>TARA_B110000503_G_scaffold53054_1_pt1 | contig 151973 bp, 145 predicted proteins | sample TARA_B110000503 | Tara Oceans TARA_B110000503 (sample SAMEA4397472) | marine metagenome | biome: Polar Biome; feature: [SRF] surface water layer (ENVO:00010504); material: water (ENVO:00002006), including particulate matter (ENVO:01000060) such as... | depth 5 m | reverse complement strand
GTAGCCGGAGACACAAGTGCTGATGTTGGAACAGCTGGAAGCGCTACTGCTATGGGAGTGCAAACTACTGCTTCAGGAAGAAGTTCTTTCACCTCTAATAAAAATACCTCTGCATTAAATCAAGCCTCAGCTGCACTAGGTATATCAACCACTGCAGATAATTTTGGAATGCTTGCTATTGGGGTAAATAATGCTTTTGGAATTGGCGATACTACAGTAGATCCAGACAATTATGGGGGATATTATTATGCGGATGGAGAATACACAGGGTCTAACCCTGGGGTTGCTTTTGTGATTGGGAATGGAGATTTAAACTCCTCTAATGGAGTTGGTGGTGAAAATCCTTCCAATGCTTTTATAGTGAACTATGATGGTTCCGCGACTTTATCTGGTGACCTGACCATTAATTCGGATATTAGATTAAAATCTAATATCGCATCGATTAGTAGTGCCCTTTCTAAAATTCTTCTTTTAGATGGTAAAAAATATTTAATGAACAGCGGAAATAATGAAATAAAAATAGGGCTTCTCGCGCAAGAAGTAATGGAACTATTCCCTGAATTAGTGAAAAAAGCTAATGACTCAGAAGGAACTTTATCGATTAATTATCAAGGTCTTATCCCCGTCCTAATTAATGCCATTAAAGAACAGCAAATTCAAATTCAAAAGTTAATAAAAAAGTTAAAAGATTAATCAAAGTATAATTTGTGAATGAAAAAAGTTTTTCTAGCTATTTGTCTTTTTTATTTAACCAATAATTTAGACGCTCAAAATGTAAATGCTAATATTATAAACAGTCATCTTGATTTATCCTTAGATTTTGAAACTCGTACATCAGCTTTAGTTGATAAAATGAGTCTTGAGGAAAAAATCTCTCAACTAGGTAGTAATTCACCTTCTATCCCAAGGTTAGGTGTTATAGAATATAACTGGTGGAACGAATGTTTACATGGAGTTGCAAGAGCTGGAACAGCAACAGTATTTCCTCAAGCTATTGGAATGGCAGCTACCTTTAATTCCAATCTTATATTTGAAGTTGCAATGGCAATAAGTGATGAAGCTCGCGCAAAACATCATGAAGCAATTAGAAATAATGATTATAGCCAGTATAAAGGATTAACATTCTGGTCACCAAATATTAATATTTTTAGAGATCCAAGATGGGGAAGGGGTCATGAAACTTATGGAGAAGACCCTTATTTAACAGGACAAATAGGAATTCAATTTGTTAAAGGCTTGCAAGGAAATGACCCCAAGTACATGAAATTAATAGCTACAGCGAAACATTTTGCTGTACATAATGGGCCAGAATCAGAAAGGCATTTTTTTAATGTCAATGTAGACGATAGAGATCTTTGGGAGACCTATTTACCCGCATTCGAAGATTTAGTTGTTGATGCAAATGTTTATTCAGTTATGGGGGCTTATAACAGAGTAAATGGAGAATCCGCTAGCGCTAGTCAATTCTTACTACAATACATTCTTCGTGACAAATGGGGTTTTGAAGGATATGTTGTTTCCGATTGTGGAGCGATTAATGATATTCATGCAAATCATAAAATAGTTAAAACTCCTGCAGAATCTGCAGCGTTAGGTGTAATAAATGGGTGTGATTTAAATTGTGGTAGTGTCTATCAAAATCATTTAAATAAATCTGTGAAATTAGGTTTAATTACTGAAAAGGAAATTGACATTGCTGTTTATAGATTGTTTCTAGCTAGAATGAAGTTAGGAATGTTTGACCCCCCTAAAGTTGTTCCATATGCGCAAATTCCTTTTGAAATAAATAATAGTAAAAAACACGATGAATTGTCTTTAAAAACAGCCCTTAGTTCAATGACTCTATTAAAAAATGAAGGTGTTTTGCCAATTAATTTAGATATTGTTAAGCAAATTACAATTGTCGGGCCAAATGCAGATAACATAAATTCTTTACTAGGAAATTATCATGGTAAGCCGTCTGATCCAGTAACTGCGCTTAAAGGAATAAATAATTATTTATCGCCAAATACTCAAATAACTTATTATAAAGGAGTTGATTTAGTAAATGACGGAGAAAATAGTATAAATATATTAGATGACTCAACCCTTGATGATGTTAAAAAATCAGATTTAGCAATTTTTATTGGTGGTTTGGATGCAACTTGGGAAGGAGAAGAAATGCCCGGAGGTATAAATGTTGAAGGGTTTTATAATGGAGATAGGACATCGATTGAGTTGCCTAAAATTCAACAAAATGCAATTAAATCGATGGTTGATACTGGAACACCAGTAGTGTTAGTTTTGATGGCCGGTAGTTCAATAGCCTTAAATGGATTAGAGAAAGATTTAGAAGCAATTTTAATGGCGTGGTACCCTGGGCAAAGAGGTGGAGATGCCATAGCTAAAGTACTGTTAGGAGATTATAATCCTTCAGGAAAGCTTCCGATAACATTTTATAAGTCAACATCAGAACTCCCTGATTTCAAAGACTATAACATGCGATCTGGGGATGGGTTTACATATAGATATTACGCTGGACAAGCTCTTTATCCCTTTGGACATGGATTAAGTTACAGTAATTTTGAATATTCAAATCTAAAAATTGATAAAGACATAATAAATAATTATGAAAATTTTAAAGTTTCGTTTAAAATTAAAAATGTTGGCATATATAATGGAGATGAAGTAGTCCAAGTTTATATAAAAGATTTAAAATCTAATATTAAAATGCCAATTAAACAGTTGAGAAAGTTTAAGCGTATTTCATTAAATAAAGACTCTGAACAAAGTATTACATTTGAATTTAATGCTATCAAAGATTTGCGTTATTATGATCCAATTCAAAAAAAATATATGGTGGAAAGTGGAGATTTTGAAATTCAAATTGGCTCCTCTAGTAAAGACATTCGTTTAACGTGTGTAATTAATGTTAATGAAAAATGAAATTTAAACTTATAGATTTATTAGTATTAAAAAAAGTAATAATATCATTATTATTCTTCTGTTTTTTTTTCCAATTATCTGCACAAGAAACTGATGATTTAGATAAAAAAATTGACAGTATTATTTCTGTTTTATCAATAGATGAAAAAATAGCAATGTGTCATGCTCAATCAAAATTTAGCTCAGCTGGTGTACCTAGATTAGGGATCCCTGAGCTATGGATGTCAGATGGGCCACATGGTATTCGTGCAGAAATGAATTGGGATAATTGGAATTATGCGAATTGGACAAACGATTACATAACTGCATTCCCAGCTTTAACTTGTTTGGCAGCAACTTTTAATCCAGATTTATCCAAAGAATATGGTGTAAGCTTGGGGGAAGAAGCTCGATATAGAAATAAAGATGTTTTACTTGGGCCAGGAGTAAATATATACAGAACGCCTCTAAATGGCAGAAACTTTGAATACATGGGTGAAGATCCACATTTAGCCTCAGCCATGGTTGTTCCGTACATCCACGGAATTCAACAAAGTGGTGTTGCTGCATGTGTAAAGCATTATGCGCTTAACAATCAAGAGCATTGGCGTGGTCACATAAATGTTGAAGTAAGTGATAGAGCTTTACATGAGATTTACTTACCAGCTTTTAAAGCTGCTGTTCAAGATGGTAACGCTTGGGCGATAATGGGTGCATATAATAAATTTAGAGGGCAACACTGTTGTCATAATCAAATATTGTTAAATGATATTTTAAAAAATAAATGGAAATTTGATGGAGTAGTGATTTCAGATTGGGCAGGAACACATGATACAAATGAGGCGATTTATAATGGGTTAGATATTGAAATGGGTACGCCGTCAAACAGTAATATATCAAAAAGATTCCCATACAATAATAGTTTTTTAGCGCAACCTTTTTTAGATAAAATAATTACTGGGGAGGTTGAAGAGCATGTTCTAAATGATAAAGTAAAGAGAGTATTAAGATTAATGAACAGAACATCGTTAAATAAAAATCGACCTTTTGGAAGTATTAATAGTAAGGAACATTTAAATACAGCATATAAAGTTGCTACAGAAGGTGTTGTGTTGCTTAAAAATACAGATGGGTTTTTGCCAATTGATATTTCAAAAAAAATAACCATTGCTGTTATTGGTGAGAACGCTATAAAATCAATGACTGTTGGTGGAGGTTCTTCTGAGTTAAAAGTGGCTAATGAAATATCTCCTCTTGAAGGCCTGCGTAAACATTTTATAAATGCAACAATTATACATTCTCAAGGTTACAGTTCAGAATCAAATAATAAAAAAAGAAATGAAGAATTAAAAAAAGAAGCTTTGTCTATCGCTGAAAAGGCAAATGTTGTTTTGTTCATTGGAGGCTTAAATAAAAACAATTCTCAGGATTCTGAAGGTGCGGATAGACAGTATTATAATCTGCCTTATAACCAAGATGAGTTAATAAAATCTATTGCTAGAGTCAACAAAAACACAGCGGTTATTTTAATTAGCGGAAATGCGGTTAGCATACCATGGGGGGATAAAATAAAGTCAATAGTACAGTCATGGTATTTGGGTAGCGAAGCTGGAAATGCTTTAGCTTCAATTTTAAGTGGAAGAGCTAATCCTTCGGGTAAGTTACCTTTTACTTTTCCTAAAAAACTATCGGATAATGCTGCCCATTATTATGGAACATTATCTTATCCAGGAGATGGGGAAAATCAATATTATAAAGAAGACATTTTAGTGGGTTATCGTTGGAACGATACTAAAAAGATAAAACCTGAATTTGCATTTGGCCATGGATTATCCTACACCTCTTTTAAATTATCGAATATAATTTCTGACAAAAAAAATTACAAATCAGCAGATACTATTAAAATAAGTTGCAGCGTAGAAAATACTGGTAGTGTTCAAGGCGCAGAAGTTATTCAAGTTTATATAGGCAAAGAGAACTCAAAAGTAAACAGGGCTATGAAAGAATTAAAAGGGTTTAAAAAGCTATCTCTTTTAAAAGGAGAATCCAAAATAGTTGAAATTTATATTACAACGGATAAGCTTGCTTTTTATGATGAGACAATTTCTGATTGGAATATAGAAAAAGGAGAGTATGTTGTTTATGTTGGAAATGCGTCAGATAATATTTCTAAAAAAATAAAAATTACAGTTATTTAGATTGTTATTTTATAATAACTCCATCCGCTAAAAAAGAAATACTATAATCTGGTTCAGTAATTTTATTTATCTCTTCAATACTAAGTTTAGCGTCTTCTGCATAATGTATTAACATCTCTACGCTTATGGTGTCCGTTTTTGCCACCCCACTCATAATTACTTGCTTGTTTTCTTGCCCTTCTTTTGGCACAAAAAATCCGTAATCTTTAAATCTCACAAGAATAGTGTCCTGGTTTACTCTAACATTCATCCAGCAGCCTTTGTTTAAACATGTTGATATAATGGTGCCTTCTATTTTAGTGTCAACAGATCCTTGTTTTTTCACTAACTGCTTAACCTCTTTATAGTCAGATATGTTTTCAGTGGAAATGTTTTCTCCATAATAATGTGCTTTAGAATTTTTGGTGTTATTACAGGAGAAAATAGATAAAAACATGGCGTAAATTAATATTTTATTCACTGGATCTTGTTTTGATTTATATTCAAATATAATTAAACTAATTTCATATATTATTACCAAATTAATTTTGAGTTATATTATTTGTTAACTTTAACCATCCTTAAAATGAAAAAAATGAAAAAATTATTATTACTATCTATAAGTTCTTTTTTTTTAGTGAACTGCAATAATACAGCTGTTGTTAAAATAAAAGATTCATTAAAATCTAATCCAATGGCACAACATTGGTCTGATAAAACAGCTGAGTATGGTGGGGTTCCTGAATTTGACAAAATGAATCCTGAATTGGTTAAAGAAGCTATGTTGGCCGGGATGGAGATAAGCCTGATGGATATTGATAAAATTGCAAATAATTTAGATTCGCCAACATTTGAAAATACAATTGAAGAAATGGAAAGGTCTGGCAAACTTTTAGATGATGTTTATTCTTATTATGGAATTTTATCAAGTAATCTGTCAACCCCAGAGTTTAGAGAAATTCAAGGGGAATTAGCTCCAATGCTTTCTGCATATTCATCAAAAATAAGTCAAAATAAAAAATTATTTGAAAGAATTAGTTCTGTATATAAGTTCTCATTAAAGATCCCTTTAGAAAATGATAAGCAAAGGGTTTTAGATTTAACTTATAATAGTTTTGCTATGAGTGGAGCGGCTTTGAGTTCTGAGAAGAAACAACGATATGCGGAAATTAATCTAGAGCTTTCTAGTCTATATAATACTTTTTCAAACAACGTGCTACATGATGAAGAAAACTATGTTACCTATTTAGAGGAAACTCAATTAGACGGATTGTCTAAAGGCTTTATAAAGTCTGCAAATAATATAGCAAAAGACAAGGGGTTTGAAAACAAATATGCAATTACAAATACCAGGTCTTCAATAGATCCTTTTTTGACATATTCAACCAATAGGGAAATGAGAGAAATAGTTTGGAAAAACTATTATTCTAGAGGAGACAATGGTGATGAATATGATAACAATCAAATAATTGCGAAAATATTAAAATTACGAAAAGAAAGAGTTTCGCTTTTAGGACATGATAATTATGCTCAGTGGAGACTTCAAGATAGAATGGCTAAGACTCCAGAAAACGCAATGGCATTAATGGAAGCGGTATGGCCTGCAGCTATAGCTAGAGTTGGAGAAGAAGTGGCTGATATGCAAAAAGTGGCTGATGAGATTGGTAATGGTGTTGTTATTTCTCCGTGGGATTACAGGTTCTATTCGGAAAAAGTTAGAAAAATAAAATATGATTTAGATTCTGATGAGGTTAAGCAATACTTACAGCTTAATAAATTAACAGAGGCAATGTTTTTTGTTGCCGGGGAGTTATTCAATTTTAAATTTACAGCACTTGAAAAAGGAACAGTTCCAGTTTTTCATGAAGATGTGAATGTTTGGGAAGTTGAAGATAAAACGACTGGAGAGCATATTGGGTTATGGTATTTAGATCCATACGCTAGACAAGGTAAAAGATCTGGCGCTTGGGCAACAACCTATAGAAGCCACACCACTCTTGACGGAAAAACTAATGTTTTAGCTTCCAACAATTCAAATTTTGTAAAGCCTGCTCCTGGTGAAGCTTTACTGGTTTCATGGGATGATGCAACCACTTTTTTCCATGAATTCGGACATGCTTTACATTTTTTCTCTTCTAATGTAAAATACCCAACTTTAAATGGTGGGGTTAGAGATTATACCGAATTTCAATCTCAACTACTAGAAAGATGGTTGTCAACAGATAAGGTTATTGATCAATTTTTAGTACATAATGATACTGGGGAGTCAATGCCAAAAGAACTGGTAGCTAAAATTAAAAAAGCTTCTACTTTCAATCAAGGATTTGGAACAACTGAATATTTAGCATCAGCGATAATGGATATGAAATTTCATTTAGCAGACCCAACTAATATAGATGTGGATAAGTTTGAAAGAGAAACTTTGGCTGATCTTAAAATGCCTTCTGAATTACCAATGAGACACAGAACTCCTCACTTTGGCCATGTATTTTCAGGGGAAGGCTATGCAACTGCTTATTATGGGTATATGTGGGCTGATGTATTAACTGCTGATGCTTCAGAAGCATTTGCTGAAGCTCCCGGAGGGTTTTACGACAAAGATGTCGCTAAAAAATTAGTGGATTATCTATTTTCTCCAAGAAACTCAATCGATCCCGCAGAAGCATATAGACTATTTAGAGGAAGAGATGCTAAAATAGAAGCGTTAATGCGAGATAGAGGATTCCCTGTAGTCAAAGAATAATGGGGTTTAATATTGAAATTATTGGTCTAATAGCTGCTGTTTTTACCACCTCCTCTTTTTTTCCACAGGTAGTTAAAATTTGGAAGACAAAACAAGCTAAAGATATTTCGACAACAATGTACATTGCAATGCTGATCGGGACTTGTTTTTGGCTAACCTATGGAATATTCATAAATAGCTTCGCCATAATTGCTGCAAATATTGTTTCTGGATTATTAGTTTTATTTGTGCTTATATTCAAACTGCTCTACAGAAAGAGCTAATAATTAAAGTTTTTTTTGAATTGTATAAACTATTATATATAAAATGAAAACTTTATCTATATATAAATATTAATTTAAAATAAATTAAAAACTAAATTATGATAAACTATTATTTACAAGTAATGCAAGATAACTATTCTAACTTTTCGGGAAGAGCAAGAAGGTCAGAATATTGGTACTTTTTACTTTGCTACTATATTATAGCGTTTATCGCGATAATTCTTGACGCTTCACTAGGTCTTTCTATGGAAATAGGAGGAATTCCTCTAGCTTATGGATGGATTACTATTGCAGTTGCACTAGCACATTTCTTGCCTTCTATTGCGTTGGTCGTAAGAAGATTACATGATGTAGGAAAATCTGGATGGTTCTATTTTATAGCTTTTATTCCTTTTATAGGTGCAATTTGGTTAATAGTTCTATTTTGTACTGAAGGAGATCAAGAAGAAAATAAATATGGAGCTAATCCTAAGGCTTAAAATAGAAGTGTATTTTTTAAATAAAAAAAGGCTGTAGAAAAATCTGCAGCCTTTTTTTTAAATTAAAACTCCAAGAAAAATATAAAAGTTTTTAAGTAAAAACAACATGCATTATGGCAAAACCCTATACACTGCTTTTTGTCTAAAAATTGCATAAATAACAAAGAATAAGTTTTTTTTAATTAAATTTTATCATATCAATATCTTAAAAGGGGCATGTTTAGTTATAATGTAATTATTTTGTATTCCAATAATTTGAAATTACCTATCTTTATTGTTGATAATTATTTAATATTCTATTATGCCTAGATATCATAAATTAGGAATAATTCCTCCGAAAAGACACACTGTTTTTAAAGACGATAAAGGGAATTTTTATTACGAAGAGCTGTTTGGAACAATTGGTTTTGAAGGAATGTCCTCATTGATGTATCACACACAAAGACCTACTCAAGTAAAGGAAATATTAAATTCCTATGATGTTTCTCCTAAGATTGCTGTTTCCAAAAACATGAAATCCATAAGATTAGACGGTTTTAAAGCAGTTCCTCATGACGATTACTTAGAGAGTCGAAAATGCGTTTTAACTAACTCTGATTGCCAAATTATAGTGGCCGCACCAAGAAAATCATTGACAAAATATTTTTATAAAAACACCGACTCTGACGAAGTAATATTTGTACACAAAGGGTCTGGAAAGCTAAGAACAGTTCTTGGAAATATAAACTTTAAGTACGGGGATTATTTAGTAGTCCCAAGAGGAATAATTTATCAAATTGAATTTAAAGATGAAGACAATCGCTTATTCATTGTAGAGTCAAAAAGTCCTATATACACTCCTAAAAGGTATAGAAACTGGTTTGGGCAACACGTTGAAGGTGCCCCATATTGTGAAAGAGATATACATCCGCCTTCAGAAATTGAGACTTATAATGAAACTGGAGATTTTATGATTAAGGTGAAAAAGCAAAACATGATTCACGAGTATATTTATGCTGCTCACCCATTTAGCGTTGTAGGCTGGGATGGATATAACTTCCCGTATAAATTTTCAATACATGATTTTGAACCAATAACAGGGAAAATTCATCAACCACCTCCGGTACATCAGACTTTTGAGACTAATAAATTTGTTATTTGTTCTTTTGTACCTAGACTGTATGATTATCATCCAAAATCTGTACCCGCGCCGTACAATCACAGTAACATAGATTCAGATGAGGTTATCTACTATGTAGACGGAGACTTTATGAGTAGAAATAATATTGACAAAGGAAATATAACATTACATCCAGCTGGAATTCCTCATGGACCTCATCCCGGAACAATGGAAAAGAGTATTGGTAAAAAAGAAACTTTAGAGCTCGCAGTAATGGTTGATACCTTTAGCCCCTTAATGGTGACTGAAGAAGCCGTTAAAATTACGGAAGGCTCTTATCATACATCATGGTTAAATAAAAAATAAAAATGGAGTCAACAAAAAGTATAGAAGAATTACAAAATTTCAATTTTGAAATAAAAAAAATATTTAGTGATGCTCAAGATTTTCTTCCAATTATGGGGACAGATTACATTGAGTTTTATGTAGGAAATGCAAAACAAAGCGCTCACTATTATAAGACAGCATTTGGATTTCAATCGGAAGCTTATGCAGGGCTTGAAACTGGAAAAAAAGACTTAGCTTCTTACGTGTTAAAACAAGGTAAGATTAGATTGGTTTTAACAACCTCATTAGAAAAAGGTAGTGAAATCAATAAACACATTGATAACCATGGGGATGGCGTGAAAATAATAGCACTACACGTTGAAGATGCAACAAAAGCATTTAATGAGACCGTAAAGCGAGGTGCGAAACCATATTTAGAACCAGTAAAAGAAGAAGACGAAAATGGGACTGTAATTAAATCTGGAATTTACACATATGGAGAAACCATTCATCTTTTTATAGAAAGAAAAAATTACTCTGGTGTGTTTTTGCCAGGCTACAGAAAGTGGGAGTCGCACTACAACCCAAATAGTGTTGGATTAAAGTATATTGATCATGTAGTTGGTAACGTAGACTGGGATGAAATGAATATCTGGTGTAAATTTTATCAAGAAGTAATGGGGTTTGCTCAAATAATTTCATTTGATGACAAGGATATTTCTACTGAATTTACTGCGCTTATGAGTAAAGTAATGAGCAATGGAAATGGAAGAATAAAATTTCCTATCAATGAACCTGCAGACGGAATAAAAAAATCTCAAATTGAAGAATATTTAGACTTTTATAATGGGGCGGGCGTACAGCATCTTGCGTTGGCAACAGATAATATCGCTGAGACTGTTATGGAAATGAAAAATAGAGGTGTAGAGTTTTTATATGTCCCTGAAACATATTACGATGACTTGTTGGATAGAGTTGGCGAAATAGATGAGGATATTAATACCTTAAAAAAACACGGAATTCTAATTGATAGAGATGAAGAAGGGTATTTATTACAGATTTTTACTAAACCTGTTTTAGATAGACCCACAATGTTTTTTGAAATTATTCAAAGAAAAGGAGCTCAATCGTTTGGTAAAGGTAATTTTAAAGCTCTTTTTTCAGCAATTGAAAGAGAACAACAAAACAGAGGGACTTTGTAATTATGCATTAAGTGTCCTCTCTTAATATCAGAAAAATTGAAACTCAATAGTGTAACAAAAAAGCTGCCTAAGTATTTACATAAGTTTATTCTCAAGCAGCCCTATGGGGAGTATACTTCGCAGAATCAAGCCGTATGGAGATATGTGATGAGATTAAATGTAAGTTCTTTAAAAGAAATTGCTCACGAATGCTATATAGATGGATTAGAAAAAACTGGTATTGATGAGGATTTCATCCCCGAAATGGAAGGGATGAATAGGATTCTAAAAGGCATAGGGTGGGCAGCAGTAGCTGTAGATGGTTTCATTCCTCCAAATGCATTCATGGAGTTCCAATCCTATAACGTTCTAGTTATTTCATCTGAAATCAGAACAATCGATCATATAAAATACACACCAGCCCCTGATATCATACACGAAGCCGCTGGACACGCTCCAATTATTGCTAATCTTGAATATTCAGAGTATTTAAGACGATTAGGAGAGGTGGGAAGCAAGGCGATTTCTTCACCTAAAGATGATGAGATGTATGAAGCAATTAGATTGTTATCTATACTAAAAGAAAACCCTAATTCTAAAGAAATAGACATACAACAAGCCACTGAAAGCGTTAATAATTTACAAAACCAGATGGGTGAGCTTTCGGAAATGGCAAAAATCAGAAACCTTCATTGGTGGACGGTTGAATATGGATTAATTGGGGTACTTGCAAGTCCTAAAATATATGGGGCTGGACTATTGTCTTCAATTGAAGAAAGTCAGGCCTGTCTTAAAAAAAGTGTAAAGAAAATCCCTTACTCTATTAAAGCTGCTACCGTGAGTTTTGATATAACAAATACGCAGCCGCAGTTATTTGTTATTCCAAATTTTTCTAGACTTAGCTTCGTGTTAGAAGAATTTGCAAATACAATGTCTCTTAGAAATGGAGGGCTAAATGGAATAGCCAAACTAATTGCTTCAAAAAAAATGGGAGCAATTGAATTAAGCACAGGAATTGAAATTTCTGGGATATATACAAATGTCATTGAATTAAATGGGACTCCTATATATTTTCAAACTAAAGGACCCTCAGCTCTATCAGTTAATGGAAGAGAGTTAATTGGACATGGAAAAGAGTGTCATGCTGATGGTTTTGGGAGTCCAATCGGCAAGTTAGAGGGTGTAAACATTTCCATTGAAGACATGTCTCCTAAAGACTTAGAAACATATGGTATTATTGAAGGTAAAAAAACAGTTCTTAATTTTGTCGGAGGGGTGAAAGTTGAAGGGAAAATTATTACTGGAAAAAGAGATTTACAAGGTAAAATAATTTTAATTTCTTTTGAAAGTTGCAAAGTTACTTATTTATCAGAAGTGTTGTTTGATCCAGCTTGGGGGGTTTACGACATGGCTATTGGTGAGAATGTAAAATCTGCTTTTGCAGGACCCGCTTCTACAGATTCTTTTAATGACATTTATTCTGTTTCAGATAAAAAAACAAGTAAAATACTTTACTCCAAAAGTGATAAAGCTCTACATGTGTTATACGGTAAAGTTAGAAATTTAAGATCGCAGAAATCACTTGATTATAAAGTAATTAAAGTTGTTTTTAGAGAGGTTCAAAGAAACTATCCACATGAGTGGTTAATCTTATTAGAATTATATGAACTAGTTTATAATAAAGATATAACTTTAGCAACAGAAGTATATTCACAGCTAATTAAACTAAAGAAAAATAAAGATCTTGATCAATTAATTTGTGATGGATTAGATTTAATTAAAAAATAATAAATTATGCAACCTTGGATTGAAATTGATAAAGATTCTGATTTTAGCATCTATAATCTACCATTTGGAGTTTTTTCTCTAATAAATAAAAACAAGAAAATTGGTATTGCAGTTGGTGACATGGTTTTAGACCTACATGCTGTAAGTTCTTTGGGGGTTTTTGATAAATTAAATATTGACAGTGAAGTGTTCGTCTCAACTTATTTAAATGATTTTATCTCTCTTGGCAAACAGATTACCGTAAAAGTTAGAGAGATAATTCAAAAAGAGCTTTGTGATAATTCATCTATTTTGAATAGTAATGAGTTTGTTTTTTTTAAACAAATAGACGTAACAATGCATATGCCTGTCAAGGTCGGAGATTATACAGATTTTTATTCAAGTATTGAGCATGCTACAAATATTGGCACAATGTTTAGAGATCCAAAGAATGCACTTCTCCCTAACTGGAAACATCTGCCAGTGGGGTATCACGGAAGAGCATCTTCTATTGTCCTTAGCGGTCAAGATATTCACAGGCCTAAAGGGCAAGTGCTTTTAAACACTAATACTGATCCGCAATTTCAAGCATCCTCAAGAGTAGATTTTGAATTAGAAATGGGGTTTATTATAGGTAAAAAATCTAGCTTAGGAGATTCTGTTTCAACAAAAGATGCAGAGAAATTTATTTTCGGTAAGATATTATTTAATGATTGGTCGGCTAGAGATATGCAAAAATGGGAATATGTTCCATTAGGCCCTTTTTTAGCTAAAAGTTTTGCATCTTCTATTTCTCCATGGGTAGTCACGCTTGAAGCTCTTGAGCCTTTTAAGGTTTCTGGCCCTTTACAAGATCCTAAAGTTCTGCCATACCTAGAGTTTGACGGAGCAAAAAATTATGATATAAACTTAGAGGTTTCGATACAGCCTGAAAAACAAAAAGAAACAACGGTTAGTAATTCTAATTTCAAATATATGTATTGGAATATGTGCCAACAATTAGCCCATCATACAAGTAACGGCTGCAATGTTAATGTTGGGGACATGATGGCTTCAGGGACTATCAGTGGAAAAGATGAAAATTCTTATGGATCAATGCTAGAGTTATCTTGGGCAGGCTCCAAACCAGTAAGTTTAAACGGAGGTGGTTCAAGGAAATTTATTGAAGACAATGATACGGTAACTATGAGAGGATATTGCAAAAAAGGCTCCATCAGAGTTGGGTTTGGAGAAGTAAAAACTAAATTATTAAAAACTCTTTAAATTAAGATTTATGGATAATGTAAAGTCATTAGACCCAGTGCAATTAGACACCAAAGAGGTTCATAAAATTCTATTATCATCAGTTGCTCCTAGGCCTATAGCTTTAGCAAGCACAATTGACTCGAAAGGGAATGTAAATTTAAGCCCTTTTAGTTATTTTAATGTTTTTAGCTCTAACCCTCCTATTTTAATTTTTTCTCCATCAAGAAGAGTAAGAGATAATACCACCAAACACACATTAGAAAATGCTATAGAAACTAAAGAGGTTGTAATTAACGTGGTTAATTACTCGATCGTCGAGCAGATGTCTCAATCTAGTCGTGAATATGATAGAGGAGTAAATGAGTTTGTTGAAACTGGCTTAACTGAAGTCCCGTCACTAAAAGTTAAACCGCCAAGGGTTTTAGAATCTCCCATTTCATTTGAATGCAAGGTAGACAATATTGTGTCTCTTGGGGAGTCTGGCGGAGCAGGTCAGTTAATAATAGCTAAAGTTATTCAAATCCATATCAATAGAGATTACTTAGATGCAGAAGGAAATATCGATAGCGAAAAGTTAGATTTAGTTGCTAGAATGGGTGGAGATTGGTATACTAAGGCTAATAAAGAAAGTATGTTTAAAATTCCAAAACCTTAACTATTGGAAGAAAAAATAAAACTAATTTGGGACTTTAGAGGCCCTAATTGTAATCATACTGCAAAACATTATAAGATTCATTTATCCGAATTTGTAACAAATTGCAATGCTGTATATTTTGAGTATGGCGTTAAGGAAATAAATGAATTACATCATGTTGTTTATTTGGTGGTTCCGAAAAATGAAATGAAATTTTTTAGAGACAGACTAAAGCCCAATCGCGGAGAATTGGCAACTTAACTGTTTAAAACTTAGAAAAAATAATTAAATGATAAGGGAGGCTACAGTAGATGATTTAGATGCTATATTGAAAATCACTAAATCTTGTGCTAAAAAACTAGTATCAAAAAATATATTTCAATGGAATGAATATTATCCAAATCGAAATGTATTTGAAAATGATCTCTACAACAAGTGGTTGTATGTTACAGTTAAAGAAAATAAAGTTATTGGCTCTATCTGTGTTTCTGATTTAATAGATGATGAGTATGCTACAGTCAAATGGCTGACACCTAATAATAATAATAATATCTACATTCATAGGTTAGCTGTTGACCCAGATTATCAAGGGGTTGGTTACGCACAAAAAATGATGTCTTTCGCTGAAGAGTTTGCTAAAAAAAACAAGTATAAATCAATTCGTTTAGATACTTTTTCAAAGAACATGAAAAATCAAAAGTTTTATAAACAAAGAGGGTACAAAAAACTTGGTGAAATTTTTTTTCCTAATCAAAGCATGTATCCATTTTATTGTTATGAACTTTTATTATGAATTTAATAAAATACAAACAAATCCATAAGCTTGCAATTCCTGCTTTAATTTCTGGAATAGCCGAGCCTATATTATCAATAACAGATACAGCTATTGTTGGTAATGTAGAATACAATTCAACCGAAGCTCTTGGTGCTGTAGGAATTGTTGGTGCTTTTTTATCAATGTTGGTTTGGGTTTTTGGACAAAAAAGAAGTGTAATTGCTTCAATCGTTTCACAAGCTGTTGGGGCTAAAAAAATTGAAGAAATCAAATCACTACCTTCTCAGGCAATATTTATAATTTTATTGTTTAGTCTTTTAATTATTGGCATTACTTATCCTTTTGCTGAAAATTTATTTCGCCTTTATAATGCCTCTGATTTAGTTTTAGAATATAGTGTAGATTATTATAAAATAAGAGTTGTTGGTATTCCATTTACACTAATGACGATTGGTATATTTGGAGTTTTTAGAGGTCTTCAAAATACTGTTATTCCAATGAGAATAGCAATTATCGGGACATTACTAAATGTTTTTTTAGATGTTATTTTTGTATATGGAGTTGATGGCTTTATTAATCCAATGCATATAAATGGCGCTGCTTATGCAAGTGTGATTGCTCAAATAGTAATGGCTTCTTTAGCTGTTTTTTTGCTATATAATAAAACTCAAATTACATTAAAGTTTAGTCTCCCATTTAATAAAAAAATAAAAGGATTCTTACTAATGTTTTCTAATTTGATTATTAGAACTGTCGCTTTAAATGTAGCCCTATATTTTGGAAGTTCTTTTGCTGCTAAGTATGGCAATGAGTATATTGCTGCATACACAATTGCGATAAACTTGTGGTTTCTTGGTGCCTTTGTAATTGACGGGTATTCGAGTGCTGGGACAATACTTTCAGGAAAATTGTTTGGAGAGAAATCCTATAAATCACTTGTTGACCTGGCGGTTAAACTTACTGTAATAGGCTTTCTTTTAGGGTTAGTAATGCTAATTCTTGGTTTTATTTTTTATGATTATTTAGGGTTAATATTTACCCAAGAAAAAATAGTTTTATTAGAATTTTCTAATGTTTTATGGATGGTATTAATAATGCAACCATTATGTGCAATAGCATTTATATATGATGGGGTTTTTAAAGGCTTGGGGTGGATGAAAGAACTGAGGAATGTTCTTTTATTTTCGACTTTTATGGTTTTTCTTCCGACATTATTATTAGCAGATAGTTATGGGTATAAGTTAGAGGGTATTTTCTTTGCATTTACTCTGTGGATAATAGCGAGAGGGGTTCCTTTAATTATTAAATTTTATAAAACTTGTGTTCCCCTTGCACAAAAAATGTAAATTTGAATAAAATTATATAAATGTCTACTATTAGAATTACTAAGCAATTTTCGTTTGAAGCAGGACATGCTCTTTATGGCTATGACGGTAAATGTAAAAATGTACACGGACATAGCTATAAGCTATCTGTTACCGTTATTGGTCACCCAATAACGGATACATCAAATGTGAAATTAGGGATGGTGATTGACTTTGGCGATCTTAAAAAAATTGTAGGTGAAGAGATTGTAGATAAGTTTGATCATGCTACTATTTTTAACAAGAACACTCCTCATATTAGACTAGCTAATACCCTTAAAAATGAAGGTCATAATGTTATTTTAGTGGACTATCAACCAACAAGCGAGTGTATGGTTTCTGATTTTGCTGAAAAAATTTCAAAAAGACTACCTCAAGGAATTAAGCTGTTTTCTCTAAAATTACAAGAAACTGAAACTTCATATGCAGAATGGGTTTCTTCAGATAATTAATTAAACCTTTAGTATTGATAAGTTTAGAAAAAAATAAAAAAATATATTTTGCTTCAGATAACCACCTAGGGAATCCAGATTTTCAAGGGACTATTGAAAGGGAGAGGAAATTTGTTTCTTGGCTTGATGAAATAAAATCTGATGCTGGTGTTCTTTTTTTACTTGGAGATTTATTTGACTTCTGGTTTGAATATAAATCAGTAATTCCAAAAGGTTTTACAAGAACTTTTGGTAAGCTAGCCGAAATATCAGATATGGGTATTCCAATTCATTTTTTTGTCGGTAATCATGATCTTTGGATAAATGACTATTTTAAAAAAGAATTAAACATAGAAGTTCATTATAAGCCAAAGGAATTTATTATTAATAATAAAAAGTTTTTTATTGGCCATGGAGATGGGTTAGGTCCTAAAGACAAGTCTTTCAAGAGATTAAAAAAAGTGTTTGTAAATCCCCTTTCTCAATTTTTATTTAAATGGGTTCACCCAGACATTGGAATTCCTTTTGGTCAATATTTGTCTCAAAAAAATAAAAAAAAATCTATTAAAGATGATTTAATGTTTAATGGGAATGAGGAGGAGTGGCTTACGAAGTATTGTAAACTAAAGCTGGAGACATGTCATTACGATTATTTTGTGTTTGGCCACAGGCATTTACCTCTAGAAATTAAGCTGAACAACACTTCTACTTATTTTAATTTAGGAGATTGGATAACTCATTTCACTTATTGTTCTTTTGACAGCAAAGGAATGAAGTTGTCAAAATACTAATTCAGTTTTTCCTCTTCTGTAAGGTCTAATTTTCTAAAGCTTGGAGATATAAATGCCGTTGAAAGAGCTGTTAGCACTGTAATGGTCCCTCCAAAAACTACTGCAGTCACTGTGCCCATAAGTTTTGCTGTCACCCCACTTTCAAATGCGCCCAATTCATTTGATGAGCCAACAAAAATAGAGTTTACTGAAGCAACTCTTCCCCGTAAATGATCTGGTGTTTTTAACTGTAAAATAGTTTGCCTAATTACCATAGAAATTCCATCAGTTACTCCATAAATAAATAACGATAAAACAGATATCCAAAATATAGAAGAAAGACCAAATGAAATTATAGATATTCCAAATCCAAATATTGCCATTAGTAGCTTTATTCCTGCTTTTCTAGTGATAGGAATATAAGCTGCTATAAACATGGTTATAAGTGATCCGACAGCAGGAGTAGCTCTTAATACGCCAAACACTTCTGACGGCTCCATTCCAGGTGGAATTTGAATAACCTCTGTTGCGTAAATTGGCAGTAATGCGATTGCTCCACCAAATAACACCGCTACCATGTCTAGAGTAATTACTCCAAGAATTGCTTTTGAATTGTAAACAAAAGAGATGCCTTCTTTTAAACTGGTGAAAATGTTTTCACCAATCTTAGGGTTTAATACTGGTTTTCTTTTAATAAAAGCTAAAATGATTAGCGAAATCAAAACACCTATTAAAACTACTCCCATGGAATTATTAACACCAATCCAATGAATTGAAAACCCAGCAAATGCAGGGCCTAAAACTACTCCCATTTGCCAAACAGAGCTACTCCACGTCGCTGCGTTAGCATATGTCTTTTTTGGCACTATTAAAGCTACTAAGGAAAAAATTGTTGGTCCGAAAAAAGCCCTTATGAAACCTCCGATAAAAACTAAAAAATAAATTAGATAAAGAATAGTTTGCGTTGTAAACAAAGATTTTGACTCTGACCCTGTTACTAAGTAAAATCCAATACTCACAAATAAAAAGGCAATGATACAGTATATTAATAAATTTCTTTTTTCTTTTTGATCAACAATGTGTCCAGCAAAAAGAGCCATCGAAACCGCTGGAACAACTTCCATTAACCCAATTAAGCCAAGGGATAGTGGATCCTCTGTAATCTCCCAGACCAACCATTCAACAATTATAAATTGCATTGACCACGAAAAAACAAGTATAAACCTTACGATTAAAAAAATATTAAACTCTCGAAATCTAAGAGCTGAGTATGGATCGGGTTTAATATTATTATCAGTCATTATTCTTTATATCTAATAATTTCAATTGTATAGACTTAAGTCCGTTCCAATTGTTCTCATCAATATTAAATACCGCTTTGAATTGGGTTTTATTTTCTATCAAAGATAGCTTATCTCCTAATCCAAACCCAATGGATTTAAATACCTCAGAGTTAGCTTGTGATAAAGATAGCTTTAAATGTTTATCATCTTCTCCAACTGTTTTACAGTAGCCGGTATCCAGTAAATTATCAGAATAAAATACTGGCTGCTTATTCGCGGGGCCAAATGGAGCAAACTGTTTTAAAATCCTATAAAATTTTGGAGTTATGTCTGTTAATTTAATTTTTTCATTCACATTAATTATTGGAGTTAATAATTTTTTGTCAATGGTTGTTTTTACATATTCTTCAAAAGATTGTTTAAAAGCAAAATAACTTTCTGGCTTTAGAGTTAAGCCAGCAGCGTATTTATGTCCTCCAAATTGAATTAAATGCTCTTTACATGACTCTATAGCATTATACACGTCGAAGCCTTTTACTGATCTTGCTGACGCCGCTAGAACATCATTACTCTTTGTGAAAACCAATGTTGGTCTATAGTATTTTTCGATTAACCTAGATGCAACGATTCCAATCACACCTTTATGCCAGTCCTCTTTAAAAACGACAGTTGTAAAATCCCTTTGTTCTTCATTCTCTTCTATTTGTTCTAATGCCTCGTTGGTTATAAGCTTGTCCAACCCTCTTCTTTGTATATTAAATTCATCAATTTCTTTTGAAAAAGATATTGCATTATCAAAATTATCTTCCAATAGTAATTCAACCGCATTATTACCATGCTTAATTCTTCCTGCAGAATTAATTCTGGGGGCTATATAAAAGGACACTTCACCTAAAGTTATCTCTGGTTTATTAATACCTCTAATTATTGCTTTTAACCCTGTTGTTGGTGAACTATTTATAATCTTTAATCCAAAGTGACAAAGTGTTCGGTTTTCACCAACTAACGGAACCATATCTGCGCCAATTGCAACAGCGACTAAATCTAAATAGTTTTCAACGTTTGATTCCCATTGTTCTTGACGAGCACTTAATCCTTGAATTAATTTAAACCCTATCCCACACCCACATAAAAACTTAAAGGGGTAATTACAATCCTCTCTTAAGGGGTTAAGAACTGCTACTGCAGCCGGAATAGTTTTTCCTGGTTTATGGTGATCACAAATGATGTAATCAATATTGTTTTTATTAGCATAATCTACTTTATCGATAGCTTTAATACCACAGTCTAGAGCTATGATTAAAGTGAAGTCGTTATCTAAAGCGTAGTCGATTGACTTAAATGAAATCCCATAACCTTCGTCATATCTATCAGGAATGTATGTGCCAATTTGGTTTTTTGTATTAGTTCTTAAAAACTTACAAACTAAAGCAACAGATGAGGTTCCGTCAACATCATAGTCTCCGTAGATTAAAATTTTTTCCTCTTTTTTTACAGCATCTAAAATCCTTATTACTGCTTTATCCATGTCTTTCATTAGGAATGGATCATGAAGGTCATCTAAAGAAGGTCTAAAAAAAGTTTTAGCGCCTTCGAAAGTTTTGATTCCTCTGGAGACAAGTAACGAGGCCGTTGTATTACTTACCTTTAACCTCTCAGAGAGGTCTCTAATTTCTTTAGTCGAATCAATATTTTCAACTTCCCAGTTCATTAATTCTGTTTATGAAAGTGGGTTGATGTATTGATTTCTGCAAATCTTCTAAACATTTCCATTACACCGCAATATTTAGTCACAGATAGTTCTACCGCCCTATTGATTTTTTCTTCATCTAAGTTGGGCCCATAAAAATGGTATTCAAGATCAACTTTTTTATAATACCTCGGATGATTCTCAGTTAACTCTGCAGATGTGTTCATTGTAAAATCGGTTAATGTAATTTTCATCTTATCAAGTATTGAAATTACATCTAAACCTGAACATCCCGCTAAGGAGGAGAGCATTAAAACCTTAGGTCCAGAAATGTTATCTTCTTTGTTCTCTCCAGAACCAAGTGTTAAAGTAGAGTTATTTGGATTTAAAGTCTCAAATATTAAATCTCCTTTCCATGATGTGGTTATTTTATCAGCCATAGTTTTATTTGTGTCTTTGAATTATTATTACTATTTCTCCTTTAGGTTTCTTTATGTTAAAGTGAGCTTCTAGTTCTTTTGAGGTACCTCTTAGGGTTTCTTCATATAATTTAGAAATTTCTCTTGAAATGGACAGTTGAGTTTCTTCACCCATGTATAAGGAGATGTCTCTTAATGTTTTTAATAATTTGTGAGGCGATTCATATACTATTATTGTTCTTGTTTCTTCAGCTAGTAATTTAAATCTTGTTTGCCTGCCTTTTTTCACTGGAAGAAATCCTTCAAAAACAAACTTATCATTTGGAAACCCTGAATTAACTAGCGCTGGAATTAATGCAGTAGCTCCAGGAAGACAATCAATTTCTATTTTATTTTCAACACAAGCTCTAACCAGCAAAAATCCCGGATCGGAAATTGCGGGAGTTCCAGCATCACTAATTAATGCGATATTAATACCGGTAGTTAATTTATCTATAATGTCGTCTAAAATTCGATGTTCGTTATGCATATGATAAGAAATCATAGGCGTTTTAATCTCATAGTGATTCAGTAATTTAATGGATGTTCTAGTGTCTTCTGCAAGAATTAAATCAACATGATTAAGTGTTTCGATTGCTCTAAAAGTAATATCTTTTAAGTTCCCTATAGGGGTTGGAACAATATATAGTTTATTCATACTTTATATTTATTTAAAACTTTTTAAGATATTATTAAATTGATGATTGATTTTTGATAAATTTACTTTCTCTATCGTTTTTAATTGATAGCTTAACTAATAATAAAATTACAAAATGTTTCTCGAAAATACTTTGAAATATAATAAACAATTTGGTTGGATTGAAGTTATCTGTGGGTCAATGTTTTCTGGAAAAACTGAAGAGTTAATTAGACGCTTAAAAAGAGCAAAGTATGCAAATCTTAAAGTTGAAATTTTCAAACCAAATATAGACGTCAGATTTGATGTCGAAAAAGTTGTTTCACATGATGAAAATGAAATAAGGTGTACCCCCGTTCCTGCGGCAGCAAATATTCCAATATTAGCGGATGGTTGTGATGTTGTCGGAATAGATGAAGCTCAGTTTTTTGATAACGAAATTATTAATGTTTGCAATTTTTTAGCCAACAAAGGGGTCAGGGTAATTGTCGCTGGCTTAGACATGGACTTTAAAGGGAATCCTTTTGGGCCGATGCCTAACTTAATGGCTACGGCAGAATTTGTGACCAAGGTTCATGCGATTTGCACTAGGACTGGAGGGTTAGCTCATTACAGTTATAGAAAGGCTGAAAATGATGACTTAGTATTATTAGGTGAAACAAATGAGTATGAACCCCTAAGCAGAGAGGCTTATTTTAAAATACATCAATTAAAAGTAAATGACATAGTGGTTAACAACCCTGTACAAATTACAAGCAAAAATGATGTCTAATAATCAAGGAACTTTTATTGAAATAAATTTAAAATCATTAGAAAATAATTTTAATTATATAAAATCAATAATATCAAAAAATACGAAAGTTCTTGCTGTTGTTAAAGCGTGTGCCTATGGAAGCGATCCTGTAAAAATATCTAAATTTCTAGAAAAACTAAATGTTGATTATTTTGCTGTAGCTTATGTCTCTGAGGCTGTTAAAATCAGGGAGGCAGGGGTTAAAAAACCAATATTAATTTTTCATCCTCAGCCCAATAACTTCGCAGACATAATTAAATATAATCTAACACCTACATTGTATTCTTTCAGAGTATTGAATTTATTTAAAGATTCTTTAAAGGAAAAGCGAGTTAAAAAATACCCTGTTCATTTAAAAATAAATACAGGATTAAATAGACTTGGATTTGATTCGAAAGAAATTTCTGAGCTGATTACTTCGATTAATAATGATGATTTCATTAAGGTAGAAGGTGTTTTTTCTCACCTTTCTGCAAGTGAAGATCATCTTGAAACTGAGTTTAGTTTAAAACAAATCAGTCTCTTTAAACAATCGTTTAGTAAAATAATTGACAACATTAAAGACAAGCCGCTTATACATATTTGCAATACTTCTGGAATCATCAATTTCCCGGATGCACATTTTGATATGGTTAGATCTGGGATAGGCATATATGGGTTTTCCAACAAATTAAATGAAAGTAATAGTTTGATCCCTGTGGTTAGTTTAAAATCTACTGTTTTACAAATTCATGATATAGGAAAAAGCGATAGTGTTGGGTATAATAGAGCTTATGTCGCTCCACAAGACCAAAGGGTTGCGACTATACCTTTAGGTCATGCTGATGGGATTTCAAGAGCTTACGGAAATGGAAAAGGCTTCGTATATATTGATAATAAAAAGGCGACTATTATTGGGAATGTCTGTATGGATATGTTAATGGTCGATGTCTCAGATATTGATTGTGAAGAAGGGGATGAAGTAATAGTTTTTAATGAAAAATATACAGCAGAACAATTAGCAGAATCTGCTGGCACTATTTCTTACGAGCTCTTAACGGGGCTGTCTCAAAGAATTGAAAGAAAATTTATAAGTTAAGTATATGAAAATAGCGGTAGTTGGTGCAACAGGGTTAGTAGGTTCGGTTCTTTTATCTATAATGGAAGAAAGAAATTTTCCTGTATCTAAATTAATTTTAGTTGCTTCGGAAAAGAGTGTTGGGAAGAAAATAATTTTCAAGGGTGAAGATCATGAAATTATAGATATCCAAAGTGCTGTGAACTTAAGGCCTGAAATAACACTTTTTTCAGCGGGAGGTAAAGTCTCTTTAGAGTGGGCTCCAAAGTTTGCTTCAACGGGAAGTTTTGTAATTGACAACTCTTCTGCCTGGAGGATGGATCCTGCAAAAAAATTAATTGTGCCTGAAATTAATGCCAATTCATTAACTAAAAAAGACAAAATAATTGCAAACCCGAATTGTTCTACAATACAATTAGTAATGGCGCTACACCCTTTACATAACAAATACGGTATCAAAAGATTAGTTATTTCTACCTACCAATCTATTACTGGGACAGGTGCTAAAGCAGTTAAACAGCTAGAAAATGAAGTTAATGAGATTGAGGGAGAGATGGCATACCCACATAAAATACATGAAAATGCTATTCCTCAATGTGATGATTTTTTAAGCAATGGGTATACCAAAGAAGAGATGAAGCTTGTTAATGAAACTAAAAAAATATTAAATGACTACTCTCTATCTATTACTTCTACAGCCGTTAGAATTCCAGTACTTGCAGGTCATAGTGAATCTGTAAACATAGAGTTCAATCAAAATTATGACTTGTCAGAATTAAGAGAAGTGCTATCAAATACAAAAGGGGTGAGTGTTTATGATAACCCTAATAATAATCACTACCCAATGCCTTTATCTTGTGGCGGGTTAGATGATGTTTTTGTGGGGCGAATTCGAAGAGATGAATCAAGAATTAATTCTTTGAATATGTGGATAGTAAGTGACAACCTTCGTAAGGGAGCTGCGCTAAACGCCATTCAGATTGCAGAACATATCATTGAAAAAAACCTTAAATAAAGATGTGGGTTTCTTAATGGCTTCTATTCTCTTTTAGCCCAATTCATCTTATATAAATAACTCTATAATTGAATTTTGTATCTTGCAACTATAATTGAAAAAATTAATGAGGCTTTTTAGTAAACAGCTGTTTAAACTAATGTTATTCTCTGCTTTACTTTACTCATGTAGTAAAGATGAGCCATATGTTGATATTGAATTAATTTCTCCTGTCAATTATGAACTTACGGCAATGCCTTACGCCACCCTTAGTGATTATAATTTTTTTGAAGGTGATCTAAAAAATCTAAATCCTGTATATGGAGTTGTGCCTTATGAATTAATAAATCCATTGTTTTCAGATTTTTCAACAAAAAAAAGGTTCGTTTGGATTCCCAATAATCAATCTGCAGTATATATTGATGATAGTTCTATTTTTGATTTTCCAATTGGGTCTATTTTAATAAAAAATTTCTTCTATGAAAATGTACTTCCCGAAATGCAAAATAAAATTATAGAAACCAGGCTTATGATAAAAAAAGAAGAAGGATGGATATTTGCAGGTTATACCTGGAACAACAGTCAGTTGGAGGCTTTTTTTGATCTAGACGGAAGTAATGTAAGCCTTCAATGGAGTGAAAATGGAGTTGTAAGTGACGTGAATTATAGAATACCATCTGCTTCTGAGTGCTTTACCTGTCACAAAAGAAGTGACAAGGCCGTTCCTATAGGTGTTAGGCCACACAATTTAAATAAAGATTTAAATTATGGTGATGCCACAATGAATCAAATTCAAAAATGGAAAGACATTGGCTATTTAAACGAAGTGCCTTCAAGCATACAAACAGTCTTAGATTGGAAAAATGAAGAGAACTCTCTAGAGCAAAGAGTGCGGGGTTATATGGATATTAATTGCGCTCATTGTCATTCGGATAACGCGCACTGCTCATACAGGCCTTTGAGGCTAGATTACCAAAGTACAGAAGATCTTTTCAATATGGGTGTTTGTATGACTCCGGATACTGAATTAGGAAATGGAACTGATTTTATTGTTACTCCAGGAAACCATAGTCGATCCGTTTTATATTATAGAATGGCTACTGTTGATGAAGAGCATAGGATGCCTCTTTTAGGCAGGACTGTTGTCCATCAAGAAGCTGTAGACTTAGTCCAAGAGTGGATAAACTCATTAACCTTAACATGTGATTAATATGAAAAATATATTATTTGTAATAACAACCTTTATAGTAAGTTTTACTAGTGCTCAAACAGGAAGTTCTTGTGATGAAGCAATCTCAATCCAGGCTGGAACACATTTTGTAGAAACAATTTCAGGCGAATCTTTTGAATTAAATTGCACGGAGTATAACGCAGCTAATGGAAATTTACAATGGTATTCCTATACTCCTTCGGATGATTTTTTAGCTACTGTAACCACTGATTTTGAAGCAAACGAAGGTGGTGACACAAGATTTCATGTTTACAAAGGAGAATGTAACGAGTTAAATTGTGTTACCGGTGATGATGACTCCGGTGACGGATACTTATCGACAGCTTCCTTTTCGGCAACAGCAGGAGAAACCTATTACATTGCCTGGGATGATCATTGGTCTAATAATAGTTTTGAATTTCAGCTGATTGAAAATGATCCGCCACCACCACCACCAGCCGACGCTGTAAGCTTTACTATTGAACAAGTAAATTATTCAGGGTCTGCAAGAGCTATGGTAGATATGAATAATGATTATAAGGATGATTTGGTGTCTATCTCTTCTACAAATATTAATATAAACTATCAACTCCCTGAGGGAGGGTTAAATAATGTAAATATCACAACAACCAGTGCTGACAACACCCCTGGATGGAGTTTAGCGGCTGGTGATATAGACGGTAACGGCTACAATGATCTGCTTTATGGCGGCGGAAATGGAGTTACATTTATGAAGGCTAATTCTGATGGAACTGCTTATGAAGAAATCTCTGGTGAGGAATACGTTTTCTCTCAAAGATCAAATTTTGTTGATATTAATAATGATGGCCACTTAGACGCATTTGTTTGTCACGATGTTCAGCCAACAGTTTATTACATAAATGATGGGCAGAATGATTTACAGTTTTTTCAAGGGCCTGATCAGGATGGAGTGAATTCAGGCATTGGAGGGGTGGAATATGATTTAGCTGCATATCCAGGGCCTCAAGAAGGAGGTAATTACGGGTCTGTATGGATAGACTTTGACAACGATAGAGATGTTGATTTATTTATAGCAAAATGTAGGGGGGGTAATGTTCAATGGAAATACAATGAGTTGTGGAGAAATAACGGGGATGGTACTTTTTCAAATATAGCTGACTTAAGTAATTATTATAATTCTTTTTATCCAGATGGAGGGCATGACAATAGCTCTAATCTTGGTGATCCAATGCAAACATGGTCTTCAGCTTGGGGAGATTATGATAATGACGGATACCTAGATGTTTATGTAGGGGCAAGCTCAAATGCAGATGGAGGGAGTAAATTGATGAAAAACAATGGAGATGGTACATTTATAGATGTTAGCTCAGGGTCTGGAATAGAAGATGCTTCTAATGGAATAGAAAATGCCCCAGGGGATTTTAATAATGATGGCTTTATAGATGTGCTATCTAACGGCAGAATTTTATTAAACAACGGAGATATGACTTTTACGGTTTACAATACTGGCGTGCCTGGCCCAGGTGGTATTGGGGATATAAACAGTGATGGTTTTTTAGATGTTTTCAACGGTCAGCTATATGTTAATGATGGAAATGAAAATAATTGGATTACTGTTTCTACCCAAGGAGTAACCGCTAGTTTAGCTGGAAGTAATGCAAATGGAATTGGAGCTCGTGTTGAGATTAGTAGTTCAACAATAGGCACTCAAATAAGAGATGTTCAAAGCGGAACTGGCTTCAGATACATGAGCTCTTTAAACACACATTTTGGACTAGGAAGCGACACTGAAATAGCTTCAATAACTGTATACTGGCCTTCAGGAATAGTTGATGAATTAGAAAATGTTTCTACAAATCAACACATTACTATTACAGAAGGAGAGACGTTGAGTGTTAACGAACCTTTTAGCTCTGATTTAATAATTTACCCAAACCCTGTTTTAAACACTCTAAATGTTGAAGGTATTGTTGATATAACAAATACTGTATATAGTATTTTTGATCTTCAGGGGAAAAGAGTGCATAATGAAATTCTTATAAATAACTCTATTGATGTAAGTGAATTAGCCGTTGGTCAATATATCTTAAGAGTTACAAATAATAAAGAAATAAAAACTCAAAAGTTTATTAAGAAATAAGCTAAAGGAGGTCTGCTAATTCAATCCCGACAGTTGTCCCGATTGCAACACCCATTCCCCCCAATCTTACTCCGCAAAAAACATTGTTTGAAAGTTGCTTAGTAATGGCTGTTTTTTTGTTTCCTACTCCCATTATTCCACTCCACCTTTGGTCAATTTCAAAATGTGTTTGGGGTAAAATAACATCTTTCAATAGTTGTTCTAACTTAGACTGTATAATTTCAGTTAACCCAAAATCTTTAGTATTCTCATTTTCAAAATCCAAATTTCTTCCTCCTCCAAGTAAAATTCTATTATCTATATTTCTAAAATAATAATATCCTTGATCTAGATGAAATGTACCAGCTATTGAAAGGTTTTTAATTGGCTTAGTAATAAGCACTTGTGCCCTCGCAGGTATTACATTTTCATCAATTATAGAATCTGAAAATCCATTTGTTGCTATAAATAACTTGCTGCAGCTGATCGTGAATTGGTTTGTTTTTACCTCAACTGATGTCTTAGTGTCTTCGTAATGGTCTACACATACATTATTTAAAATTTTAATTCCAGAATTAGAAGCTTTATTTAATAATGAATTCATCATTTCTCCAGTATCAATTTGACCTTCATATTTATTGAAAATCAATTTATTTAACGTGTTTTTAAATTTGAATTCATTTTTCCTTACATGAAAAACCTCATCATTAAATAATGGTTTGATAAGAGCGTTAATCTCTTCTATTTTGTGAATAGTTTTATTGAATACATCAGAGTCATTTTTAAGAAAAATTTCGTTGCCGCCAAGTTGTTGATATTTAATTGCTTCATCACCCAGTAGTTCTCTTAGTTTATTTAAACCAAAAACTCTTTTCTTAATTAATTCAAAAACCTCTTGGACGCTATGAGACTGTAAATCACTTACAATTTCTGTTGCACTTCCAAAACATGCAAAACCCGCATTTCTAGTGCTTGCCCCACAAGGCAGCATTCCTTTTTCTAAAATAACTATTTTTGATTTTGGGTGCATTGATCTTAATTCTAAAGCACAGTTTAAACCAACTATTCCACTTCCAATAATAACAAAGTCTACATTAGAGAGCCAGGTTTTGTTTTCCCAATAAGAAAATTTCATATGTGATCTATATTAGAAATTAACCATTATATTAATTAGATTCCATTTCAAAATCCTCCATAAATTTGGTTGTGTAATTACCTTTAATATATTTTGGGTTTTCCATTAACTGTCTATGAAAAGGAATTGTTGTTTTAACTCCTTCAATAATAAATTCATTTAATGCTCTTTTCATTTTACTAATAGCCTCTTCTCTTGTTTGAGCAGTAGTAATTAGTTTCGCTATCATAGAGTCGTAATTTGACGGAATAGTATATCCTGCGTACACATGAGTGTCTAGCCTAACTCCGTGACCTCCTGGGAGGTGTAAATTTGTTATTTTTCCTGGTGAAGGTCTAAAGTTATTAAAAGGGTCTTCCGCATTTATTCGACACTCTATTGAATGTAATTGAGGAAAATAATTTTTTCCACTAATTTTAACTCCTGCAGCTACTAATATTTGTTCTCTAATTAAATCAAAATTAATTACTTGTTCTGTTATAGGGTGTTCTACTTGAATTCTTGTATTCATTTCCATAAAATAGAAATTTCTGTTTTTATCCACTAAAAACTCTACCGTTCCAGCTCCTTCATATTTTATAAATTCTGAAGCTTTTACAGCTGCTTCACCCATTTTTTCTCTTAGTTCGTCTGTCATAAAAGGAGATGGAACTTCTTCAGTTAGCTTTTGATGTCTTCGTTGGATAGAGCAATCTCTTTCTGACAAATGGCAAGCCTTACCATTGGAGTCTCCTATAATTTGTATTTCAATATGTCTAGGCTCTTGAATTAGCTTTTCCATGTACATGTCGTCATTTCCAAATGCCGCTTTAGATTCGTGTCTGGCAGCGTCCCAAGCATCCTTAAGCTCTGACTCGTTCCAAACTGCACGCATTCCTTTCCCGCCTCCTCCAGCAGTTGCCTTCAGCATTACGGGGTATCCAGTGCTCTTTGCGGTTTTTTTACATTCCTCAAAGTCTTTAATAATTCCATCACTTCCTGGAACACATGGTACTCCTGCAGCTTTCATGGTTAGTTTTGCTGTTGCTTTATCTCCCATTTTTGAAATCATATCTGATGAAGCTCCAATAAATTTAATATCGTGCTCCTCGCAGATTTTTGAAAATTTTGCATTTTCAGATAAAAAACCATAACCTGGATGAATTGCATCTGCGTTGGTGATTTCAGCTGCTGCAATTATATTTGATATTTTGAGATAAGATTCACTACTAGGGGCGGGGCCTATACAAACAGCTTCATCTGCAAATTTAACATGAATACTCTCCGCGTCTGTTACAGAGTAAACAGCTACAGTTTTAATACCCATTTCCTTACAGGTTCTAATAATTCTAAGAGCAATTTCACCCCTATTTGCAATTAATATTTTTTTGAACATAATTGTTTTTTTTATTGATCTATATTAACTGACTAAGATGGGTCTACTAAAAATAATGGCTGATCAAACTCTACAGGTGAAGAATCGTCAATTAATATTTTAACGATTTTTCCTGTTACTTCAGATTCAATTTCATTGAAAAGCTTCATAGCTTCTACAACACATAATACATCTCCTTCTGAAATAGAGGATCCAACTTCCACAAAGTTTGATTTATCAGGAGATGGTTTTCTGTAAAAAGTTCCAATAATTGGAGATTTTATAGTGATATATTTTGAGTCTTCGTCTTCAACGGGGGCTGATTGTTCAACAATCGGTGTTTGAACTATAGGCTGGTGATGAACTGGGTGAGCTTGAACAATTGTTTGTGTTTCGTTCTTGCCTGTTTTGATAGTGATTTTAACATCGCCCATTTCTAATTTTACCTCATTTGCTCCAGATTTTGCAACAAATTTTATTAAGTTTTGAATGTCTTTAATGTCCATAATATGTTATTTAAAAAATTATTAATTGTTATTATAACTCCATTTGAAATAAATAGATCCCCAAGAAAACCCTCCACCAAAAGCAGCAAAAATAATATTATCTCCTTTTTTTAATTTAGATTCATAATCATATAAAAGCAAAGGAATAGTGGCCGATGTTGTATTGCCGTATTTTTCAATGTTCATCATAACTTGATCAGGGGTTAATTCTATTCTTTTTGCAGTAGCATCAATAATTCGTTGGTTCGCTTGATGTGCGGCTAGCCAGTTAACGTCTTCTTTTTTGAGATTGTTTCGCTTTAATAATTTAGTTGAAACATCTGCCATATTAAAGACAGCATTTTTAAAAACTGTTTTACCATCCTGCTTAATAAATTGTTCTTTGTTTTTTATAGCATTTTCATCTGTCGGGTGACATGATCCTCCGGATTTTACTCTAAGAAAATCTCTACCCGTACCATCTGTTTTTAACAATTCATCTTGCATACCTAAGCCTTCGTTATTTGGCTCAAACAAAACAGCCCCTGCACCATCTCCAAATATTATACATGTTGTTCTGTCTGTGTAATCAATCATCGAAGAGTTTTTATCTGCTCCGATAAGTAATACTTTTTTATATACACCCGATTCAATATATCTTGCCGCAACGGACATACCAAAAAGAAAACTAGAGCATGCTGCATCCATGTCGAAAGCAAACGCGTTCGTTGCTCCAATTTGAGTTGCTGTATAGGAGGCTGTTGAGGCCCCTTGCATGTCAGGTGTTGCTGTTGCAATAATTACGAGATCAATTGTCTTTGGGTCAATGTTTTTCTTATATATTAGATCTTTTGCTGCATTTATTGCCAAAAATGAAGACCCAAGTCCTTTTCCTTTTAATATTCTTCTTTCTTTAATTCCTGTTCTTGAGATTATCCATTCTTCATTGGTATCTACCATTGTTTCTAACATTTTATTAGAAAGAATATATTCAGGCACATATCCTCCAACAGCAGTTATCGTAGCGTTAAGTTTAGTCATAGAAAAAAATGTTAAGCAAAAGTGAATAAAAAAAATATAAAAACAAGTGAAAAAGATCAAAAATTATCAATAAACGCCAATAAATGGACAAAAAAGAGTCAAAAAGAGTGAAAAAGAGTCAAAACGTGATAATTGTATAATAAATTAAAACAAAAAAAGACACTCAATAAATTGAGTGTCTTTTTGTTAATAAAATAAAGTTACCTATTAAGCTTCAGCTTCTTCTACAGCGTTGTCGATTAAAACATTACCTCTGTAATATAATTTACCTTCAAACCAATGAGCTCTGTGATATAGGTGATGCTCACCAGTTGTTGGACAAGTTGCAATTTGAGCTTCTGTAGCTTTGTAATGGGTTCTTCTCTTATCTCTTCTTGTTTTTGAGATTTTTCTTTTAGGATGAGCCATAATTATTTTTATTTATCTGTTACTATTTTTTTTAATTTTTCCCAACGAGGGTCTATTTCTCTTTTATTTGCTGAAGCGTTTTCTTTTGGACTTAGTTCATTTAACTTGTCCAATATATCTGATTCTAAAGACCCATCAAGTACGCCTGGATGAATTCTTTTTTGAGGAATAGAAAGAGTGACAAGCTCATATATAAGCTGTTCTATATTAAGTTTATGCTCTGAGTGAGGTAAAATTAATATCTCTTCATTCTCATTATTAAATTCTTGTCCAAAATTTACAACTAAATCGAAACTATTATTAACGCTCTGACTAAACAGTTCGTTAGTAATATCACAATTAAGTTCTACGCTACCTTTAGATTCTAAATTTAATTCTAATAAAGTAGTTTTCTTAACAAGCTTAACCTTAACAATGACATTTATGCTGTTAAAATCAATAAAATCAATATCTTGAAAGAACGTGTTTTCAATCTTATACTCAAAATCATGAAGACCTAACTTTAATCCTACAAATTCAATATCGAAATCTTTATTAGGCTTCATTTTTATTTATTTCGAGGGTGCAAATATATAAAATTTCTTTTTATCAGTTAAACTTGCTGATCTTTTTATTTTTAGGTAACCTAAAAACTTTTAAGGCGTTTGTAGAAAGTTCCTTTTCTTGACTCCTAGTATTAAAAATTTTGATTGCTTCAAACATTGCTTTTTTAAAGGATGCTTCATCTGCAACACCTTTACCTGCAATTTCAAATGCGGTGCCGTGATCGGGAGATGTTCTAACTATTTCCAATCCTGAAGTGTAATTTACTCCACAACCAAATGATAGCGTTTTAAACGGAATCAGACCTTGATCGTGATAAGCGGCGATAACAGCATCAAAATTTTTATAGTTATCTGAGCCAAAAAAACTATCTGCAGCATAAGGTCCGTAAATTAATTTTCCGTTTTGTTTGGCTTTTTCTAATGCTGGCTTTAAAATTTTATCATCTTCATTGCCAATAACACCGTTGTCTCCAGAATGTGGATTAATTCCTAGTACTGCTATTTTTGGTTTAGTTATGCCAAAATCTTTTAAAAGAGATTCGTAAATTCCATTAATTTTTTTAATTACCAATTCTTCATTTATTAATTCCTTAATTGCGCTCACAGGAACGTGCTCTGTTAAAAGACCAACTTTCAGTCCGTCTGTAATCATAAACATAAGACTGCTTCCCTCAAACTGACTGTCTAAGTAATCCGTGTGCCCTTTGAAGTTAAACGCTTCTGATTGAATAGCTTCTTTGTTAATTGGCGCTGTAACTAAAACATCAATTAAGTTATTTTTAATATCTATTGTAGCTTTCTCTAAAGATTTAACCGCTAGAGCACCAACTTTTGAATCACATGTGCCAAAATTAACTTCTTGTAAATAGTCCCAAGGTTGAATTATGTTTAAACAATTAGATATTGCCTGTATTGGGGATTTAATAAGGTTAGTTTTTATTTCAAAAGAGAAATGGGCCTTGAAGAAATTCATGTTCTTTAAAGAGCAATAAATAATCGGGGTGCAAAACTCAAAAATTCTGTTGTCATTGAAAGTTTTTAGGACAATTTCAGGCCCTATCCCATTCATATCCCCAATTGAAATGCCTACTTTAGGTTTTTTATTATTTTCCATCAAAATTCTGATAAATCGTTTAATAATATTCAGTAAATTTAATCAAATAAACCTACATAATAATGTTTACAGGAATAATTGAAAGTAGAGGTGTTGTAAAATCTATAAATTCTAATAAATCAAATATTGATTTAACAATAATTAGTGATTTGGTCGATGAGTTAAAGGTGGATCAAAGTATTTCTCATAACGGAGTTTGTTTAACTGTAGTTAACATTGACAAAGACGCTTACACGGTAACGGCTATTAAGGAGACCTTAGAAAAAACTAACCTCGGAGAGCTTAAGTTGGGTGATCAAGTAAACCTCGAAAGATGTTTGAAGGTGGGCGATAGATTAGACGGACATTTTGTCCAAGGTCATGTTGATCAAATAGCTACCTGTACTAATGTTGTTAACGAGAATGGAAGCTGGGTTTTTACTTTTGAATACAGCCCTCTTAATAATAATATTACCATTGAAAAGGGGTCAATAACCGTTAACGGAGTAAGTCTTACGGTAATAAACTCCAAAGAATCTAAGTTTAGCGTTGCAATAATACCTTATACTTTTGCGAACACTAATTTTAACACATTTAAGTCTGGAACGTTGGTTAATTTAGAATTTGATGTGTTTGGTAAATATATCACAAAATTACATTCAAAAAAGTGATTTTTAAATTTATCAAAAACGAGCAAAAATTGAATAAAATGAGCAAAAATTGAATAAAAATAGATAAAATGAGCAAAAAACAAGCAAAAATTGAATAAAATGAGCAAAAATAAAACATTAATATTTTATGTCTTTTGTTCTTTATTTATTGCCTCTTTAAGCTGTCTTAACGCCAATAATCAAAACAAAAAAATGGATTCAACAAAAATTGTGTTAATGGGGAATTCAATTACCGAAGGCTGGCAAAAATACCGTCCTGAGTTTTTTGAATCAAACAGTTATTTAATTAACAGCGGGGTTAGTGGTCAAACTACGGTTGAAATGTTGGTTAGATTTAAAAAAGACGTTGTTGACCTAGGGCCAAATATTGTTATAATACTTGCTGGCATAAATGACATTGCACAAAATTCTGGATATATTTCACTTGATGATATTGCTCAGAACATTACCGAAATGGGCCTTATTGCAAAGGCTGGTAATATAAAGGTGGTGGTTTGCTCTGTTTTGCCGGTAACGGCTATTGAATGGAATTCAAAAATAAAAAACCCCAATCAAAAAGTTATCGATTTAAATTCAAAACTTTTAAAGTCTACAAAGACACACGGGTTTTTGTATTTAGACTACTATAGCTCTATGAAAGATGAATTGACCGAGCTTACTTATGATGGTCTTCACCCTAATAAGAGTGGGTATTTGAAAATGGAACCAATATTAACTAGGGCAATAGAAAGCTTATTCGCGGATCCTAATTAAATTTTAAATATCTTTGAAAAAAAATAAAAATTATGAAAATATTATTAAAAGTTCTTGGTGTTTTACTTGCTGCAGTAATCTTGTTTTTTGCGTATGCAATAATGTTCCCTACTAGCCCATTACAAACAACAACGTTTAGTACTGACAATGTAACTTACGAGGTGGAGTATAGCAGTCCTTTCAAAAATGATCGTCTAATTTTTGGTAATGAAAGCGATGGCGCATTGGTGCCGTTTGGAAAGTACTGGAGAACTGGCGCAAATGCTGCAACCACATTTTATACAGACTCAGATATAACTTTTGGCGGAGAATCTTTGCCGGCTGGAAAATATAGTCTTTACACGATTCCAGGAAAAGAAACTTGGATTGTTGCACTGAACTCAGTTAATGATACGTTTTTTGCTATCGCAGAAGCAGATCAATCAGATGATGTGTTAAGGATTGAGTTGAATAGTTTTGAAAACACAGAAATTGTAGAGCAATTTACTATTGATTTTAGTGCTGATTCTTTAGACACTTTTGTGAATTTAAAATGGGACAAAACATTACTATCTATACCTTTAAAATAAAATTTATATGCTAACATGGCCAAACTTTAAGAACTTTTTAAAAGTATTATTATTCGTCATTTCCACTACAGCTGTTGTTTATTTTTCAGTTGATTTAATTCAAGAAAAAAACAATTTGATGGATATAGAGGAGTATAATCCAACATCATCATTAGTGGTTGAGCAAAATCCTAAAGACCATTCTAAATTTCCTTTTGTTGACGTTCATAGTCATCAATGGAAAATGCCTGTTATGGATCTAAGTGATCTAGTGGCGGACATGGACAGTCTTAATATGGGCTATATGATTAACCTTAGCGGTTCTGGTTTTGGGACTTTTGCAGGGAATCAAGACTTGATGGATGTCTCACTAACAAAATCAATAGAGAACGTAGAGAGTCAAGGCCTCTCTAATAGGTTTGGGGTTTTCGTAAACGTTGACTTAAACAAAATTGATGAGGAAGATTTTGCGGAAAATAATGTAAGCATAATTAAAGATGCTGTTAAACAAGGGGCTATAGGATTGAAGGTTTACAAGAATCTTGGATTGAATTTAAAAGACAATAGCGGCGCAAGGGTTAAAGTAGATGACAAAAGACTAAATCCTATTTGGGAAGTATGTGGAGAGCTTAAAATTCCTGTGTTGATTCATAGCGGAGAGCCTTCTCCGTTTTTTGATCCAATTGACAAATACAATGAGAGATGGTTGCACGCAAGACAAAAGCCCGCTAGCTTTAGAAGTCCTGATGAATACCCTTCTTTTGAAGTTGTTATGCAAGAGCAATACAATATGTTTGAAAGTAATCCAAACACCATTTTTATCAATGCACACCTTGGTTGGTATGGAAATGATTTAGACAAATTAAGCGAGCAGCTCGATAACCTTCCGAATGTTTATACTGAAATTGGTGCTGTAATTGCAGAACTTGGACGCCAACCAATAAGGGCTAAGAAGTTTTTTGTAGAACATCAGGACAGAGTTTTGTTTGGTAAGGATACTTACAGGAAAAGCGAATACAATGTTTACTTTAGAATACTTGAAACTAGTGATGAGTATTTTGATTATTATAGAAAAAGACATGCTCACTGGAAGATGTATGGATTGAACCTTCCAGACTCAATTTTAAAGAAATTGTATTATAAAAATGCCTTAAGGTTATTTCCAAGCATTCCAGCAGATTTGTTTAAAATTGAAAATTAAATGAAAAATAGAGTTGCGGTGTTAATTGGATTGTTTGTTTGCTTAAATGCAAATTCTCAAAACTTTCAAGACATTGAAAATCTTTTGCTTGCTTCTCAAGAAGATCAAAAACTGCTATTTCAACAATACTTCAGCCCTTTAGTGAAAAGTGTTAATTACGGAATGGCTAGTGGTTGGTCGCATACTGCAAAAACTCATAAAAAGCTGGGTTTTGATATTACCTTTTCACTAAACTCATCTTTTATCCCTCCCTCTGCAGAAGTATATTCCACTTCTAGGTTTAATAGTATTACAACATCTTCTGATTTCTTGCCAACGGTTCTAGGGGGTAAAACAGATGAAACCATTTCAATTACTTTGTTTGGCCAAGGCTCTATCCCAGAGCTAACAACCTCTTTTACGGCTCCTTCTGGAATCAAGGAAGATTTACCTTTAAGTATGGTGGCTATGCCGAGCATTCAACTAGGAATTGGATTGCCTTCTAAAACAGATTTAATAATTAGATATATTCCTACAAGTACAAATAAAAATACTTCAGTTGGGCTAAAAGGAGTTGGGCTAAAGCATAATTTACTACAGCACTTTGGTCCGGCTGACAAGATCCCTATTGTTGATTTGTCATTGTTGGTTGCGTACAGTAAATATTCTGTTAATTACAACATTCAGAAAACTTCAAGTTTAGCAGGTGATAATCAACAAGTATTAATGAATATTAACAGCTATGTAGTTCGGCTTGTTTCTTCTTTAGACCTAAAGGTCTTGGTTTTTTACGGTAGTATTGGGTATTCAAAAGGTGTTTCGAATTTTAAACTTCTTGGAACTTATAACTTACCTTATAATGTTGGTGATACTGCAGAGCAGATTATAGTTAGTGTAACGGATCCTTTGGAGCTAAACTGGAACAGCAAGTCTCCTAGCGCAAACGCTGGCATCAGCTTTAAACTTCCTGGGTTACGGATCTTTGCCGACTATACTGTTCAGGAATATAATTCTGTTTCCCTTGGGGTGTCTTTAAATGTTAGATAGGTTATTTAGATTTGCTTATTTCTTTCTTTAATTCTTTAATTCTATTTATTCTCTTTGAGGTTTTGAGGTCGGGGTTATGTCCCTCATTTTTAAAATCTCTACTAACTCTTTTTTGAAGTTGGTGTAACTTATGTGCTAATTTTCCTTTTAAAGTCATGCTGAAGGGATTATAGTTATATAATAATAACTATAAGTTCAGCTTAAATATTGCCCTTTAATTTAAATAAGCTTGACAATAAGATAATTGGCTCCCAATTCTTTGTTGAAGAAGAGTAGAATATGTGTCTTGTACTTTTAGGGGTGAGTAGGCTATTGGCTTCTCCATGTTTAACAATTTGCTCTTTGGTTATTTTTTCTTCATAATCAGTCTTAATTTGATCTGAACTATAGTCTAAAAGTGTAACCGGGAGTTGTTTATATCCTAATTTTTTTAGTGCAAAATACCTGTGGTGGCCATCAATAATAACAAATGATTTACTGCAACATAAAATCGAGGAGATAATAATGTCATCGTTGTTAAAGGACTCAATATACTTTATAAGCTTGTCGGCTTTTTGTTCAATAATTTGCTCGTGAGGAACCATTTTTTCAACATTGATTAATTTAACGTCTGTAATAATTGTTTTATCAAACTCTATAGAGTGCATTGTTTTTTGTTTTATTAATTATAGCGGAAGTAAATCTAATTCTTTATCCGGAATTCTCAAATAACTTTTTTCTTTAAGGTTTTCCATTTGAGTAAGCTGTTCTTTTCCAAACTCTACTTTATTTCCAGTAAATATTACGCGCCATATTTTTCCGTTTTTAGATTCTGAAATATATAATGATCCGTCTGGTCCCTCAGCAAGACCCATGGGTCTGTATTTAGAGTCTGCCATTTGTTTTACAACTTCAGTTCCTGTAAATCCATCTGCAAAGACCTCCCAATTACCTTTTGGCTGTCCATTTTCAAATGGAATAAAAGCTACGATATAACCTGCTTGTGGATATGGAGATCTGTTGGTTGAGCCGTGAAATGCAATAAACGCTCCGTTTTTATATCTCTCCGGAAATTGATTTCCTGTGTAAAACATCAAATCATTAGGTGCCCAATGCGCAGGAAGCCCCATAATAGGGTCTGTATAGCCTTTAGCCTCTTCATTGCCTTTGCCACCATATTCTGGCGCCAACATTCTTTTGTTTTTAAAATGGTCATAATATGTGTATGGCCAACCAAAATCGTCACCTTCTTTTATAACCATAAACTCTTCGGAAGGCAAAGTAGAGTTTTGCCATTTACTATAATAATCTGGAGCGTGGCTATGAAGGTAGTCTCTTCCGTGATTAACTGCATAAAGGTTGTCTTCTTCTTTGTTCCAGGTAATTCCAACAACACTCCTAAGGCCGGTTGCGAACCTAACTCCGTCAGCCTGTCTTTGGTCTAATTTATTTTCATCAAACTTCCATATTCCCCCCAGTATATTTAACTGTGAACAAGGAAACTCTCCTTTTACAACAGCGTTTGGATCGCCTGCTGTGAGTCTTAAGTCTTCACATGAATTTGTTGGGGCGCTAAAGGTAACATACATGCCTCCTTTATTGTCAAAAGCTAAAGATTTTGCATTGTGCCATCGAATTGGATATTCGTCAACCATTATAATTTCTGGCTTTTCTGTTGGAATAAGGTTTTCGGGGTTAATTTTTTGCCTATAAACTACAAGTTCTGAACTGTAGTATAAGTATTCGTTGTGAATTTTCATTTCTGTTGCAAACCTTCCGTCATTTGGATAATCTCCAAACCTCTGAAAAACATCTGCTTTGCCATCGCCATTAACATCTCTAAGAGCCATGTTTCCTTTGTCTCCAGTGTCAATTCTCAGTTTAATGTAAATGTCCCCGTTAGAGTTAACGGCAAGGTGTCTTGCTGGGCCAACACTATCAGCAACTACCAAAGCGCCAAATCCGCTAGGAAGGATTAGCCCGCCATTATCGAAGTCTGCATTTGGAACTTTTAGGCTAATAACTTCGCTAGAGCATGAAAATAATAAGCTAATTGAAATGATAATTAATCTAATGTTCATGGTTTAAAGATAGTATATATTGGCAATACTCTTTACTTTTGTAAAAATTAATGAAATTGTTCAAAAGAAAAATATAATAATGTGTTTCAGCTCATGCAAATAGAGTCTAACCAATCTTAAATCTAGAATATTGAATTATTTAAATGTAGAAAACATTTCTAAATCTTATGGAGAAGTAACTCTCTTTGAAAACATTTCTTTTAGTATTCATAAAGGTCAAAAAATAGCTTTTATTGCTAAAAACGGCACCGGGAAAACATCTATTCTGAAAATTATATCAGGAGAAGACTCGAGTGACTCTGGAGAAATTACTTATAGAAAAAATATTGTTATTTCTTTTCTTTCCCAGGATCCAAAATTAGATGATAGCTTAACAATTGAGGAGTCAATCTTTAATAGTAACAACCCTATTCTTAAAGTTATAGAGAATTATGAAAAAGCAATATTAAACTCTGAAGATGTGGAAAATTATCAAAAAGCTTTTGAAGAAATGGAACTTTTTCAGGCTTGGGATTTTGAAACACAATACAAACAAATTTTGTCAAAACTTAAGCTTGATAAAATAGATCAAAAGGTAAGTGAGCTCTCCGGTGGTCAAAAGAAACGCCTGTCTTTAGCAAATGCTTTAATTAATAGGCCTGACTTGTTAATATTAGATGAACCTACTAATCATTTGGATTTAGAGATGATCGAATGGCTTGAATCCTTTTTTGCAAAAGAAAATGTTACGCTGTTTATGGTTACCCATGACAGGTATTTTTTAGAGCGTGTATGTAATGAAATTATTGAATTAGATCAGGGAGATTTACATAGTTATAAAGGAAATTATTCTTACTATTTAGATAAACGAAATGACAGAATTGAAAGAGAGGCTATAGAGCAAGGAAAGGTAAAGCAACTGTTCAAAAAAGAACTCACATGGATGCGAAAGCAACCAAAAGCAAGGACAACAAAGTCTAAGTCTAGAATAGATGATTTTCAAGAAATCAAGCATCGCGCTCAACAAAGAAGAAATGATCATGAAGTGCAGCTAGAACTGAACATGGAAAGGCTTGGTACTAAAATTGTTGAATTTTTTAAAGTCTCCAAGTTCTATGAAGACAAGACTATTTTAGATAAATATAGTTACGTTTTTCAAAGAGGTGAAAGGGTTGGTGTAATTGGCAAAAACGGCACAGGGAAAAGTACGTTTTTAGATATTCTAACTGAAAAAACAAAGCCAGATTCAGGAAAAATCATTATTGGTGAAACAATAAAGTTTGGATACTACACGCAAAATGGCATTAAAGTTAAGAATGATCAAAAAGTAATTGATATTGTCAGGGATTTCGGAGATTACATTCCGTTAAAAAAAGGAAAGCAAATCAGTGCTCAACAGCTTCTTGAAAGGTTTTTGTTTAGCAGACAAAAACAGTACGACTTTGTTGAAAAATTAAGTGGAGGAGAACGAAAAAGACTTTATTTGTGTACGGTATTAATTCAAAATCCAAATTTTCTAATACTTGATGAGCCAACAAACGACTTAGATATTGTAACACTAAATGTGTTGGAGAGTTTCTTATTAGACTTCCCGGGCTGTGTTATTGTTGTCTCTCACGACAGGTATTTTATGGATAAAGTAATTGATCATTTGCTAGTCTTTAAGGGAGAAGGGTTGATCGAAGATTTCCCTGGTAATTATTCAGATTACAGGTCTTATGAGGACAGTAAGCCGCATGTGTCTAAAAAAGAAATTATTGAAAATAAGTCTTGGAAAGAGCCTGCAGAGAATAGGTTGAGTTATAATGAAGAAAAAGAACTAAAGAATCTCGAAAGTAAGATTAAGTCTCTTGTTTATGACAAAAAAGAACTTGAAAAAGATTTTCTTAATCAGGGATTGACTCAAGATAAAATATTAATCATGTCTTCCCGGCTTGAAAAAATTATTGAGACAATTAACAGTAAAGAAGAGAGATGGTTTGAGTTATCTTCGAAATTAGAATAAAAAAACGCCCTAGTAAAGGGCGTTTTTTGTTTAGTTATTTGCGTGTGATCCGTCGCAATATCCGTTAGGATCAGCAGTGTTTCCACATCCGCATTTTGGCCTGTCTGATTTATTTATTTTCATGATTTATTTAAGTTTTAGTTCTGCTGTTAATTTAATTTCATCTAAAATTAATTTATCACCTAGATTCTCGAAAAAACTTCCTGAATTAAATCTTATATCATATTTAGATCTATCAAAAACTAAGCTTGCATTATAAATATCTTGGTTTTTTATCAGTGTAAATTTAATAGGGTGTGATATGTCTTTTATAGTAAGGATTCCTGTGGCGTTGTTGTTGTCAACAGAGCTTATTGCAAGTGTTGCTGTGTTGAATTTTTCAACGGCAAAAAAATCATTAGACTTTAAATGACCTTCTAGGTTCGATTTTCCTTGATCAGCAGTTAAATCGTCACACGTTAGTGTCGTCATGTCAACTGTAAACACTCCGCTTATAATATTGCCATCCTCTATTTTAACTTGGCTATCAGAAAACGTTAAAGAGCCGTTGTGTCCACTTCCAGTAATCTTTTTTCCTTCCCATTTAAGAGATGATTCTAAAGTGTTTAATGTGTTTTGTGCCGCTAAGGACATGCTAAACATTAAGCTAAAGGCTAAAAATGCTGAGTTTAAATTTACTTTCATATTTTATTTTATTTATATTAGTTACTCAAAGTTACTCAAAGTTGTTTTATTATCGCATAAGTAACTTTCTAGTAACCATAAAAAACTAGTAACCTATTAGTAACTAATGAAAATGGAAAAAACAAACGCCTGCCCTGTTTCTAGTTTTACAATAATGCTTGGCGGTAAATGGAAGCTTCCAATTATAAACACTATAAGAAAAACTAATAAAATTAGGTTTGGAAAATTACACGCTTCAATTCCTGTCATTTCTAGAAAAGTATTAACTGATCAATTAAAGGAATTAGCAAAAGACGGTTTGATTATTAGAACTCCTTATTCAGAAACTCCACCAAGAGTTGAATATTCCTTAACAGATGCCTCTAAAAACCTATGTTCTGTTTTTAATGAAATTGAATCGTGGTCGAACAGCTTTATTAAAAAAAATTAACAAGTTTTATGTTTCAAAAAAAGAAAAAGAAATCAAGTAGCTCGTGGGTGTTCATTCTATTACTTTCCATTATTGGTTTGATTTATTATTACCTCTAACTATAACAATGTTGTTTTATGAAAAAAATTGATTCTATTAATCTTATGGAAAAGTTTTCTCTATTCACTAAGGAGTGGACTCCCAAAATTATTGGTGAGCTGAACGGCCAATATGTAAAAATATGCAAACTTAAAAATGATTTTGTGTGGCATAGTCATGAAAATGAAGATGAGTTATTTATGGTTTTTAAAGGAACCTTGCTGATGGATTTTAGAGATGGAAGAACTGTTAAGGTAAGGGAGGGGGAGGTTTTGATTGTTCCTAAAGGCGTAGAGCACAGACCTCACACGAATGGTGATATTGTGTTTAATCTTCTTTTTGAACCTAAGTCTACGCTGCATACTGGAGATGTAGAGACGTCATTAACCGTCAAAAAGTTAGATTGGATTTAAATAAAAAATTGAATTGATAATTAATCTTTCTTCGAGGCTGTTTTATTAGAATCTTATCCATCCCGTTTTCATTTAGCACTGTATTATATGGTTAGTTTTAATGGCTATTACTTTTTTTGGGTTTTCAAAGACACATTCCTTCCAAAGTGTAGTTATCTTTGCTGAAAAATACTTTTATGTTAAAAGAGTTTTCAGATTTAGGTGTTAACGAAAAGCTGCAACAAAGCTTGGTTGGTTTGGGGATTACCATCCCTACTGACATACAAAAAGAGGCTATTCCTGTTGTGCTTAATCAAAAGGATGATCTTGTTGTTTTGGCAAAAACTGGCACAGGAAAAACCGTAGCTTTTGGCCTTCCTTTATTGCAGATGGTTGATTTAGAAAACAACGCGGCTCAAACATTAATATTGGCCCCTACAAGGGAATTGGGACAGCAGATTTACAATAACCTAGTGGCCTTTGCTACCGACAGTCCAGAAATAGTAATCACATCGATCTTTGGAGGTACTCCAATAAAGCCTCAAATAGAGTTTTTAAAAAGCCCTACGCATATAGTGGTGGGAACTCCTGGGAGATTAGTTGACTTAATGAAGCGTGGTGCAATCTGCTTGAAAAATATAAAGCACTTAGTTTTAGATGAGGCAGATGAGATGGTTAGCGCTTTAAAAGAAGAGGTGGATATTATTATAAAAAAAATTCCCAAATCTAGAAGAACATTGCTTTTTACAGCAACTATGTCTGGTCCTATAAAACAATTAGTACAAAACTACATGTCAAAGCACGTTGTGCAGATAAAGGTTGATATGGCTACTGTGGGTCACCAAGGAATCGAACATCAGTACGTTGTCGTAGAGCCTATAGAAAAGTTAGATGTATTGCTCCATTTTTTAAACTCTAAAGAAGGTGAGCGTGGAATTATCTTTTGCAAAACAAAAGCGGCAGTTAACAAGCTAGCAAAAAAATTGGCAATAAATAAGTTTTCTTCTGGCGCCATTCATGGCAGCTTAACGCAAGGAATTCGTGATCGTATTATGGGGCAGTTTAGAGAGGGTCATATTAATATCTTAGTCGCTACTGATTTAGCTGCTCGTGGTATTGACGTTAAAGAAATGTCTTATGTCGTTAACTATCACTTGCCGGACACTTATGAAAACTACGTTCATAGAAGCGGACGAACAGCAAGGGCTGGTGCAAAAGGGTTTTCGTTAACCATTTTACAAAAAGAAGAGGTTGTGGAAATTGCTGATTTTGAAAATGAATTAGGAATTAAATTTAATGAGTTTCTAAAAGCAGACGCGCAAAGCATTGAAGAGAATAACGCGCTATTGTGGGCAAGAAAAATATTTAAAACAAAGCCAAATCGTGAAATATCTGAAGGTTTTAAAACAAAAGTTCAAACGATATTTCATCATTTAACAAAAGAGGAGCTAGTGGATAAATTAGTGACAAATCAATTAGCGCAATCTACTTTAATCTCTCTGAAATCAATTGTGACTAAAAAGCATAAAAAAAATTAATTATTATGGCAAATAGCATTAAAACTCAAGAAGATGTTTTAGCAAAATTAAATATTCATGCCTTAAACCCAATGCAAGAAGAGGCTGTTTCTGTAATTGAGACAACCACAAATACGGTAATATTATCTCCGACAGGAACAGGAAAAACATTGGCATTTTCACTACCCTTATTGACAGTTTTAAACCCAGACTCTAAAGAAGTACAGGCCTTAATATTGGTGCCGTCAAGAGAGCTGGCTATTCAGATCGAACAGGTGATTCGTTCAATGGGATCTGGGTATAAGGTAAATGCGGTTTATGGAGGAAGACCAATGTCTAAGGACAAGATAGAAATTAAACATACTCCGACTATTTTAATAGGGACTCCTGGTCGAATTTTAGATCATTTTAATAGTAATCGTTTTTCTAAAACTGATATTAAAACACTGATACTTGATGAGTTTGACAAGTCTTTAGAGGATGGTTTTGAAGAAGAAATGAAAGGTATTATAAGTAAATTACCTGGAATTAACAAGCGTATTTTGACCTCTGCCACTCAAAGTCTTACCGTTCCTGGCTTTGTTAGATTAGACAAACCGACGGTAATCAATTATTTAAAAGAAAAAACGGTTTCAAAACTGGCAATTAAAACAGTTATTTCTTCTAGTAAAAACAAACTAAAAACGCTACTAGATTTAATGCACCATATTGGCGGTGAGCCAGGGATTATATTCTGTAATTTAAGAGACAGCATAGGCCAGGTCAGTGACTTTTTAGACAAAAATAAAATTAGTCACGCTTGTTTTTCTGGTGGCATGGAGCAGAAAGACAGGGAAAGAGCTTTGATTAAATTCAGGAATGGAACTTGCCAGGTTTTAATTGCTACAGACTTAGCCGCGAGAGGCATAGATATCCCTGAGATGAATTATATTATTCACTATGAATTACCTCGACACGAAGAAGAATTTATTCATAGAAATGGCAGGACGGCTAGGGTTAATTCTAAAGGCACCGCTTACGTATTGAAGTGGGAGAATGAGTTGCTGCCCGAGTTTATTAAAAATGTCAGAGGCATAAACATCTCCAAAAAGGCACCTCATAAGCCGCAGTTCTGGGAAACGTTGTTTATTTCTGGTGGTCGAAAAGATAAGATTTCCAAAGGAGATATCGCGGGGTTATTTTTTAAACAAGGAGCAATTAATAAAGATCAATTAGGCGGTATAGAACTAAAGCAAGATTGTGCTTTTGTTGCTGTTCCCTTAACTATCGCTAAGGAGCTAGTGGGAAAATTAAATAATTCACGCTTAAAAAAGAAAAAAGTAAGGGTAACTATTTTGTAATTAAAACAAGAATAGTGAACTGTGGTAGTAGTTACTTTGATATTAACATGTACATTCGCGCCTTAAAATAAAACTTGTTATGAAACGCATAAATGATTACAAGAAACTCTTTGGGGTTGAAAGTGAGATCGAATTAAAAGCTTTAAAAAAAAGTTACCGTAATTTGGTTAAAGAGTGGCATCCGGACAAGTTTCAAGATGGAGATGCTTTGCAGGAAGAAGCAGAGATAAAGAGTAGAAAGATTATTGATGGCTATCATTTTTTGGTAAGCATCGCCCCTGAAACAAAAGCATTAAATTTAGAAAACTACACAGAAACCATAACTAATTCTTCTATCGCCGACTATATACATAAAGGCATGTTGCTTGAAATAACTTATACTGATGGCTCTGCTTATGAGTATTTTGGTGTCACTAAGCAAGTGTATGTTAAAATGAATAATAGTCCTAAGCTAAGTCGTTTCGCTAAGCGTTCTATTTACACAAAGTTTCCTTACAGAATGACCAAAAGAAAAGCTTAAAACTTAATAAAATAATTCCCTTTATACCTTCGTTATAATCTTAAGCCTGTTTATATTCTTTATACGGCTTAAAGAAAAAAAACCATTTATTGCTTGCTTTTTTTTCTTTTCAATTAAACAATAATGAGGTTTTTTGGGTGTTAAAAATAATTATTTAACATATTTAACAATTGTCTTGAATTATACCCTGGCTTCTGTTAATTTAAAGTTAAAACTTAACTTTGTGTCTTAGTTTTAACAAAAGCTTAGCAAAAAAATCTAATTAAATATTTTTTGTTTGTGCTAAACTAAAAACAAAAACTATTTTATGAAAAATGTATTAAAATTACCTAAATTATTATTTTTATTGCTTTTTAGCGTTTCCATTATTTCATGTGACAATGATGATAATGATGATCAAACAGAGCAAGTGGTATTAACAATCGTGCAAATAGCGGCACAGGAACCAGATCTAAGCATACTTGTTGAGGCTCTTATGGCCGCAGATGGTGATTTGACAACTACTTTAAGTGGTGGAAACTTTACAGTACTAGCTCCTACAAATGATGCTTTTGCTGAGTTTCTTTCAGCGAATGGTTTTGCATCATTAGATGAAGTTCCTACAGATGTTTTGTCAAACATATTGTTAAATCATGTAATAACAGGAGAAGTTGTGTCGACAGATTTAACAACTGCAGGCTCTGGATATACTACTACTAACGCAACAAATATGGATGGTGACAACTTAAGTTTATATTTTAGCACTACAGATGGGGTAGAATTTAACGGACAGTCTAGTGTTGTTTTGGCAAATATTGGGGCTATAAATGGAATTGTGCATAAAGTTGATGCGGTTATTGGACTGCCTACTGTTGTAACATTTGCAACATCAAACCCAATGTTTGAAACTTTGGTTGCAGCACTAACAAGGGAAGATCTTACTACGGATTATGTGTCTGTATTATCTTCAGTCGCTAGTCCGTCTCCGTTCACTGTCTTTGCTCCAACAAATGAAGCTTTCGGGTCATTATTAACAGAAATCGGGATGGATTCATTGAGTGAAATTCCTGTAGATTTATTAACGTCGACTTTAAACACGCATGTAGTAGCTTCGGCAAATGTAAGATCAGGAGATTTAACACAAGGAATGGCTGTGTCTACTTTAGGAGATGCTTTAACGGTTTCTTTAGATGCTGGCCCACAACTTATCGATTTAAATGATAGAGTTGCTAATATTATAACGGTTGATGTACAGGCCTACAATGGCGTAGTGCATGTAATTGACAAAGTAGTGTTACCACAATTATAATATATTTATATTAAAATAAAAAAGCCATCTCTAAGATGGCTTTTTTTATACATTATTATTTAACGTGGTATTTCCATATAGTCCGCTACTAAATTCACCATTGCATCAACGCCTAACATAAAACCACTTTCGTCTAGAAAAAAGTCTGGAGTGTGGTGAGACGCAGATGTTTTTGGGTCTTGGCCTTTAGGCAAGCCTCCTACATAAAAATACAGACCAGGAACCTCATTTGCAAAAAAAGAAAAATCTTCTGCTCCTGTTTCCGCAGGCACTAATATTACGTTTGATTCTCCTGCTGCCTTTTTTAAGGACGGTAGCATTTTCGTAGTTAATTCTATATTATTGAATGTTACTGGATAATGGCTAGAGTACGGAAGTTCTACAATAGCCTCAGCCCCATTTGCCTCAGCAGTTTTAGTAACTATTTGTCTGATACGTTCAAAAATAAGTTCCTCATCTGTGTCGCTTAAAGTTCTTACCGTACCTAACATCTCAACCTCTTCAGGAATGATGTTAGAACGGTTTCCTCCATGTATTGATCCAATAGTGACGACGGCTGCGTTTCTTGTAATATTCACATTTCGGCTAATTATGGTTTGAAGGTTGTTTATAATCTGTGCAGAGGTCACAATCGGGTCAATCGAAGACCAAGGTTCAGCTCCGTGCGAAGATTTTCCTTTTACTGTGATTTTCAAATCGCCTACTCCTGCAAACATACCTCCTGGTCGATAGGTAATCTTTCCTACCTCTACTTGTGCATTGATGTGGAGCCCAAAGATGACGTCAACATTTGGGTTTTTTAACGCTCCCTCTTTCACCATAAGTTCAGCTCCGCCTTCCTCCCCTTTAGGCGCGCCTTCTTCAGCAGGCTGAAAAATAAATTTAACGGTTCCTTTTAAATCTTTTTGCATTTCAGATAAAACCTCTGCAACACCCATTAGAATAGCTACGTGTGAATCGTGACCACAAGCATGCATAACGCTAGTTTCGCTTCCGTTATAAATAGTTTTTACTTTGGAGGCAAAAGAAACGGGTGTTCTCTCTAAAACAGGCAAAGCGTCCATGTCTGCTCGTAAAGCGATTACAGGCCCCGGCAGACCGCCCTTAAGCACACCTATAACGCCAGTTACTCCAACGTTTGTTTGTACGTCCATTCCTAGGGTTTTCAGATGCTTTGTAACTAAAGCGGCCGTTCGAACTTCACGATTACCCAGCTCAGGGTGTTCGTGTATGTCTCTGCGCCAATCAATCACTTTTTGTTCAATCCCTTTTACAATTGTTTTGCTTTGGACAACATTTGACTGAGCGTTCAATGCTGGAAAGTTTAAAAACGCTGTTAGCACTAGAAGTATATATTTATTTTTCATTTCAAAATGTTTTGTTGGTTGAGTTAAATATACAAAAATGTGGGTTGAGGCGTCAAAACGAACTAGATAAGGTTGGGGGTGACTTTGGCTTGTTATTCTTAACTTATTTAAAAATTACAAAAAAGGAAGAAGGGCTGTCGAGGTTTTATAAAAAGAAGTTGATGGGTTCAAAAACAAAATCAGATACGCGTAAAATCAACCGTCTACTTACGTTTATGAGATTTAGAAAGAACATAAGACAAGCCAATGCTTAACAAGTTAGGCCTCTGATCGATTGTCCCAATATTTACGTCGTTATTAGAAAGTAAGAGGGTTTCCTCTTTGGTAATACCGCGATCATAGCGAATGTCAATACCAAGCTTTTTGAAATTTAAGCGAATTCCCAAATGAATGCCAACGGTACTCTCTTTTTTCGCAGCTTCTAGATTAAATTCACTAATCTCTTGATCTATATTGAAGCGGAAGGTTGGGCCTGCAAATGCGCTCAGATAAGAAGTCAACGGAAGCCCTACTGAAACAGGAAGTTCCAGGCGTTTCTTTCCAACGCTTATATTGGCATAGTTCGTGTTATAGTTGGTATATTGAATTTCAGGTCGTAAATACAACATGAATATTTTAACTTTCATGTAGAGTCCAATGGTATAACCGCTAGCGTTTTCCTTGGCGCTATCTGCCGAATCAACTTCGTCCAATGCATTCGAAATGTCATCTGAAGAATTAAAAAGAGAGGCTGCCTTTATGCCGTAAGCAAAGCCCTTGTTCAAATCATTATTGTTTTGCCCATAGGAACTTAAAAATATGGTCATAAAAAAAATTGTTGTAAGACATGAGGTTTTCATAAAAACATGTGTTTTTAAATTATACCTGCAATTTACAAAATTTAGTTTTTACTTAAACTGTCTGAATTAAAAGAAGAAGGTCTGCCTAGAATTTAATATCTTTAATTTAATATTAAAAACGCAATTATAAAACCAATCCTTATGAAAAATTCAATTATACCCATCGCTATTTTTGTAACAACATTAATTAGCTCATTACAACTAACTGCGCAAGAATTTAAAAGTTTAGATAAAAGCCCAATGGATGTGGCAACATTTCCTAGTAGTTACAAAATCTCAGACAAAATAGTAAAAGTAATATACAGTCGCCCTCAATTAAAAGGAAGGGGTTTGGTGAAATTAGCACCACCTGAAAAAATTTGGAGAACTGGAGCAAATGAAGCGGCAGAAATCACGTTTTATAAAGATGTTATTTTTGGAGGAGAAGCGTTAAAGGCGGGGACCTATTCTCTATTTACAATACCTTCCGTTGATGGAGATTGGACCGTAATTATTAATAGGGCAAGAAATGTTTGGGGCTCATATTACTATAAGCAAGATCAAGATGTTGTTCGGGTTTCTGGTAAAACCACTAAAATAGAGGAAAGTCTTGAGGCTTTTTCAATGATGTTTGATAAAGATATGACATTAAAAATCGGGTGGGGAAAAACTGTTGTTTCAGTGTCTATAAAATAAACTTTAAGCCAAGGTTTCTTTAAGGTGTTTTGAGATACTTATTGTCAATTAAAAGCAGAGCACTTTTAGGGTGGTTATCAACAGGCTAGAGAAGGTAAACAAAAAAGCCCCTCACGTCTGCGAAGGGCTTGGTGGTCCCACCTGGACTCGAACCAGGGACCACTTGATTATGAGTCAAGTGCTCTAACCAACTGAGCTATAGGACCTGTTAAGGGTGCAATATTAATACATTTTTTTTATACTAAAAAAGAATACTATTCTTTATTATTTATGATTTGACATAGCTCAATTAGTACCCCATTAGTTCTTTTGGGGTGCAAAAACACAATAAGCTTATTGTCAGCGCCTTTTTTAGGCGTTTCTGAAATAAATTCAAAACCTTCTTTCTTTAATCTTTTTACCTCTTCTATAATATTATCTACATGTAAGGCTAGGTGATGCGCGCCTTCTTTTCTTGATTCAATAAACTTGCTTATAGGTCCGTTTTCATCTGTTGACTGCAATAGCTCTATTTTTTGATCACCGAGCTTAAAAAAAGACGTTATCACAGACTCGCCCTCAATGGTCTCTGTTTTATAGTGTTCTTTTCCTAGAAGTTTTGCAAACAGAGCATTTGAAGTTTCGATGTTTTTTACAGCAATCCCTAAGTGTTCTATTTTATTAATCATAGCGCTAAATTAAATTAAAAAATGTTGTTTTAATTGTTTCATGTTGTAAATGTTTATTTTTACCAAATGGAAAGTAACAGACAAAAGAAAATTTCTAAAATACTTCAGCAAGATCTTGCGGAGATTCTTCAAGGCGCCGCTTCAAAAGGAGGCCTTATGGGTGTTATAATTTCCGTCTCTAAAGTTTCGGTTACTACAGACCTTTCTATTGCAAAAGTGCATTTAAGTGTTTTCCCTTCTGCTAAGGGGCCTGAAATACTCGCTGGAATAAAAACAAACACCCCGATAATAAAGCACGAAATATCTCAAAGAACAAGACATCAGCTAAGAAGAACCCCAAACTTTATGTTTTTCATTGACGATTCTTTAGATTATATTGAAAAAATTGATCGCTCTTTAAAAGGAACAGACAACCCTCTTAAACCATAAAATAAGTAACCCTTGAATTTTTCTTATTATATAGCAAAACGATATCTCTTTTCAAAGAGCTCTAACAATGCTGTAAACTTTATGTCTAAGCTTGCTGGGCTAGGGGTTGTTGTCGGTAGCGCGGCTCTTTTTATTGTATTGTCTGGGTTTAATGGGCTGAAAGATTATAGTTTGGCTTTTACCTCATTTGTTGATCCTGATTTAAAACTAATTCCCGCAAAGTCTAAGACGTTTGTTGTAAAGGACTCTTTACTGGATGATGTTTTAAGATTTGAAAACTTTTTAAGCTATTCTAAAACTGTCGAAGAAGATGTGTTCTTGTCAACAAATTCAAACGGAGAGATCATATCAGTAAAAGGCGTTTCTGAATCTTACCCTTCAAAGACAATAGACTCTATTTTATATGATGGCATATGGATAAGCGGCTCTAACCAAATTGTTTCAGGTTGGGGTGTGGCAAATAAACTTTCTTTTGGGGTTTATGATTACTCTAAGTCCCTTAAGCTTTATGCTCCAAAGCCAGGAACAAAACAAATTCTTTCGGCTGAAAGTGCGTTTTCAAAACTAGATGTTGTCAATGTTGGGATGTTTGAGATAAACGAAACTCTAGATTTTTCTCTTGTTTATGCCAACCTTGAAGACGTACAAAAGCTGTTAGGCTACGAAAAGAATCAATTAAGTTCGGTCGAATTTTTACTAAAAGACCCTTCAAAAAACAAAGAATCTATCGCTTTGTTAAAGTCTAAGTTTGGTGACGGGTTTGCTGTCAAAACCAAAGAGCAATTAAATGATTCTTTATACAAGATGCTTAACACCGAAGAGGTTGCTGTCTACCTTATATTTACTCTAGTTCTTGTTATTGCTCTGTTTAATTTGATTAGCTCAATAATAATTATGGTCCTTGAAAAAAGAAAAAACCTTAAAACGTTACATAACTCTGGGGCTACATACAAAGAGATTAAAAAAATATTTTATTATCAAGGCTTAATTATTACTTCTCTTGGAGGTGCGGCCGGTTTAACCTTTGGCTATCTTTTAATTTTGGCACAAGAAAAGTTTTCGTTATTTATGATAACCTCGAGCTTGCCCTATCCGGTAAACCCAAAAGCAACTACCTTTTTAATCGTAGCTATTACTATTTTAATTCTTGGTGGTTTGGCGTCGAAAATTTCTTCTAATGCAGTAACGAAAGACCTTATCAACAAGTCCTAGACAAACTCATAGGAATAAAACTTTTCATAAATATCATCTAATGTTGCAAAAACATCTACCGAATGGTCACTTGTTACTAGTTTTTGTCTAAAGGGCTTAAAGTCTTGTATTCCCTTAAAATAATTTGTATAGTGCCTTCTGGTCTCGAAAACGCCTAGTCTTTCTCCCTTCCAAGCAATAGACATCTCAAGATGTTTTCTTGCAGCAGAAACTCTTTCTTTAATAGAGACCGCTGGTAGGTGTTCTCCTGTTTTAAAGAAGTGTTTTACTTGGTTGAAAAACCAAGGGTTGCCAATGCTTGCTCTTCCTATCATAGCTCCGTCTAAACCAAACTTGTCTCTTATAAGCATCGCTCTTTCAGGAGTGTTTATGTCTCCATTTCCAAAAATTGGAATATGCATTCTTGAGTTGTTTTTAACTTTTTCTATTTCAGCCCAGTCAGCCTCACCTTTGTACATTTGCGCTCTTGTTCTTCCGTGAATTGAAATGGCCTTACACCCTACGTCCTGAAGTCTTTCGGCCGCTTCGACAATTCTTATGCTATCGCTATCCCAGCCCAGCCTTGTTTTAACGGTAATTGGCAAGTTTGTTCTTTTAACCATCTCTCTTGTTAGGCTTTCCATAAGGTCTAAGTCTTTTAAAATTCCAGCCCCAGCTCCTTTTGACACCACTTTTTTAACGGGGCAACCAAAGTTAATGTCAATTATATCGGGATTTGATTTTTCTACAATCTCTACAGACCTAAGCATGGAGTCAAGGTTGGCTCCAAAAATCTGTATTCCTACAGGTCTTTCTTTTTCATATATGTCTAGCTTCATGGTGCTTTTTACGGCGTCCCTTATAAGCCCTTCGCTTGAAATAAACTCGGTGTAAACAACATCGGCTCCGTTCTCTTTACATAGCGCTCTAAAAGGGGGGTCGCTAACATCTTCCATTGGCGCAAGCAAAAGCGAGAAGTCTGGCAATTCAATGTCTCCTATTTTAATCATTTGAATAATTCTGTTGTCAATTATTCTACAAATATACAGAACAATCTAGAATTTGGGTTTACTGGTTTTTACATCTCAGAAAATGGCATATTTTTATGTACTTTTGTGGCTTGCATCTAATTGCATGACTTTTAATGAAGAATATTAGAAACTTTTGCATTATAGCCCATATTGACCACGGAAAAAGCACTCTTGCTGACAGGCTTTTAGAGTTTACAGGGTCTGTTACCGACAGAGAAAAGCAAGATCAATTGCTTGATAATATGGACCTTGAAAGAGAGAGAGGTATTACGATAAAGTCTCATGCGGTACAAATGGATTATACAAAAGATGGTATTGACTATGTTTTGAATCTTATAGACACTCCTGGTCATGTTGATTTTTCTTACGAGGTCTCAAGGTCTATTGCTGCATGTGAGGGGGCTCTTTTGATTGTTGATGCAGCTCAGAGTATTCAAGCACAAACCATCTCTAATTTATATTTAGCATTAGAAAATGATTTAGAGATAATCCCTGTTTTAAACAAGGTTGATCTTCCTAGCGCCAGTCCAGAAGAAGTGACAGACGATATTGTTGATTTACTTGGTTGTAAAGCAGAGGAAGTTATCCCTGCGAGTGCAAAAACGGGCCTAGGAATAGAAAGTATTCTAGACGCAATAATTAAAAGAATACCCGCTCCTAAAGGAAGCTGTGATGAGCCTCTACAGGCCTTGATTTTTGATTCTGTTTACAATCCATTTAGGGGGGTTGAAACCTATTTTAGAGTGCTTAATGGCAGTATTAGAAAGAACCAACAGGTTAAGTTTATGGCAACTGGAAAAACATATGGAGCTGATGAGGTTGGGACTCTTAATCTTACACAAACCCCAAAACCTGAAATTTTTGCAGGCGATGTTGGCTACCTTATCACGGGAATAAAAGAAGCGAAAGAAATAAAGGTTGGCGATACTATTACGGATTCTAAAAACCCAACTTCAAATGCTGTTGAAGGTTTTGAAGATGTTAAGCCGATGGTTTTTGCAGGGATCTATCCTGTAGACACAGAAGATTATGAAGAGCTTAGAAACTCTATGGAAAAGCTCCAATTAAATGATGCTTCTTTGGTTTTTGTACCAGAAAGTTCTGCCGCGCTAGGCTTCGGTTTTAGGTGTGGTTTCCTTGGCATGCTTCATATGGAGATTATTCAAGAAAGGCTGGAAAGAGAATTTGGAATGACGGTAATTACTACTGTGCCAAACGTATCTTACCTAGCTTACACAAGAAAAAATACTGACAAGCCTTTAACGGTAAACAACCCCACGGACTTGCCCGACCCTTCAACCCTAGAAAGAGTTGAAGAGCCTTACATAAAGGCTACAATAATTACAAAATCAGATTTTGTAGGAAACGTAATGTCTCTTTGTATTGACAAAAGAGGATTAATTAAAACGCAAACCTACTTAACCACACAAAGAGTTGAGCTGACTTTTGATATGCCTTTAGCAGAGATTGTTTTTGATTTTTACGACAGGCTTAAAACCGTTTCCAAAGGGTATGCTTCTTTTGATTATTCTCCGATCGGAATGCAAACCTCAAAATTGGTTAGGGTTGATATTTTATTAAACTCTCAGCCGGTTGACGCTTTGTCTGCCTTAATACACGCTAGTAGCGCTCACTCTATTGGAAAAAAGATGTGTGAAAAATTAAAAGAGCTTATTCCAAGACAGCAGTTTGATGTTCCTATTCAGGCGGCGATAGGAGCTAAAATAATCGCAAGGGAAACTATAAAGGCTTTAAGAAAAGATGTTACCGCGAAATGTTATGGTGGTGATATTTCTAGAAAAAGAAAGCTTTTAGAAAAGCAGAAAAAAGGCAAAAAGCGAATGCGTCAAGTTGGAAATGTGGAAATTCCTCAAGAAGCTTTTATGGCTGTTTTAAAGCTGAACGACTAGTCCTTCATTGTAAGTCTTAATACCGAACAGGCAGATTTTTCAGTAAACTTATCCTTCCCTGTGCCAAACAAAACGCTAATCCAGTTGTCTTTTTGGGGTGTTCCTAAGATTAATAAGTCGTAGCCTGCTGATTGAGTCGAAATCGTTTCTATTGGGTCGTTGTTTTTTAAAATTTTCAGTTGGCTTTTCGTCTTGATTTTGGCAGTTAAGCTTAATGAGTTCTTTTTTATCTTTTCCACTTCATGGTCTGACGTTTGTTCTGAGACAACATGTAATAGAGTGAGTTCTGCGCCATAAAAAGAACATATTCTTTCTGCTACTGCTAAGAAGTTTTTATCTTTTCTTCCTGGTCGCAAAGCCAAGAGCACCTTGCTTATATATCTTACCCCGTTGTCTTTAAAAAGAGCAAAGTCTGATTTAATGTTTGTAAGTAACCAGCCTATCGGATTGCTTACAAGAATCCCGCTATGAGCTCTGCCGTTCCACCCCATTACTAGCCAGTCGCAATTTATTTGGCTGCTTAGCTGGCCTATTGTGTTAGACAGCTCGTGGGTTACCACTGCTTCAAAATCAACTTCTATGCCTTTGCTTTTAGACAGCCCTGCTATTCTTCTTTCTAGAGAAAGAGTTTTTGGGTCATCTTTCATAAAAGCGTCTAAAAAAGTTTGGTTCGGGACTTCTGTGATGTTAACTGTTTGTATTGTGTGTCTTTTGTTTATTGCTGCTGCAATTTCTACTAGCATTTCAGCTGACTGTTCGTTTCCTAAAAGAGGCACAACAACTCCGGCGTCTGGATTAAGAGATCCGTCTAAGTTTTTATCAATTTCTTCTGTTCTTTTTGTCTCTATTTCTTCTTGTTTTTTCTTTGTATAAAAAAGATAAAGAGCAGGCTTGTGTCCGTATTTTCTAAGAACGCCTCTTCGAGTAATTTCTTTGTTTGAAAAAGCATAAATTATTGCTCCAAGTAAAAATATTGCTCCTATTGCAAGAAGGGGAACAATCCCCAAATAGAAAAGAAGGAAAAAACCAGTTATTATTCCAAAAACTTGAATCCAAGGATAGAGCGGTGACTTGTATTTTGGCTTATACCACTGTGCAGAGGTTTCTCTTAGGATAATAACAGACATGTTTACCGAAATAAACATCATCACCTTAAAGGCGCTGGCTAGCTTTGCTATTTTTACCACATCAAGAAAAACGATAACAAGCAACATCCCTATGCAGGTGACGGCAATAGTTATAACTGGTGTTTTAAATTTTTCGCTTATTTTACTCATAAACCCAGGCAATAGGTTGTCTCTTGACATGGCAAACGGAAAACGAGAGGCGGCCAAAACGCCAGCGTTGGCTGTAGAAATAAGAGTGAGAACACCAACTACGGCAGCTATTATTCCTATAGTCTGGCCTCCTAATTTATCGGCAAGCGTAAATATTGGTTTAATATCTGTGGCTAGTTCTGAAACAGGAATATTAGAAACTAACACAAAAGAAACAACAACATAAATGGCGGTAATCGCGGTTAAAGAGGCCAGCATTGATAGCGGCAAGTTTTTTGATGGGTTTTTAATTTCCTCTGCAATAGCCGCAACCTTTGTAACGCCTGAGTAAGAAATATAAACAAAAGCAATTGTGTATAACAAGCCCTTGTCTCCGTCAGTTAAAAAGGGGGTTAAAAGCTCTGTGTCTAGGTTTTGTAGACCAAAAAAGGAAAGCGCTATCAAAAACAAGACGCTAACAGTAACTATATAAAGCTGAACCCTGCCTACTTTTTTAGCCCCGGTTATGTTTAAAACAAAAATAAAGGCCAAAAAGATAATAGCTATATATTTTATATAACTCTCGTCAAGGTCTACTAAAACTAGCATGTAAGCGCCGAACCCAACTAGAGCAAAAGAGCTTTTTAACAACATTGAAAGCCATAGGCCAAGGCCTGAAATAGTTCCAAACAAAGGGCCAAAAGCTCTTTCAATATAAACGTAAGTCCCGCCCGAAGAAGGCATTGCTGTTGCTAGCTCCGACTTTGAAAGCGCTGCGGGCAAAACACAAATAGCCGCAAGTAGGTAGGCGAGCCAAACAGACGGGCCTGTTTGTGCCGCGGCTAAGCCCGGCAAAACAAATATCCCGCTTCCTAACATTCCTCCCAGGCTAATTGCTATAACAGAAGACAGGGATAAACTTCTTTCTAACTTCTTCAAAATATTGTTTTATATTTATAAAAATAGTAAATAATCTCGTTAAATGAATCTATATCCTATTAATGCTGGGAATTTTAAATTAGATGGCGGCGCTATGTTCGGGGCGGTTCCAAAAACTATTTGGAATAAAACAAATCCTGCGGATAGTAAAAACCTAATAGATATTACGGCTAGGTGTCTTTTAATAGAAGATGGGGAGAGGCTTATTCTTGTTGATACAGGAATGGGGGGTAAGCAGAGTGAAAAATTTTTTAGCTACTACTCTTTGTGGGGAAATGATACTCTAGAGGGCTCTCTTAAAAAAGCTGGGTTTTCGGTTGACGATGTTACTGATGTTTTTTTTACACACCTTCATTTTGACCATTGTGGGGGTGCGATCAAAAGAGGTTCTTTTGGCTCGGGCTTTGAGTCTGTGTTTAAAAATGCTGTTTTTTGGACAAATGAAAAACATTGGAATTGGGCGCTTAACCCAAACAAAAGAGAAGGCGCTTCTTTTTTGAAAGAGAATCTTTTGCCAATTGAAGAGTCTGGAAGGCTAAAGTTTATTACTAGTAAAAACGGAGTGATCTCTTTCGCTTCTGAGCTAGGCTTTGAGTTGTTTTATGCAGATGGTCATACAGAAAAACAAATGATACCGATTATTTCATATAACGGACAGAAAATTGCTTTTGTAGCAGACCTCGTCCCTACCGCCGGCCACGTTCCTTTATCTTACATAATGGGTTATGACGTAAGGCCTCTGACAACTCTAGAAGAAAAATCTTTCTTTTTAGATTATGTGGTTGAAAACAATATCCTTCTGTGTCTTGAGCACGATAGTGTTAATGAGATTCTTTCTTTAAAGAAAACCAACAAAGGCATTCGTATTAATGAATTTTTAAAATGTAAAGATGTTTTTTAGAACCCTCCCTCTCCTTTTATTTATTGTTTCTTGTTCGAACAAACCTGTTTTAGACTGGCAACAACATGTGAATTATAAAATGACCATAGATGTTGACGCAGATAACAGGAGTTATTCTGGGCTACAAGAGCTTGTCTACACGAACAACTCTCCAGACACTATTAATCGTGTTTTTTATCATTTGTATTTTAATGCCTTTAAGCCTGGCAGCGAAATGCAGGTAAGGGCGTCTCAAATTACTGACGACCGTAGAAAAATTTCTGAAAAAATTCTTGCTTTGGACGAAAGTGATTATGGTGAAGTTCGGGTTATAGACCTTTTTCAAGACGGGGCGTTGTTAAGCTTAAAGAGTCAAGAAACTGTTTTAGAAGCTTCGCTTGCAAAACCACTTTTACCTGGAGAAACAACAAAACTAGTTATGCGTTTTGAGGTTGATGTTCCTAAAGAAGTTCGAAGAGCTGGAAAAGACAATAAGGATGGGGTTGCTTTTTCTATGGCACAATGGTACCCTAAGCTTAGCGAGTATGATGATCAGGGGTGGCATGCAAATGCTTATATTGGAAGAGAGTTTTATGGTGTTTGGGGTGACTTCGATGTCACTATTAATATAGATAAAGACTATACTGTTGCGGCAACGGGCTATTTAAAAAACCCTGGGGAAATTGGCCACGGCTATGCTGAACTCATAGAGCCGTACATCTCAGAAAAACTATCTTGGAATTTTTACGCGCCTAATGTTCATGATTTTAGCTGGGCGGCAGACACAAACTATGCCCATGACATTGTAAGCGTTCCTGAAGGCCCTGTCATGCATTTCTTTTATAAAAATGAAGCTCCATATATAGAAAACTGGAAAAAGGTGCAGCCTTACGCTGTTCGTTTTATGGAGTATTTTAGCAAAAACATAGGGGTGTATCCATACAAACAGTATTCTGTAATTCATGCGGGAGACGGAGGAATGGAATACGCGATGTCTACTTTTATTGGGGGTGTTCGTGATTTTGAAAGTCTAGCAGGTGTGATTTCACACGAAATTGCACACACATGGTTTCAGTTTTTACTTGCCACAAATGAGTCAAAGCATGCGTGGATGGATGAAGGTTTTACTAGCTATATTAGTGATCAGGCTGAAAACACCGTCTTGGAAAAAGAGCTTAAGCTCCCAAACAAAAGGGCTTACAGAGATTACTTTAGTGTTGTTGCTTCTGGAACAGAAGAGCCTTTAACCACCCATGCTGATCGGTTTTCGTCTAGCAGAAACTACGGAATGTCTTCTTATGACAAGGGCTCTGTGTTTTTATCACAGCTAGGGTATGTGGTGGGTGAAGCTGTTCTTTTAAAGATTCTAAAAGAGTATTATTCTAGCTATGTTTTTAAACATCCTGATCCTGAAAAATTTATAAGAGTCGCTGAAAAAGTTAGCGGCCAAGAATTGGACTGGTATTTAATGGACTGGGCTCAGACAACCAAAACCATAGATTATGCCGTTTTAAAGGCGGAAGTAGTTTTGTCTCAAAACACACTGTTTTGTGACCCTCTACTGGATGTCGGCCTGGAGCACGAACATTCTAGGGTTTACTTAAAGAGAGAGGGTGAGATGGCGCTTCCCTCTGACGTATTAATTGAGACTTCTGCGGGCTTAGTAAAAAACTATCACATCCCGCTGCTAATGAGTAGGGGTCATAAGCCAATAAACAAAGGGGTTAGGCTTTTAAAGTCGTGGAGTTGGGCAAACAAAAATTATTCTTTTGAGGTTTGTATAAAAAAAGAGGCTATAGCTAAAGTTCTTATAGACCCCTCTGGCAAAAGCGCTGATGTAAATAGAAATAACAATTCTATTTAGTTTTTTTATTTATACCTTTAGCCTGTATAGAAAGAGCCGCTATTATGTTAAGTGTTGATAGATTAAAATCTAAAAAAGAAATTAGTTTTGTTTTTGACAAAGGCGCGTCGGTTTCTTCTTTCCCTATAAAGCTTTTTTACGTTAAAAACTCTGGCCTCAGCAGGTCAAATGTTGCTTTTACTGTTGGTAAAAAAAACATTAATCTAGCTGTTGATAGAAATAAAATTAAAAGAAGAATGCGTGAAGCTTTTAGGCTGAACTACTTGGCGGACGATTTCTTTTCGGGACATTCCTTGGTTTTTGTTTATTTAGCTAAAAAGGTTGTTTGCCACGACTCAATAACAAAAGGTTTTATCGCTACATTATCGAAGTTTAATTCTAAAAAATAGCACATTGAGGTTTTTACACGTTTTTTTCTTTTCTGTTTTTTCTGTTTTTTGTCAAGAAAAAAAACATACGGTCTATTTTGACACAGATTTGTCTGTGGTTTCGGGAATTGAAAGAAACAGGCTTCTTTCTTTTGTTTTCTCCCTTAGCGAGGAAGACCTTTCTCGTATAGAAATTTATGGGTTTTGTGATGATGTTGGGGCTAGCTCCTATAATTTAACCCTCTCTCAAAATAGAGCTAACGAAATAAAAAAAATTCTTTTACATAATGATGTTCCTGAGGATAAAATTACTAATGTTGACGGAAAGGGTGAGCTGCTTTTAAAAATAGTCAAAACGACAAGCGCAGACAGGGTTAGGGCCTTAAACAGAAAGGTTGAGTTAACTGTTTCTTTTGATGTTTTAAAAAGCAACACTACCGCGCCTCTTTCTGGTGGGAGCTCGTTAATAATAGAAAATTTGCTTTTTTTAACTGGTTATTCTTATTTAACCCCTAGCTCTAAAAAAAGCCTTGATCTTGCGTTTGAAAAAATAAAAGACCTTCCTTTTTCATTTATTATACAAGGGCATGTCTGCTGTACTTCAGGGCAAAAAGACGCTGTTGATAGGGCTACAAAAAAAAGAAACCTTTCTGTTGTGCGGGCTAAGTATGTTTATGATTATTTTGTTGGTAAAGGAGTAAACTCTAAAAGAATGTCTTACGAGGGCTTGGGGCACAGATTTCCTTTAGGGGGTAGGTCTGACGCCGACAGGAGGGTGGAAATATTAATAACTTCAGATTTTTAATATCATTTTAATGTGAGGAATATTGTCTTCTAGGTATTCTTTTCCTGTTTTTTTAAAACCTAAATCTTTGTAAAATTTTGTAAGGTATTTTTGTGCTGATATCTCTATTTTTTCTTCTTTAGTGTTTTTTTTTATTATTTCTATAGATTTCTCCATTATCACTTTTCCGAGCTCTTTTTTTCTAAATTCTTTTTTTACCAAAACCCTTCCTATGCTTGAATTTGTAAAATAATCTCCTTTTTTAAATATTCTAGTGTAGGCGATTATTTCATTGTTTATCTCCCCTATCAAATGAAGCGCTTTATTGTCTTTGTTGTCTAGGTCTTGGTAGGCGCAATTTTGTTCAACAACAAAAACCTCTGCCCTAAGTTTTAGTATACTGTAAAGCTGATTTGTAGTTAGTTCGTTATATCTGTATGTGTTTATTTCCACTTTAATTTAGTTGTTTATTTTTTCTACGCGAGCTTGGTGTCTTCCACCTTCAAAAGGCGTGTTAATAAAGGTTTCTATCATTTCAATAGCCTGTTCTACGCTTACGTATCTTGATGGAATACTTAAGATGTTGGCGTTATTATGTTCTCTTGATAGTTTACAAATTTCATTATTCCAACAAAGCGCAGACCTTATTCCTTTATGTTTATTTGCACTCATTGAAGCGCCATTTCCACTTCCGCATATAATAATTCCTATTTCTGATTTCTTTTTTTTTACATCCTCTGCAACCGGATGAATAAAGTCAGGGTAATCAACGCTTTCTTCTAAGTCTGTTCCATGATTAACAACTTTAAAATCTTTTTTATTTAAGTACTCTACTATTTTAAACTTGTGTTTTGTTCCAGCGTGATCATTTCCTATTGATACTATCATAAATGTTAGTTTTGTGTTAATATCTAAATATAATTATTAATAACTAATAATATTCTGTAACACTTTTTTTTCTCTTAACAAATTACTTCACAAAACCTATTTTAGTTGTCTGTTTTTGTTTGTGTGTTGTTAACTATTAATATAAATTTATTAACTGTTTCTTTTTTTAAATTTATTAAAGTTCTATATATATCTATAAATTTTAAAAGTGTTAATATTTTTTTAAATTATTAATTATAAGTGTTTTATATATTTATAACTTGTTTATATAGTATTAACAATTTCTTAATAATGTTAAATCAAACTTAATTTAATAAAGTTTTAGTAGGTATTAACAAGCTATATTAACAATCATTTATTATTTAATTAATTTAAAAAAAAACTATTATATCTATATTATTGTTTATAAGTCATATTTTTATGTTTTTTAGTAGTAAAATTTACTTATTACTTTTATTATAACAGCTTTATATATTATAAAAAGTAAATAATAATAAAATCATTTTTAACTTAGAAATAATAAAAGACAAACCTTTCCATTTTAAAAAATTTACAATCTACCAAGATAAAACCGCTATGAAAATAGGAACTGATGGGATTTTGTTAGGTGCTTGGTGTTCTTTAAAAGATAATACAAATAAAATATTAGATATTGGTTCAGGCACAGGCGTAATTTCATTAATGTTAGCTCAACGCTTTAATAATACAACAATAGATTCTGTTGAAATTGAAAACAATGCATATGAACAGTCTGTAGAAAATTTTGAGAGGTCTGTTTGGGTTGATAGACTTTTTTGCTTTCATTCAACTTTTCAGGATTTTGCAAAGGAACGGAAAGAAGATGGTGAAACTTATGATTTAATAATATCTAACCCTCCTTTTTATACAGAAAATGTTAAAAACAACAATAGAGCTAGAAATAAAGCAAGATCTACTTCTTTTTTATCTTTTGTAGAGTTAATTTCAGGGGTATCAAAAATTTTATCTAATCAAGGAGAATTTACAACTATAATTCCCTTTAAAGAAGAAGCTAAGTTTATAGAGATTTCAAAACAAAATAATTTATTTTTAAATAAAATTTGTAGGGTTAAAGGTAATAACAACTCTGATATTAAAAGATCATTATTAACCTTTTCTTTTTATAAAAAACAATTAGATGAAAACAATTTAATTATAGAAACTTCTCGTCATTTATATACTGATGAATATATTAATTTAACCAAGGATTTTTATATTAAAATGTAAATATTTATTAAATTTTTTATAATAAGAATAAATCTCACTTTTTTAATTTAAATAGTTTAAAAAAATTGTGTTATATATTTAATTGTTTATAAGTTAGAGTTTAATACAGATAGATCCTTTATATAAAGGGTACTTTTGTTTTTAATAAAAATGTTTTGAGTAGAAAAAAAAGAAATAATACAGACAGAAATAGTAACCCAAAAAATAAATTTGTTGGTACTTTAGAAGTGTCCACAAGAGGAGCCGCTATAGTTGTCTGCGAAGGGACAGAAGACAAAATTCATATAGAAAACATAGGCCAATATCTACATAATGACATTGTAGAAATTTATGTGTTTACTAGAAAAAAGAAAGACAAGTATTTAGGAGAAATAACCAGCTTAATAAAAAGAGAAAAAACAGAGTATGTTGGGAAAATTCAAATAAGTGAAAATTTTTCTTTTGTTTTAATTGACAACAAAAGAATTCATGTAGATGTTTTTGTTCCTATTGATAAAATAAACAAAGCCAACAATAATGAAAAGGTTATTGTAGAGATTACAGAATGGAGAAAAAACAGCCAATCACCTAACGGTATAATAAAAAAAGTGTTGGGTGTTGAAGGGGAGCATAATACAGAAATACACTCTATTCTAGCGGAACATGGGCTTCCTTACGATTTTGAAAGTGAAATTAAAGATTTTGCAGATAATATAAACACCTCAATTAACAATGAAGATCTTTTAAAAAGAAGAGATTTTAGAAAAGAACTAACCTTTACTATAGACCCCGTTGACGCAAAAGATTTTGACGATGCTATTTCTTTTAAAACAATAAGCGAAGGTTGTTATGAAATAGGTGTTCATATTGCAGACGTTTCTCATTACTTAAAACCAAAAACAATTTTAGATGCTGAGGCTTTTAAAAGAGGAACTTCAGTTTATTTGGTGGATAGAGTTGTTCCAATGCTTCCAGAAGTATTATCAAACAAAGCATGCTCTTTAAGACCACACGAAGAAAAACTCACTTTTTCTGCAGTTTTTATTATAGAAAGAAATAAGGTAAAAAACCAATGGTTTGGTAAAACTGTTATAAACAGTGATCATAGGTTTAGTTATGAAGAAGCTCAAGAAGTAATAGAGACTAGAGAAAATATAATAAAAAAAGAAGTTTCTCTAAACAATAAGGAATACAGCGTACCCAACAATGTTAAGACAGCTATTTTAAAACTAAACGAAATTGCTGAAATAATGAGAGTAAAAAGAATGGAAAACGGAGCGATTTCTTTTGATAAAAAAGAAGTTAGGTTTTCAATAAATAAAGAAAAAGAGCCAATAGGTGTTTATGTAAAAGAATCTAAAGAAGCCAACAAACTTGTGGAAGAATTTATGCTTCTAGCGAACAGAAAAGTCTCAGAATATGTGGGTAAAACAATAAAGAAATCGCCATTTATATATAGAGTACACGACCTGCCAGATGAAAGTAAAATAAAAGCGCTAAAAGAGGTTGCTATTTCCCTAGGCTACCAATTAGATATTTCTTCTAAAAATAAAATGTCTGAATCTCTAAACAAAATGCTAAAGGCAGTTAAAGGTAAAAAAGAACAAAGCCTCATAGAGTCTTTAGCGATAAGGTCTATGAGTAAAGCCGAATACACAACGAAAAATATTGGCCACTACGGCTTGTCTTTTGAGCACTACAGCCATTTTACCTCTCCAATTAGAAGGTATCCCGACGTAATGGTTCATAGGTTGTTAGAAACATATTTAAATAAAGAAAAACCCACAGGCTTAGATTTTTATAACTCCGCTTGTGACCACTGTACGCAAAGAGAAATTTTAGCAACGAAAGCAGAAAGAGACTCTATAAAGTTTATGCAGATAAAATATATGCAAGACAAAAGGAACACAAAATTCAGAGGAGTGATTTCCGGGATAACGGACTGGGGAATATTCGTAGAAATTGTAGAAAACAAATGTGAAGGGATGATTCCCGTGAGAGACATTAAGGGAGACTATTTTGTTTACGACAAAGATCGCCATAGTTTGACAGGAAAAAAAACAAAGGTTAAATACCAGCTTGGAGACGCTGTGCAGGTTCAGGTAAAACACGCAGATTTGATAAAAAAACAATTAGACTTTATATTAGCAGAATAAAACCAACAACAACATGAAACACGCAACACTTTTAATTACTCTTTTGGTCACGCTTTTTTCTTTTTCTCAAAATGAAATAAAAAGAGATTTAGGGGATTTTTATAAAATTCAAACCTATGATTTATTAAAAGTAAACTTAATTAAGTCTGAGGTAAATAAAGTGGTGATTAGCGGACAATACAGCAACAGCGTTGTGGTTAAAAATAAAAACGGAGAACTTAAGCTTCGAATGGGAGTAGAAAAAAGGCTAAGTGGCGCAGAGACAAAAATAGACTTGTATTACAAAAGCCTCTATAGAATGGAAGCAAAAGAAGGCTCTTTCATTTTTTCAAAAGACACCGTTTCTGGGCCTACTCTTTTTATAAAGGCTGAAAGCGGCGCAACAATATCTTTAAAAGTGAAGACTCCAGACATCAGCTCTAAGTCACTTTCTGGCGGAAAAATAATACTATCAGGAAACGCAACCCATAGCGACATTAACGCATATACGGGCGGCCAGGTAAACGCCACAAACATGCGCTCGGAAACAACAAAAGTTTTTATAAAAGCTGGCGGGGTCGTTGACGTCTACACAACCTCTCTTCTTGAACTAGACCTCAAGGCTGGAGGTGAAGCGAACGTTCACTATAAAACAAGCAAAATAATAGAAAAAATCACCCTAGGAGGCGTTGTTAACTACTTATACAAAGACTAATGTTAACAGACTTGTTTACAGCAGTATCTATCGGCTTCTTTTTAAGTTTTGTACTAGGCCCTGTGTTTTTTGTTCTTATAGAAACAAGCATTACGAAAGGCTTTAGAGCTGCTGTTTCCTTAGACCTGGGCGTAGTTTTGGCAGATGTTTTTTTTATTTTATTTTGTTATTACACAAGCAAACAGCTTGTAGACAACATAAACAACCAACCGGGTCTTTTTGTTTTAGGGGGCGCAATACTCGCTATCTATGGCGTATATATTTTTATTCAACGAAAAAAAGAAGACAAAAAGATTGAACTAGAAGAGTCTTCTACAAGCTATTTTGGCCTTTTCATTAAGGGGTTTGCGCTAAATATCATAAACATTGCGGTGCTGTTGTTTTGGGCAGGCGTTATATTAGTCGTAGTCCCTAATTTAAATAAAAACAATTCATTAGGTGTTTTTTCTTTTTTCGCAACAATCTTAGCAACCTACTTCACTACCGACCTTGTAAAGCTGTTTATTGCAAAAAAACTTTCTTCCAAAATAAACAAGAAAAACACGTCCTTTATAAAAATCATACTTAGTTTGATTCTGTTTATTTCTGGAGTGGCGCTTATACTTAAAGGAGCCCGATAAAACAAGTTGTTTTAATAGAGGCCTACCGGCCTATTAACAGCTTGTAGTTTTTTATTATAGGCACAGCCCTATCCATATCTTTTTTTAGAATAAACAGCTCGTCTACATGATAAGTAAGTTCGTATCCCGGTATGGTGTCAGACCTTAGCCTAACATAAACATCTTCTTCTTCAAGCAGCATTTTCAAGCGACCGACTATTATCCTGTTTTCTTTAAAAACACACACATATTCACTTTCCATAGTTTTTCTTTTAAACGCAGTAGCCTACTTTTTTTTAAACACCCTTATAAATAGCTTTGGTGTGCTGTTAATATAACCCTTATAAGCCTCCAGATGCCCCCATTTTTTTCTTCCGCTCTCTTCCAGCATCCTAACACCAGAAATATAAATAAGGAGAATGTATATAAAAACAGGAGAAATTAATGTTAAATACTGCAGCCCGCTTAGTGATGAAAAGGACATTGTCGCCACCCCCACCCACAAGGTTAGCTCCCCCAGATAATTTGGATGTCTAGACAGCGCCCAAAGCCCCGAGGTTATAAACAGGTCTTTATTTTTTGGATCATTTCTAAAAACAGACTTCTGCGAGTCGGCCACCATCTCAGTTAGAAGCCCAAGAATGAATAAAAACAGCCCAATGTAAAAAATTAAATTAACGACTATTCCATAACTTGATGAAATAGCGGTTAACACACACAGTAAACACATAGAAACCCAAGTGCCCTGAAGTGTCCAGGTCATAAAAAACCCTGTAAAAGAGGGTTTAATTGTTCTAAACCGTTTGTCTTCCCCGTCTTTTTTTATCCTTAAAAACAAAAAAAGACCAAGCCTTGTTGCCCACAAAACTACACATCCAGCAACAATAAGGCTTCCGGCAGCAACAGAGCCAGAAACGGAAACTGTAAAAACTATCAACGTTATGTATGTGATGCCACCCGTTAAATCGTAAAATTTTTCTGTTTGCAATAAAAAAGCAGGAATAAAACACACCCACTGTATAGAAAAAGCCAGTAACACAGCCGTAATTACAGAACTAGAACCAGTTAAAATAGCTATTTGAAAAGGGATATAAAAAGCTATAATTGAGCCCAGAGAGTTGTAGAAAACTGTTTTCATAGAGTTTAGGTTTTTTTTTGGTTTTCCCTAGTAGTCTCACCTAAATTATAAATGGACAAAATTAAAAGACCAAACAACACACTTGAAATCACAAGCGCAATATTGGTTAGTCCGGTTGCCCCAAACGAAAGCCTAATTAAAATTGTAGAGATTATAAACCCGGTATTCCTAACAATTTGCGTATAACGCTCTGTGTATTGAAAAGAGAGCAAGAGAATTAGGACGTCGGCTAATATTAAAACAGTGAAAAACTCATTATAAAAAATTGCATTTATATCTACAACTATAGTGTTATTTGTAAGGTCTCTTACCCACATAAAAACACTATTAAAAGAGATAATTACAAGTATTAATAGTAGCGCCAGGCTAACGGCCTTTTTTGAACTAACAAAGCTGTTTATTGCAGCCGTCACAGGTTTCTTATTAAGCTTTAGGCGAGCTTTGTTAAAAAGATAAATCAAGTAATACAAAATTAAAACACCTAAGACATCATAAATCAGCTGCACGTTGGCGGAGGCGCTAAACCAGTCCGCGTTAATGTCTATTTTAGGGATGTCTGCAAAAATACGACGAATTAATATCAAAGAAATAATTTCAAATTGCTTAGACACAGAGGTTGTAAACGAACGGGGTAAATTAAGCACGAGCAAGTATATTTCGTATATCAAAATTATTGTAAACGGGGTATATATTGCGGAAACAGGGCTATCTAACAATTCCGAATTAAATGAAAAAACAATAAGCCCAAGTTTCTTGCTGTAAATTAAGACGAGATGTATAACAAAACCAATAATTGATAGCCACAAAGTGATTTTTTCTAGCTTTTTTTTATTTTGATCCGAAAAGATTTTGCCGTAGAGACCGTCTATTTTTGACTCCCATTTTTTTATCATAACAGAAAATTCTAATTGATTTATTTGTAAGGTATAAAAACAAGAGGTAACAAAAAAAACCCTTACAATGAAATTATGAGGGTTTTTTTGAGGCGCCTGGCGGATTCGAACCGCCGTAGAAGGTTTTGCAGACCTCTGCCTAGCCACTCGGCCAAGGCGCCAGTATTTTTGTGAACGCAAATTTAGTGTAAATTTTTATTATTTACCCGTTCTTTTTTTTAGCTTTTTTTTAATACTTACGCATACAGATTTTACATCCGCATTAATAGGCGGGTTTATTTTCGACAATGTCACCTTAATTTTTGTTATCCGTGGGCAGCTCTCAAAACAGCCCTCTATAATTCTATGAACCACGTTTTCTAACAGTTTTGACCTGACTTTCATTTGCTGAGCAGCAACATCTGCTAAAACCACATAATCGATAGCGTCTTCTAAGCAATCGGTTTTAGCAGCTTTATTTGTCTCCCCCCAAGCTTTTATATTTATAGAATAATCACTCCCAACAACAGATTCTTCATCTAGACAGCCGTGATTTCCATAAACAAGTAAATTGTTCACTTTTACAACACCCATGTTTTATTTGTTAATTTTCTTCATTAATAACGTCATTTTGATAACTTTGTAAACTTATTAAAAAGTGTTGAGGGTGGAAACAAAATCGTTAAATTTTATAGAGCAGATAGTAGATTTAGACATTTCTAATGGGTTTTCTCAAAAAAACCTAAAGTTTAGGTTCCCTCCAGAACCAAACGGATACTTGCATATTGGGCATACGAAAGCTCTTGGAATTAGTTTTGGACTTGGCTCGAAATATAATGCACCTGTTAATTTAAGGTTTGACGACACCAACCCCTCAAAAGAAGACCAACGCTTTGTTGACGCGATTAAAAAGGACATTAAATGGATGGGCTATAGCTGGCATCGCGAAACATATTCTTCGGATTGCTTTAAGCAGCTTTACCTTTGGAGTATAGGTCTTATAAAAAGTGGTCACGCATATATTGACTCCCAATCCAGCAAAGATATTGCTGCTCAAAAAGGGACTCCAACTGCGCCAGGGAAGAACAGCCCCTATAGATCTCGGTCCGTTGAAGAATCTTTGGAGCTTTTTGACAACATGAAAACTGGCAAATGCAATGAAGGAGAACATGTTTTAAGAGCAATGATTGATATGACCAGCCCCAACATGCTATTAAGAGACCCTATTATATACAGAGTTATTAATAAGCCCCACCAAAGAACAGGCGACAAGTGGTGTATTTACCCGATGTATGATTGGGCGCACGGTCAGTGTGACTACATCGAACAAGTCTCACACTCCCTTTGCTCCTTAGAGTTTAAGCCTCACAGAGATCTGTATGAATGGTTTTTAAATCTCGTTGAGACCCAGGACTCAATCACCCCCCTTACAACGCTACCAAAGCAACGCGAGTTTGCGAGACTCAATTTAAGTTATACTATAATGAGCAAAAGAAAGCTCTTTACTTTGGTTGAAAACAAATACGTTTCTGGATGGGACGATCCGCGAATGCCCACAATCTCAGGGCTTAGAAGGAGAGGTTATACGTCAAGCTCAATCAAAAACTTTATTACCAAGGTAGGTGTCGCCAAGAGAGACAACATTATAGATGTCTCGCTGTTGGAGTTTTGTATAAGAGAAGACTTAAATAAGTCAGCAAAAAGAGCAATGGCCGTTGTAAACCCTGTGTTATTGCAAATTGTAAATTATCCGGCCGGTAAAGAAGAAATGTTTAGTTGTGTTGATAACCCGGAAGAACAAAACCCCACAACAAGAAAGGTTTCTTTTAGCCGCGAGGTATATATTGAACAAGAAGACTTTTCTCTTACCCCACCATCAGGCTTCAGGCGTTTGTCTATAGGAAAAGAAGTTCGTTTAAAAAGTGGATATATCGTAAAGGCCACTCGCGCCGAAACAGACAAAGACGGCATTGTAACTAAAATATTCTGCGAGTACGACCCTAAGTCCTTAAGCGGTAGCGGTTCTTTAGAGAGCCAAAGAAAAGTCAACACCACAATACACTGGGTGGACAAAGAAACAGCCATTAGGGCAGAGGTTAGGGAATATGACAGGCTTTTTACTTCAGCTTCCCCAGACTCAGACCCAAAAATTCCTTTTGAGAGCTTTATTAATAAAGCTTCTTTAAAGGTTCGAGAAGCTTTTGTTGAACCTTCGCTAAAGTCAGCATTGCCAGGCAACAAGTTTCAGTTCCAAAGACTTGGCTATTTTAATACAGATGACGACTCTACAAAAGAGCTCTTGATTTTTAATAAAACGGTTAGCCTCAGAGAAGTTAAACTTAAAAAACCGAAAGAGCAATTGATGCATGCCCAGCCAGTCTTTCAAAAGCCACCAATAGAAGCTATTAAAAAGTTTGGTAAAAAATACATGAATCTTAGTGAAGAAAAAATGGCTGATGCCCGTGAAGCAATTCTTGTGTTAAGCAAAGAAATCACCTACGAGGATGTTGCTCCTCTTTTTTCAACAGCGATTAAAAAGAGAGGCACTAGGGCTGTAGCTCTTATTTGCCTTTCTCAAATGAAATTAAGCTCAGGACCTTTTCCTGATGAGGCAAAGAATTTCATCGAAGCAGCGTCAAATGACGAAAGCGTAATTCTTCAAGACCTCGCCAACGTGCTGGTCTAATTTTTTTGTTTACCGCCATCGTTAACTGGATAAAGAACGCTCTGAATCTCTCTCCATGTTACCAACTTTATTTTGTTTTTTTGTAATGCATTTCTAAACTTATCGCTAGAGATAATATCGTAATCTAAGTTTCTCCACTTAGAACCAAAATTTGGATGGTCTACAGTAATCGATCTCATTTCGGCGTCATCATAACCTAAATGAACGATTAGCTGGCTTAGGCCAGGCTTAATTTCGTCCAAGATGCCTAGGTAAAAACCTTCCCAATTCTCATACTTTAAGCCACTTTCAGCCATGTAAAAATTTTCTATTACAACAATGTTTTTTGGTTTTGGAAAATTTTCATCAAAATGAACAGCAACTGCTTTTGGAACAAAAACCGGCAATTTGTTTTCCTCGCCAATCTCTAAGTAAACCTTAAACAAGTCTTCATCAAAAAAAAGAGCTCCTTCATGGCTGTCTATGTGTGTTGGGACTATGCCAATTGATTTAGATAAATTTATTTGCGCCTGTAACTCTTTTTTTAGCTCAGCCGGCTGTGCGCTTAAAACAAAGCCTTTAGTTTTTTTTGGAAACACGCCTTTTTTGTTTGTTAACGAGGGGGTTTCGCTAGAGTTTAAAACCCCTTTCCACTTATAACCCCTCCATTCACTAGTAACAGTTAGGTGTAGCCCTAAATCAATGTTAGGATTGTCTGCGGAAAATTGACCCACGTCTAAGATATAATCGCACGGCATCATTATGCTTCCAGAGCTAGCATAGCCGCTCTTTAAGGCTTTAAAACTTGCTCTATTGACAGAGTTTGACAGCCCTAGGTCATCTGCGTGAATAATTAAAAGCCGATCCTCTTTTGAGTACCCTAGCTTTTCAACAAGACCATCGTAGTTTGTGTAATTGGATTTGCCGGCGATAAACTTAGCCGCAACTTTTAAGCTATATATAGGAAGCTCTTTGTATTCAAAATAACCAAAACCCAAAGTAACAAACGCGCTAATTGACACAAGACTCCACTTCAACATGCTTACCACAACTCTCAAAGCCTTCAAAGCGTTTTTTTTACAATCTTTAAAATCAAGACGTCCTATTGTTTTTTTTCAATTCAGCTTTTTTCATAGCCTCTCCTATTTGATTGCTTGCCGTAAAACTAGCGACCATATTATTAAGCATTTCACTACCTGCTTGAGGAGAGTTGGGTAAAAGAATTAGGTTAGAGTTTGTTTCACTTCCTATTGACTGCAAAGTGTCATAATGTTGCGTAACAACAATTAGCGCTGAAGCCTCTTGAGAATTTATCCCAACCTTGTTCAAAACCTCTACCGACTCCTCTAGACCACGAGCAATCTCCCTTCTTTGGTCAGCGATCCCCTGTCCCTGTAATCTTTTACTTTCAGCCTCAGCTTTTGCTTTTTCCACGATAAGAATTCTCGCAGCGTCACCCTCAAACTGTGCAGCTACTTTTTCTCTTTCAGATGCGTTTATTCTGTTCATCGCCTCTTTAACTTGTTGGTCCGGATCAATGTCTGTTACAAGCGTTTTGATAATATCATAACCATACTCAATCATCGCCTCGTTAAGCTCTGTTTTAACAGCGATAGCCACGTCGTCTTTTCTTAAAAAGACATCGTCTAATATCATTTTAGGAACCTCAGCCCTGACCACATCAAAAACGTAACTTGTTATTTGTTCGTGCGGATAATCTAGCTTGTAAAAAGCATCGTACACTTTTTCTTTAATTACTTTATATTGAACAGACACTTTTATTTTAACAAAAACATCATCTTTAGTTTTTGTTTCTACTATAACATCTAGCTGTTGAATCTTCAGGCTTAATTTACCCGCAAGCCTGTCTACTATTGGTATTTTTAATTGCAGTCCAGACTGTCTAACGCTATGAAACCTTCCAAACCTTTCAATTATTCCTGCCTTTTGTTGCTTTACTATAAAGAAAATACCAAAAAGAATTAATAACAGAGGAAACACTAATAAATACGAGAAAATTGCCATAAGTTTTTATATTTTACACTAAATTTAGTTGTTTTGTTTTTGTTTTGTTTTAATTAAAAGTTAAAATTATTTAACTTTTAATGTTTTTTGACAGCTCAACAAGTCTTGCGACACACTCTTCTTTTCCAAGAAATTCCATCATCAAAAATAAGTCTATCCCTTTTAGCTCTCCGACAAGCGCTAGTCTTGCGGGCTGCATTACGCTTCCAAAGCTATACTCCTTTTCATTTATCCATTCCTTAATAATTTCCGAAATTGCCCCTTCCTTAAAGCTCTCCACTTTATTGATTTGAGAACAGAGTTCTTCAATTATTTTTAAAGTTAATTGAGAAGATATTTTGTTATACACCTTTTCATTATACTCCTTTGGTCTTACAAATAAGTAGCTACATAGTGGCCACACCTCTGTCATCGTGTTTGCTCTTTCCTTAGTCAACCCTACTGCTTTTGCCACTGTTTCCACCATTTCGCTCTTTAGCTCTTTATTTTCTTTAATTACATATTCAGCGATACTGTCGTTGTCTTTAAGTTGTAAATATTTGTGATTAAACCACTTTAGCTTTTCTACATCAAATTTTGCTCCTGAGCTGTTTACTTTTTCTAAGTTAAAATTAGAAATTAAACTCTCTAACGAAAAGACCTCTTCTTCGTTGCCTGGGTTCCAGCCTAAAAAAGCCATAAAATTCACCAACGCTTCAGGCAGATACCCCTCTTCTCTAAAGCCTTTAGATTGTGATTCTTTACCTTGCCACTGAAGAGGAAATACAGGCACGCCGAGCTTGTCTCCGTCACGCTTGCTTAACTTTCCTTTTCCTGTAGGATTTAGGATAAGTGGTAGGTGCGCGAAACTAGGTTTTTCCCAGCCAAACGCATCATATAGCATTACATGTAGAGGCAGTGACGGAAGCCACTCTTCGCCTCTTATTACGTGAGAAATTTTCATCAGATGATCATCGACTACATTTGCTAAATGATAAGTAGGCATTCCGTCAGACTTATAAAGAATCTTGTCATCTAACAGTTTAGGGTCTACAGAAACCACCCCTCTAATTAGGTCGTTGCACTTTATTGTGTTTTCTTCACAGCACTTAAATCTCACTACGTATCTTTCACCGTTTGAAATTTTTTCTTCAACCTCTCTCTTTTCCATCGCTAACGAATTTGACAACTTTAGCCTGTTGTGCCAGTTGTAAATAAAGGTCTTTCCTTTAGCTTCGTGATTTTTTCTATGCGCATCTAGCTCTTCTGCACCATCAAACGCATAGTACGCCATGCCTTTCTCAAGAAGAATCCCAATATGTTTTTTGTAAACCTCTTTCCTGTCACTTTGTTTGTATGGCCCCTCACTGAAATTTATTCCAGCCCAATTCATTGCCTCTTCAATATATTGTTCAGCCCCTTCTACAAATCTGTTTTTGTCCGTATCTTCTATTCGTAGAATAAACTCGCCGTTGTTTTGTTTTGCGTATAAATAGTTAAACAGCGCTGTTCTTAAGCCGCCAATGTGTAGCGGCCCAGTAGGACTTGGCGCAAACCGAACTCGTACATTACCCTTCATTATCTTGTTTTTTGACAAAGATAAAACATTAATTGTTCAATCTTTATTGTAATTTTGACTCTAAATTAATTAAATGATCAAATTTTTTTCTAACACCTCTTTTCGACTTGCCAACAAGGACAGAATTTCTTTGTGGTTGCTAGATGTGATAAAGAATGAAGAAAAGATTTTAAATGAAATCTCATATAACTTTTGTAGTGATTCTGAGCTTTTAAAGGTCAACAAAGAGTTTCTTAATCACGACACGCTAACTGACATAATTACTTTTGACTACTCAGATCTATCAGGCCTTTCTGGCGAGGTTTTGATTTCGACTGTAAGAGTCAAAGAAAATGCACAAGAATTTAGCCAAGTCTTTGATGTTGAGCTTAGGAGGGTTATGGTTCATGGCGTCCTTCATTTGTGTGGATTTAAAGACAAAACAGACGCTGAGAAGCGCCTCATGACCGAAAAAGAAGACTTCTATCTTTCTAGATTTCGCTAGGCTTTTTTTGCTTTGCCATTTTGATTGTATATTTGCCTTTCAATTTATGTTCCACGTGAAACCAATAACGAATGTTTAAAGACACTTATGATGTGATAGTTGTTGGCGGCGGTCATGCAGGCAGCGAGGCTGCTGCTGCTGCTGCAAACATGGGCTCTTCTACACTTTTAATTACAATGAGCCTTCAGAATATTGCACAAATGTCTTGCAACCCTGCCATGGGCGGAATTGCAAAGGGCCAAATAATTAGAGAGATAGATGCTCTTGGCGGGTACAGCGGAATTGTTAGCGACAGGTCCGCAATTCAGTTTAAGATGCTTAACAAATCTAAAGGGCCCGCAATGTGGAGCCCAAGAGTTCAAAGCGACAGGATGAGGTTTGCCGAGGAGTGGAGAAACATGCTTGAAAACACACCAAACCTTGATTTTTACCAAGAAATGGTTACTGGGCTTATTGTTGAAAACAATATCGTTCAAGGTGTTAAAACAACTCTTGGTCTTTCTATAAAAGCAAAGACAGTTATTTTAACTAACGGAACGTTTTTAAATGGACTAATTCATATTGGAGATAAAAACTATGGCGGCGGTAGAGCTGGAGAAAAATCTTCAAAAGGCCTTACGGAGCAGCTTGTTTCTTTGGGTTTTGATTCAGGACGCATGAAAACAGGGACCCCTCCAAGGGTAGACGGAAGGTCTTTGGATTACTCAAAAATGATAGAACAGCCCGGTGACGAAGAGCCGGAAAAATTTTCATACCTAGACCGCACAAGCCCATTGACCACTCAAAGGTCCTGCCACATGACTTACACTAGCCCTGAGGTCCACGAAATCCTGAAGGCAGGCTTTGATAGATCTCCAATGTTTAATGGCAGTATTAAAAGCGTCGGCCCTAGATATTGTCCTTCTATTGAAGATAAGATTAATCGGTTTTCAGAAAAGGAAAGACACCAGTTGTTTGTTGAGCCTGAAGGTTGGAGCACTGTTGAGGTTTATGTTAACGGCTTTTCTACATCCCTTCCTGAGGATATTCAGTTTGACGCCTTAAGGTCTGTTAAGGGCTTTGAAAAGGTTAAGTTTTTCAGGCCAGGATACGCTATTGAATACGATTACTTTGCGCCTACTCAATTACAGTATTCTCTAGAAACCAAACTTATACAAAATTTGTTTTTTGCAGGACAAATTAACGGAACAACAGGCTACGAAGAAGCAGCCTCACAAGGGCTTATGGCCGGCATAAACGCTAGTCTTAAGGTTCAGCATAAAGAGCCTTTTGTGCTAAAAAGAAACCAAGCATACATTGGTGTTTTAATAGACGACTTGATCACTAAAGGTACAGATGAGCCGTACAGAATGTTTACCTCTAGAGCTGAATACAGGACCTTGCTAAGGCAAGACAATGCAGACGCAAGGTTAACGGAGATGAGCAATAAAATTGGGTTAGCTTCTGACGAAAGAGTTTCTAAAATGCTTGACAAATACAACAAGGCACATGGGTTGATGTCTTTTCTTAAAAAGACGAGCGTTTCGTCAGGTGAAATAAATCCGATTTTAGAAAAAAATAATTCAGCTGTAGTTAAGCAGTCAGGAAAAATAGACAAAATCCTTTCAAGACCAAACATATACTTTAGCGATTTAATGTTTTTAGACAGCGTAAAGAAATACTCAGACTTAAACGATCTAAACAAAGAGGTCACTGATCAGGCAGAAATTCAGATCAAATATTCTGGTTACATTTTAAAGGAAAAAAACAATGCTGACAAACTAAATAGATTGGAAAACGTAAAAATCCCAGCCAATTTCGAATATTCAAAAATAAAATCAATGAGCATTGAGGCGCGACAAAAGTTAACCGCGATAAGGCCCGTAAACATATCTCAAGCATCCAGAATAAGCGGGGTGTCCCCAAATGACATTTCGGTCCTATTGGTTTACATGGGTAGATAATGTTTCACGTGAAACAAGTAAAATGAAAGACTTAAAACACATACTAACCGCAAGGGACCATTTGGTAACGGGAAAAACATTTGATGTTTTGAAAAACTTGCATACAGGAATTTTAGAGACACATCCAAGGCCAAACAAAGAAGAGCTTCCTCTTTACTACGAGTCAAAAAACTACACGTCACACAACAATAACAATAAGACCGACAGCTTGCTGGCGTTTTGTTATAAACAGGTCAAGATAATTTCAACCAAACGAAAAATAAAAATATGTGCTAACAGCTTGTGCTCTTCTCAAAAAAATCAAAAACCATCACTTTTAGACGTGGGTTGCGGCACCGGAGATTTTTTATATTCATGCCATAGGCATGGCTGGAATGTAAAAGGTGTAGAAAACAATTCTAATGCAAAAAACAATCTTAATCCAAAGATTTCTAAATATGTAGTTGATGATTTTGAGCTCCTAAAAACAAGCCCGAAAAAGTTTGACGTTATTACTATGTGGCATTCCTTAGAACATATTAGTGACCTAGATAAAACAATATTAGAAATGAAAAATTTACTTGCAGATCAAGGGGTTATTATAATTGCTTGCCCCAATCACAAATCTTTTGATGCTGCTTTTTATAAAGAATTCTGGGCCGCGTATGACCTCCCAAGGCATTTGTGGCATTTTGATAAAAACTCCATTAGAGAGCTTTTTTCTAATTATAAAATACACTTAAAAAAGACGCTTCCAATGTATTGGGACTCTTTCTATATATCTATTCTTTCAGAAAAAATTGTAAACAAAAAAAACAATTATTTAAAAGGTTTTGTGGTAGGTCTAATGTCAAATCTTTGCGCTTTGTTTTCTAAAGAGTACTCTTCCTTGATCTATGTTTTAAAGACTAAAAATTAAAATAAAAAGGCCTGTTGGGCTTTCTCAACAGCCAACTCCTTACACCATTAGTTTTTTCTAAAACCGCGCTAAAGAGCTTTATATGGCTTTGATTTTTTTGTGTTTATTGAAAAAAACAAAATTGTTTTTCAGAAATTTTAAAATTAAAAGAATCTCCATAGACCAATTCTCCGTCTGCCTGTGCAAAATTATTACCTTCAATTATATTTACAAGGATACCTGTTGTTTTACTAGTGCTAACCTTTTTGCTTTTAAAAAGATTCCCGTTAAATAGTCTAGGAATGTGCTTAATCACATCTAATTTTGAGAAATTTTCAGCAATAGTAATATCTAGCAGCCCGTCATTAGGCACCGGTTTGTTAGCCAGACGCATACCTCCTCCGGTGTATTTACAAAGCCCAACACCCAACAGAAATGCCGAGGTCTTTATAGTTTTGTTATTATAGGATATGCTTAATCCGAAATTGCTAAACGAGAGAAAGTTGAACACCGCAGCAATCAAATAAGACAAAGCTCCTAAGAATTTATACTTTTCTATTTTAGAAATAACATAACCATCAAAACCTACGCCAGCATAATTCATAAAGTAGACCTTTTGGTTTTCTTTGCCTATTACCGTCATTATTCCTATATCCTGACTTTTTGTATCACCCCTTGCAATAACATCTACAGCTTTTTTATAATCTCTAGAAAGGCCATAATGTCTAGCCCAATCGTTGCCAGTTCCAATAGGCACTACTCCAATGAAAAGGCTTTCGGGATTAATTGTAGATTGAGAGTAAACGCCATTTATTAGGTTATGAACCGTGCCGTCACCCCCAATGCAAACGATGCGAGTATACCCTTTTTTAATAACCTCAGCACTTAAGTCTCCTGCGTTTTTATGAATTGAGGTTTTATAAATAGGCCCTGTTATCTTTTTTAATTCCAAATACTGCTTGATCTTAGCCCACTTTTTCCCAGAGAGCCCTCCTCCTGCAGCAGGGTTGTATATAATGACCCACTTCTTGTTATCCATCAATGACACTTGGCTTTTGGTGAATTAATCTTGTTAGCTTTAATGAAAGGTCTGTAATGATTATTTTTGGACTTCCATTTCGGTTCAACTCGTAGATGGCTTTATTTATTTCTTCATAAAGCTCTATTATATTATTGTCATGAATAAATGGAGAAAACTTTTCAAACTTAAAGTCCTGGTCACTAAACGTGTCGCTGTAAACTCCTGACTTGTAGTTGCTTAGAAGAGACCTCCTAAACAGCCCTAAAGAAAAGCTAAAAAACTGTTTTTGAAGCTCCTTTGGAAGCTTGCTGATTTTGTCGCCCCAAGTAATAAGCTCTCCAACCGCCTGCTTGCTTGTCTTTACCTTAAAAGCCAGCCTCACCCACTCTATAAATAAGTTTTCAAAATCCACAATATTAGACTCTGAGTTCAAAATCTCTAACGCAAGAGAATAATTTCCACCACATTGGTTTCCTATTTTATTTGCTGTTTCACTATCGATACCACAATCTTTTATTAACGCTTCGGCAACCTCTTTTTTTTCTAAAGGGCTTGTGCTAATATTTTGACATCTTGACTTAATAGTGGGAAGTATGCTAGACTGATTTTCAGTTAGTAGTATAAATACAGTTTTCGGACTAGGCTCTTCAATCAGTTTTAAGAGTTTGTTAGCGCACTCTGTGTTCATTTTTTCAGCCATCCAAATAATCATAACCTTTGAGCCTCCTTCATAAGATTTAAGGGACATTATTTTATTTATATCTTCGGCCTCGTTCACACTTATGTTCCCTTGCTTATTGGCAATTTCAATTTTATCTAACCACTGAGACAAGTTTAGGTAGGGATTCTTTATTACTGACTCCCTCCACTCCTTTGTAAAATGTTTAGAAGTGGCTTTTGACTTAACCCTAGCATTAGTGTTCACAGGATATACAAAATGTAAATCAGGGTGAGACAGGCTATTAACCCTTTGCTGACAGCCTATAAAACTTAAGTCGTCTTCATTATGTTTAGCGCATAGAATTTTTTCCGCAAATTTAATTGCAAGCGAAAGCTTACCCGAGCCTAAAGGCCCTGTTATAAGGTAAGAATGAGCCAGTCTCCCTGAGCTTGACTTAAGCCCCAGCTCTTTTATAAGGTCTTTTTGACCTACTAAATTAATTTTTGACATAAAACAAAGATAATAGAAATGAGTTCTATTAAATAACATGAATAAATTATATTTGTCATCTAAATTTACACAATGAAGACTATTTTAGATTTTGATTTTTTAAACAAAACAGCCCTGATTAGGGTTGACTTTAACGTCCCGTTGGATTCAAACTTAGAAGTAATTGACAATACTAGAATTTTATCTGCCAAACCAACTATTTTAAAGATTTTAAAAGATGGAGGCTCCTGTGTTTTAATGTCGCACCTTGGCAGACCGAAAGGAATTCAAGCGAGCCTTTCTCTAACCAATATTGTTTCAGAAATAGAGAAAACTCTAGAAAGAAAAATTATATTTGCAGCAGACTGCATTGGTGTTGAGACAGAAAAGATAGTTAACAACATAAAACCAGGAGAGATTGTATTATTAGAAAACCTGAGGTTTTATTCTGAAGAAACTGATGGAAACGAGGATTTTGCAAAGAAACTTTCTAAGCTAGGCCATGTCTATGTTAATGATGCCTTTGGAGCCGCCCACAGAAAACACTCTTCAACAGCAGTAATTACTAAGTTTTTTAAAAACAAAAAATACTTAGGACTTTTGCTACACAAAGAGGTTCATGCAATAGAAAAGGTTCTAAAGACAGGCGAAAAACCTATTATAGCTGTTTTGGGAGGAGCAAAAGTATCTTCTAAAATCACTATTATTAATAATATCTTAGAAAAAGTAGACGAAATTATATTAGGCGGCGGAATGGCCTATACTTTTATAAAAGCCAAAGGCGGTGAGATAGGTAATTCCATTTGTGAAAACGACAAACTTGACTTAGCCCTTGAAGTGATAAGCAAGGCTAAAGCCAATAACGTCATTCTGCACCTGCCAACCGACGTAATTGCTGCAGACGATTTCTGCAACAACGCAAACACAAAAGAGTTAAATATTTTTAACATACCTAAAGGCTGGCAAGGTCTTGATATTGGTCCTAATTCTAGAAAATCTTTTGCCGATGCAATTATTAACGCTAAAACCATTTTGTGGAATGGTCCTATGGGAGTATTTGAGATGACAAACTTTGCAAATGGAACTAAGGCGGTAGGCGAAGCCATTAAAGCAGCCACTCAAAATGGAGCATTTTCCCTAGTTGGAGGAGGTGACTCAGTTTCAGCGGTAAAAGAATTTGGATTGGCCGACGACGTAAGCTATGTTAGCACAGGCGGAGGCGCAATGCTAGAAAGTTTAGAAGGGAAAACACTCCCTGGAATTGCAGCACTACAATAAAACCCAGAACAACAATGATAAAGCTCTTGATGCTTACTTTTTTGTTTAACAGCAGTCTTGACGACAGAAACTTTTCTGGCGACAGCAAAAACAAACACACCCCAATCAATGAGCTAAATATTAATATTGACTCCCTTAAATCAAGAATTGAACACATTAATTCTACAACTCCTTTTCAAATAGACTACACGCCTCAACTAGAAAAGTCTATAATTAAATATTTAGAAAAAAAACAAGCAACTTATTTAGACCTTTACAGTAAGTCAAGATATTTTTTTCCAATTTTTGAAAATGCGTTACAAAAGTACAATGTACCGCTAGAACTAAAATACCTCCCTATTGTTGAGTCTTCGCTAAACCCTAGGGCCAAATCAAGAGCAGGAGCTGCCGGTTTGTGGCAATTTATGTTTAATACCGCAAAATCTTTAGGCCTGAAGGTTAACAGTTACGTTGACGAAAGAATGGATCCCATTAAATCTTCAGATGCCGCAGCAAAATATTTATCTGAACTTTATCTTCAGTTTAAGGACTGGAACCTTGCAATAGCCGCCTATAATTATGGCCCAACCAACATTAAAAGAGCAATGAAAGCTTCGGGGTACTCAAACTTTTGGAACTTAAGGGGTTACTTGCCAAAAGAAACCGCCAACTATGTTCCGTCATTTTTATCTACACTTTATTTGTTTGAATATGCTACCGATCACAATATTGAAATTGAAAACACAAAATATTCACCGACACAAACAGACACGATATTAATCAAACAAAAGGTTTCTTTTTCTCATATTTCAGACGAAATAAATGTTCCTTTAGACACTTTAAGTTTTTTAAATCCATCTTACGCACATAACATTATACCTTTAATAAAGAACAAAGACCACTACCTAACCCTACCTCAAAGTTATATAGAAAATTTTATAGAAAAAGAATCTATAATATACGAACAAGCGGCCCTAGACTATGATTCAAGAGAAAAACCACTACCTCAACTATATGAATTAAACTCAAGAACATTATATAGAGTAGTGAGTGGCGACTTTCTAGGAAAAATCGCCAACAATCATGGGGTTAACATTTCCGACATAAAAAAATGGAATAAATTAAAAGGCGATAGGTTAAATATTGGACAGAGATTAATACTGTTTCCTAGAAAATTCCCCAAAAAACAATAACTTAGAATCATGAAAAGATTTTTATTAATTTTTATAGTTCTATACACTTGCGAACAAGACAACACAAGCTTACTGCCAAAATCTTCTGGGAACTTAAATGTAATATCAGTAGTTCTAAACGATGAGTTGTGGAAAGGATCAGTAGGGTCGGCGTTAAAAGATAGTTTTTCGAAATCCATCTATGGTTTACCACAAAGAGAGCCAATGTTTTCCTTGAAACACATCCCAATTCATGTTTTTTCAGGTTTTGTAACAAAGGGAAGAACTATAATTAAAGTGGAAAAAGCCAAGATTTCCAAAACATCTGTAGAATATAATAAATATGCAATTCCTCAGATAGTAATTCAGTTTTCTGGACCAAGCGCTAAGGAAATTTTAAAACTTATAAAAAGGGACGCAAACTCAATGATGGACCTAATAAATAAAAGAGAAATCGTCGAAAAGCAAAGAAGAATTAAAAAATCATTATCTAAGAGTTTAGAGATAAAAAACAACCTAAACATTAATATAAAATACCCATCTGTTTACAGAGTTGCAAAATCAACGGATGATTTTGTTTGGATTAGAAAAGACCTTAAGTCTGGCAGTCTGAATTTAATGATTTATGAAGTGTCAAATAAAGCTTTGTTAAATCGCTCTTATAGTCAGATTAGAGACTCTATATCTAAATTGCATATTCCAGGCCCAGTCGAGGACACAAGGATGAGTATAGATGACGGTTATATAACAGGAATTAAGGAAGGTGTACATAACAAAAGTAATTATACGGAATACAGAGGCCTATGGGAGGTTAAAAATCAGTTTATGGCCGGCCCTTTTATAGGCTATAAGTTTGACGACAAAAAAAATGACAGGCAAATTTATCTAGACGGGTTTGTTTACGCCCCATCAGTTAATAAAAGAAGTTATGTTTTTGAATTAGAGTCAATTATTAAAAGTATTATAATTGATTAAGAAAAATTATTTTTCTTTGGTCTCCTTTTCAGTCTCTTCTTTAGTAGCCTTTTTAAACTCTTTTATACCGCCACCAATACCTTTCATTAGTTCAGGAATTTTTTTTGCTCCGAAAAGAAAAACTATTCCGCCAACAATTAAAGCTATCGAACCAATCCCTGGGATTGCAAGAGGTAAAATATAAATAATCATCTGTAAGTTTTTTACAAAGTTAATAATTATACTTAATTAAAATACATTTTACACATCTAAGATTATTTAATTAGTTTTGTAACTATGAAAATCAAAAAGGAAGACAAAAAATTTTTTTTAACAAAACTGCTTGAAAAATATAGGCTAGTATTGTTAAATGACAGCACTTATGAAGAAAAAATATCTTTTAAAATAAGCAGGTTAAATGTTTTTACATATCTCCTCGCCTTGATGTTTTTTATAATCCTAACAACATCTGCAATACTTTTTTTTACCCCTATTAGAGAATATATCCCAGGATACTCATCTGTTGATTTACAAAGACAAGCCAATTCGCTTAGCTATAAAACAGATTCCCTACAGCAAATCGTCTATTTAAATGACCAATACATAAATTCCTTAAAAAAAGTCTTAACCGGTGACTTAGAAACAATAGAGTATAATATTGATTCAATCATTAGTAAAGACCTTTTAGACCTACAAATTATTGAAAAATCAAAAGAAGATTCCATTTTACGCCAAATTGTAGAAAACGAGGATAAATATAACCTAAACAATATAGCTAAAAACAAAGAGTATTACTTGTTGATAAGCCCTATTAAGGGAATTGTTTCTCAAAACTATTCTGTTGCCGAAAAACATTTAGCTATTGACATTAGCGTTGACATAGGCACACCAGTTAAGTCCATTGCAAACGGCAGGGTTCTACTATCTGAATGGACCACACAAACGGGGTATGTGTTGATAATTGACCACGGAAGTGATTTGGTTTCCATTTACAAACACAACTCACTATTGTTAAAGGCTCAAGGTGAAGCTGTCAAACAAGGTGAAATAATTGCTATGTCTGGAAATACAGGCGTGCTTACTAGCGGACCTCACCTTCATTTCGAATTGTGGAGCGAAGGCTTTTCTATTGACCCAACTACATTAATTGACTTTGAATAAACACACAAACATGTTCAAACAATTTGTAGCAAAAGTAATTGCAGGCAGGAGAAAAAAAAGTATAGACAAATGGTCTTTGAACCCCGTTTTAACCCAACAAAAGGTTTTCAAAAAGTTAATTACCACGGCGTCAAAAACCAAGTTTGGTTTAGATCATAACTTCAACAAAATAAAAAACCATAAGGACTACGTAAAGAACATCCCAATTCGAGACTATGAGGGTTTTAAAAGTTATATAGAATTAATTAAAAACGGAGAAAAAAACATATTATGGAAAGGAGCTCCTATTTACTTTGCAATAACTTCAGGAACCACTTCAGGAACAAAATACATCCCAATCACCAAGGAAAGCTTGCCAGAACACTTAAACGCTTCTAAAAACGCAATACTTCTTTATATAAACGAAACAGGAAACACGAGTTTTTTATCAGGGAAATTTATTTTTTTACAAGGGAGCCCTGTTCTTGGCCTAGAAGGCGTTATTAAAACAGGGAGGCTCTCAGGAATATCGGCACACCATATCCCAAATTATTTACAGTCAAACAGACTTCCTTCATGGGAGACCAACTGCATCGAAGACTGGGAGAAAAAAGTAGATAAAATAATTGAAGAAACAATTGATCAAAATATGACCATAATTGGAGGAATTCCTTCTTGGGTTCAAATGTATTTTGAAAAAATTACTAAATTAAAAAACAAAAAAATTGGAGATATTTTTAAAAATCTCAATTTGTTCATATACGGAGGGGTTAATTTTGAGCCTTATAAGAAAAAATTTACAGATTTAATAGGAAGAAATGTAGACAGTATCGAGCTATACCCAGCAAGTGAAGGCTTCTTTGCGTATCAAAACACTCAAAAAAGTAAAGACCTTCTTTTACTACTGGACTCTGGAATATTTTATGAATTTATTTCGGTTGAGGATTTTAACTCAAACAATCACAATAGAATTTCCGTAGAAGAGGTTGAAATAAATGTAAACTATGTTTTAATTATTTCAACTAATGCGGGGCTTTGGGCATACAACACTGGAGACACAATCATCTTTACATCCTTGACCCCACATAAAATTCTTGTCACCGGGCGCATCAAGCACTTTATTTCAGCATTCGGAGAGCATGTTATTGTTAAAAATGTAGAAAACGCTATTCAAGAAGTTTGTAATGAACTAAATATATTAATCACTGAATTTACGGTTGCCCCACAAGTAAGCACCACAAACGAGCTCCCATACCACGAATGGTTTATTGAGCCGTCATCCAATAAAATAGACACTAATGAACTGTCTTCTTTACTGGATGCGGCTATGCAAAAACAAAACAAATATTACCTTGACTTAATACAGGGAAAAATTCTACAACCCTTAAAAATTAAGCTAATTAAAAAAGGCGGGTTTAATGACTATATGCGCTCTCAAAACAAGCTAGGTGGGCAGTTTAAAATCCCTAAACTAGCTAATGACAGAAAGGTTGCGGACGTCCTTTTGGGCTTCATACAGACTAAAGATTAAACTATTTAAAATAAACTAATTTATTATTCGTTACTTCTTTAGACAATATACTTAGTATAGAATTATTAGATTTACAAAAACAGCAAATTATGAACAATAATGAAAATCAAGGTGAAATAGATTTAATTATTTTAATTAATAAAATTAAATCATCTTTTTTAAAAGTAATATTATTCTTTTTTAAAGCAGCAAAAACTACGGTAAAACAATGGAAAGCTTTTTTGTTTTTAATAATAGTTGGAGTACTTTTAGGTTACTTTAATGGACCTCAAACACACTCAAACAAAGACGCGACCGTTCTGTTGAAGGTTAATTTTGATGCTGTTAACTATGTATATGATGCCGTATCATTAATAAATCAAAAAATTGAAGCAAACGATTTTGATTTTTTCAATGAAATGGGGCTTTCGACCGAAGAATTGAGTCTTTTCGAGCTAACAATAGCTCCAATAGTTAGTTTACAGGAAATCATAAAGAACGAGACTTTTAAAGCCAACGAAATAAAAACTTTATTTGAGAATTTAAACTTTGACGATAACCTGTCAATGACAAATAGCTTCATTTCAAATTACAATTATCATTCATTAACATGTTCTTTTAGCTCCTTAGCAGATAGCGAATCTGTTAATAAAGTAATTGACTTTTTAAATACCAACCCTTTATTTACGGAGTTAAAACTAAGAAAAATTAACAGTATTTCAGATAGAATTATGACTAATGAAAATACTATTCAGCAAATAGATAACATAATCCAAAAATACACAAACGAGTTGTCAGCCCCCCTTCCTAAATCACAACTTTATATTGACAATAAAGACATAAGACCCAACGAGTTAATTACTACTAAAATAGAATTGTTAAAAGAAATTGAAACCTTAAAAGAAGAAAAAATTTACTCAAATGACACAGTGGTGGTTATTAATAATTCAAATTTGTTAGTGGAAAACAAATCTATCAAAGACAACAAAATGGTATACTACCCATTAATTCTTTGTTTTATTTTTATTTTGGCACAAATAGCTAAAAACACATACACTTATCTAGACACACTAGAGACAAAGTAAAATGAATTTATAGACGTTGATTATGCTTAACTCTAAATTAACAAAAAACAGCTTAAACGTATTAGCCTTAAGGGCGGGCGGAGTGGCTCTTATGTTTTGCCTTTCGTTGTTTTTAACTAATTATTACACAGCCGACATTGTAGGCCAGTATGACTTTGTTCGCTCAACAATTATGATATTAAGCGGCATCTCACTTATAGGGACCAATCAAGCTATAATATACTATTCAGGGGTTTTAACATCTAAGAACTCTTTTGGTTCAATCAAAAACATCTATTTTAAAATGGTGTTGCTGGTATTTATGATCTGCGGGTTTTTATATATTCCACTTCTATTAGTTTCTGAAGGTTTTATAATTCAAATTTTCAATAAACAAGAATCTTATGATTTAATTGAACTAGCCGTGCAGGGCCTTCTGTTTTACTCAATCACAATGCTTAACATTGATACAATAAGGGCTTTAAAAAAAACAATTATATCCGAACTCTTTAGAAATTTATTTAGATACACTCCTTTTATTCTTTTTTCTATCATTCTCTATATAATAGATAAGCCTGAAGATTTAGTTGTTTGGTTTATTTATAGCTTTGTCGTGTTATGTGTAGTTAGCACCGCAGCAGTGTTTGTTCTTTTATTAAATAAGGACTTTCCAGCTACAACTACACAAAAGTACTCTACAAAAGACATTATTAAAACATCATATCCTATGGCGTTAAGCGCAATTTCATATTTCTTGATGCAGAGCATAGATGTCCTTTTTTTAGGCGCTTTTGACACTTTTGAATCCATTGCATATTATTCAGTCGCTGTTAAAATAGCGACAGTAACGTCATTAGCTTTAATATCGGTAAACATTGTAATAGCGCCTAAAATTGCAAAAATTTATAATGATAGAAATTTCTCGGAGTTAAAATCAATGATAAGAAAGGCAACACGAATTAATGTCCTTATTAGTAGTCCTATTTTACTTATACTTTTATTTTTCCCTGACTTTTTGCTGTCCATGTTTGGCGACAATTATACTTTGGCAAAAAATGCTTTTTTAGTTTTGCTGATAGCTCAATTTTTTAACTCTATAACAGGACCCTCTGCCCTTTACTTAAATATGACTGGAAGGCAGAAAATATTAAATTTTATTTTGCTAATCTCTTTATTAATTAATGTGATATTAAACGTAATACTAATACCTAAATTTGGGATGGTAGGCGCAGCGTCTGCAACAACAATAAGTTTTGTGATATCTAAACTAATAGCCTCTGCAGTTGTCTTATATTTAGATAATGTGAAAACCTACATCTATTAGATCATGAAAAAGCCAAATTTTATTATTATGGGATTTCCGAAATGCGGCTCTACCGCATTACATTATTACTTAGATGCGCACCCAGAAATATACATGCCAAACCAAAAAGAATTACACTATTTTACTCAGCCATATATTTCAAAACTTAACCAAGGCGAGGGTGATGTTGCGGCCAAAGAAGGTCAAATCAAAACCACACATGCATATTTTAATTTATTTAAAGGAGTTAAAGGCGAGAAAGCGATAGGAGAAACCTCCCCTTCATATATAAATTATCCAGACTCTTTTAAGAACATAAACAAACACTTGTCGAATCCGAAAGTTATTATACTAATAAGAGACCCGGTAAAAAGAGCTTATTCAAATTACCTGCATCTTTTAAGAGAGCAAAGGGAGACGAAAAATTTTAGTCAGGCACTTGAATTAGAAGATAAAAGAAAAGAGGAGAGATATTCAGACTTTTGGTATTATAAGTTCAATTCTTTTTATTACGATAAAATTATTAAAGCAAAAGAATCCTTCACAGACGTGTTAATTTTAACCCAAGAGGAGTTGAACAAAAACACTAAAAAAACCATAGCAACGGCGTATAATTTTCTAGAAGTTAATGATGATTTTACCCCAGCTAACTTTAACAATAAATACAACAAGGGAGGTTTATATAAAAAAAACACAATAACGAATTTTGTATTTAAACAAGGAAAAATAAAAAGCTTGATAAAAAAAGCGATTAACGTTACCCCTTGGATGAAATCAATTAAAAACAAAATCATCAGCAGGTATCAATACAAACCCGATCCAATAGAATTAGGTCTACAAAATAAGCTAATCAAACTCTTTAAAAACGATGTGCTTAAAATCACTGAAATTGGAGTAGACACAAGTCTTTGGGATGATAATTTTTTTAAATAATAAGTGAAAATAAACCTTAACATATTAAACATTTCTTTGTTTCTGATTTTGTCAGGAATCTTCTTCATGCCCTTTAACTCATGGAATGGGATACCTTTTTTAGGAGAGTATTACAGAGACTCCTGTGTATTGTTTTTTATTGCTGCTTTTCTAATTTTGCTGTTTAAGAAAAAAATCAAACTTCCATTTCATAGCCCAATATTTTATGCCCTAGTAATCTTTTTTGTTTGGACGTTATTATCAACAGTTTTAAACATTGAAACAGTTTCACAATATTACTTTAAGCAAACAAGCGGAACGCTCAGGTTTATTAGACAATTCTTATCTCTTATTATAGCAGCTTTTATACTCCCAATTACATTTTATAATTGTTTTTTAAATTTTGAAACAGAAAAACTACTATATAAGATAAGAAGAGTAATCTACTATTCTTTTATTATAGTAATTATATATTCAACAATTGAAGTTCTAATTGTGAAATTTAATTTGCTATTTTTAAAAAAAACCATATTAAACCTATTTGATTACTTCCCCTTTGTTGACGCTAAGACAGACCTTAGACTCGGAAGAATTTCATCAGTTACATTTGAGCCCCCAGCATTAGGAACTTATTTGATTACTATTTTTTCTTGGATGTGCAGTTACATAATAACTTCAAAAAGCCACTACAAGCATATACCCTCAATTGCAGTTATATTATTAGCTTTTATTTCAGGGTCTAGGGCGGCATTTTTCATTGTTTTAATTCAAGCAATTATATTTATAGCAGTTATTTCTCAGTCACAACAATACAGTAAATTGTTTACAAAGATTGTCATTGGTTTATCAATAACAATTTCTGCTGGGCTTATAATATCGGCTCCTAAAATCATTAACTATTTAGATAATGAAATACAGTCCTTTAAGCTAAATGATGCCGATCATTCTTTGTCTAACAAATCAAGATTTGGGATTCAATACGCGATGTATGAAGTGTTTTTAGAAAACCCTATTATAGGGGTGGGTTTCGGCCAACAGGCATTTGAATCAAGATCTAAATATCCAAGCTGGGCAAAAAGAAATAACTGGGAGTTTAGACTGAAATATTTAAATCAAAACAATAAAAGTTTCCCCCCAGGGTATAACTTATATTTAAGGTTAGCTTCTGAGACAGGGGTTGTTGGAGTTGGTGTTTTTTTGTTATTTATAAGCTATATATTAATTTGGTGTTACAACAACATTAACTCTAAAAACAACTTGATAGGGATAATAATTTTCATCTCAATTGTTGGGTTTCTTTTAAACTGGCTTAAGATGGACACCTTTCGAATTTATGGATTTTGGATTTGCCTTGCGCTCATTTTTTCTTTTTCTAAAACAAAACTAAAACATGCGTAATATATTAATAATTATTCCTCATTATAATGACTTAGAAGGTCTTCAACAGACACTTTGTTCAGTCATTGAAGAAACTCAAGTAGATGTTGTGGTTATAGACGACGGAAGCAAAGAAAAACCAAATAAAAGTAAAATAAAATTCCAAGGAAATGTTTTTTTAAAATTTTTGCCCATAAATTCAGGTATTGGAATCGCATTAAATAAAGGTTTGGAATTTGCAGTAAAAAACAAGTATGAATATATAGGCAGACTGGACTGTGGTGACCTTTGCCATAAAAACAAGTTCACAAAACAGCTTGGTTACCTCTCAAAAAATAAGGACATTAAACTTCTTGGTAGCTGGGTTCGGGTTATAGACGAGAAAGGAAACTTTAAATACAATTTAAAGCACCCAACAAGCTACAGCATCATAAAAAAGAAAATGTACTTAAACAGTATGTTTGTCCACCCAACGGTTATTTTTAGAGCAGAAATACTCTCCAAAATAGGCAACTACCCATTTAAATATAGAAGAGCAGCTCAAGATTATGCTTTCTTTTTTAATATACTAAAACACTATAAAGCTGAAAATTACCCAGAAATACTACTTGATTATGTAATGTCTAATCGTTCAATTTCTAACACCAAAAGAAAACTTCAAGTTTACCATAGAATTAGAATTATTATTGATAATTTTTACCTTGGAATTATTCCAATTTATGCAGTAATAAGAAACTTAATCTTACTAATAATACCTATAAATATTCTTACATTTATTAAATCAAAACTATATAGATGAAAGTTACTTTAGAGAACATATATACTGTTTTATTTTCAGTTCTTTGTTTTTCGTTATCTTTTATTGGTGATAGATTTTACGCTATCCCTAATGGGATTAATATTTCTTTAGTATTAATATTCCCCTTTTTGGTAAACAAACAAAAGTTTATTGCTCACATTGTCAAAAAACCAATTGTTTGGTTTGCTGTTTTCTTGTCTTTTATCTTGGTTAAGTCAGCATTATTAGGACATTTTTTAGAGGACATTTCTGTAATTAAAAAACTATCTCAAGTCTTACTACTTCTTATTCTATCGTGTGGGATAAAACCAAAAAGTACAGACACCTTAAAGTCTGGAGTTGTTTTAGGGACATTAATTGCTGTAATTTATTCTGTAATCAAGATTGGTATAATAGTTATACAAACTACTACTTTTAATTTTGCAAAAGGGCCAATAATAAACGAAACGCTACCTGTTCAAAGACTATACTTAGGGTTGTTATGTACAATAAGTTTAATATTTGTCTTAGAGAGGTTTTTTAAAAATCGTCAAAAATTAAATTTATTTTTAGCAGTACTATTTATTTTATTTATTTTTTTAATAGCAGCAAGGATAGCAATTATTTCAGTTTTAATTGTAATAATATACTATGTTTTCACAATGATAAAAAAAGCTAAACATAAATACATTGTTTTATTGTTAATAATATCCGCAACCTCTATGGTAGTACTCTCAAACAACAATTTGTCTAAAAGAATACTCCATTTAGACGACACTTTTAGAGAAACCTATGTAGATAAAATAGCAATGCACGAGCCCCGATTTTTAATTTGGAAATACTCTTACGAAGCACTTCAAAGCACTAATTTGTTTCTTGGTAACGGGTTTAATCGAACAGAGGAAAAGTTAGTTTCTAGTTATAAAAAAATACCACAATTAAAAAAAAGAGGCTGGTTTATTAATAAGAGATTTAACACCCATAACCAATATATAGACATCGCTTTAAGCCAGGGCTTTATCGGGCTCTCACTTTTTTTAATCTTTCTTTTTCAACTCTTTGTTATAGCTAAAAAATCACATTCAGATTTTTTATTACTGTTAAGCGCTTTGATATATATGTTAGTTTATAATAATTTTCATAGAGTAATTGGAGTTTACATATTTTCACTGATTTTTATTTTTATTTTAGAAAAATCGAATTACCAAAAATTAAAAAAATGAAAAAACTAATTGTTGTTGATTGGCTAGACAAGTATGGCGGCGCAGAAAGGGTTATTTCTTCTCTAACAACTATATTTCAGTTTGACACGTGCTATACTTTAGTTAACCTAATGTCTAAACAAGATCAGAATCAAGTTTTTTCTGACAAAAAAACAATAATCAAAAATTCTCCACTTCAGTTATTAAAAAGCAACTTCAGATACCTGTTTTTCTTATTTCCATATTTTATTAGAAAGATGAAAGTTAGCACAAACATTGGACTAATTTTTTCATCATCATTTTCTGTTTCCAAGGGAATAAAAAAATCAAGCTCCGAGCAAATTCACATTTCATACATTCAGGCAAGAAACCAAAGGTACTTGTGGGATAAAGAAGGTATTTATTTTGGAAAGTTTAGCAAATTTTTATTATCCCCCCTTTTAAGTTTTTTAAAAAAAGTAGACATAAAGCAGGCTTCAAATCCAGATTATTTAATAGCCAACTCTAAGTTTGTTCAAAGATGGATAAAAGAAAACTATAAATTGAACTCAGAAGTAATTTACCCGCCCGTTGATGTGGATAAATTTACACTCGAAAGAAACAAAAACAACTATTTCGTTACTGCCTGTAGGCTAGAGCCATACAAAAGAGTTGATTTAATAGTTAAGGCATTTAACAAAATTGAAGATCAGCTAATAATTGTAGGATCGGGCTCACAGAAGAAATATTTACAAAAAATTGCAGCTTCAAACATCACATTTATAGACTACTCAGACTCTTCTGTAGTCTTTGAACATGTAAGCAAGGCAAAAGCCTTTATACACGCAGGAATTGAAGATTTCGGCATCGCTCCTGTTGAAGCACAGGCGTGTGGCACCCCAGTCATAGCCATTAAAAAAGGGGGGCTAAAAGAAACTGTAATTGAGAACAAGACAGGTGTTTTTTTTGAAACACAAGATGATGAGGCAATTTTAAAGGCAATAAATCGTTTTAATAAAATTGACTTTGATTATGAATTCATAAGAAATCATTCATTAAAGTATAGCGCTTCAAATTTTGAATCAAAAATCAAGGAATTTGTTGAATCAAAAACAAAAAATGATAAAACCTAAAACGACAAGATACTCTGGACTAATAACCCCGCTTTCATATTTTATTGATTTAGTTATAATAAACTTTATATCAGGTCAGATATTTACACTTTTTTTATATCAAGAATTTGAATTAAAGCACGCTTTAACATTATCCGCATCATGGGTTTTAATATCCGTGTTTAACAGATTTTACTATATTTACAGATACACAAATGCACTACGGGTGCTTAATTTATTATTAAATCAAATTATATTATTTACAATATCTGTTTTTGCTTTCTCTGGCTTGTTCCCAGGATTAAACCTAGAGCCGATTTTAATATTAAAAATGTTGGTCTCACTTTCTACTTTGATAGCAGTAGTTAAGCTATTCACTTACTACTCAATTAAAAAATTCAGATCGTATTTTGGAGGAAATTACAGAAAAACCATCATAATAGGTAGCGATATAGATTCCCAAAATTTAGAGTTATTTTTCAACTCAACCAAAGAAGCGGGCTATTTGCATAAGAAAACTTTTTTATCGCTAACACAAAAATCGCTCGATCAATGTCTTGAATTTGTAAAAGATAATAAAATTGATGAAATATATTGTTCACTAGAAGAGGTTAAAGACAACGAGCTTAAGACCTTGATTAAGTTTGCAGATAATAACTTAAAAACCATTAAGTTTATTCCAAACACAACAAAGTTAAGTTCCAAAAAACTTATTTATGAAAACTATGGCGCACTACCTGTATTGTCTTTAAGAAAAGTGCCGCTACAAGATTCCGTTAATCAGTTTTTCAAAAGACTTGGAGATATCGTAATCTCAATATTTGTCATAGTTTTTATTTTGAGTTGGTTAATTCCAATCATAACCTTATTTATTAAAAAAGAATCGAAAGGCCCTGTTTTCTTTAAGCAAATTAGAAATGGAATTAATTATGAAGAGTTTTATTGTTATAAATTTAGGTCTATGATTGTTAATGAAAATGCTCATAAATTACAAGCAACAAGAGAAGATTCTAGAGTAACAAATTTTGGTAAATTCTTAAGAAAGTCTAGCCTAGACGAAATGCCTCAGTTTATTAATGTCTTGTTGGGAGACATGTCTGTGGTTGGCCCAAGACCTCACATGATTAAAGAAAATGACAAATACTACAACACCGTAAATAAATACATGTTACGACATGTAATTAAACCAGGAATTACTGGACTAGCACAAGTAAGTGGGTGTCGTGGTGAAATTCAAAAAGAAACAGATATAATTAACAGAATAAAGTTTGATATATTTTATTTAGAAAACTGGTCCTTATTGCTAGATGTTAAAATTATATTTAGGACTATAATAAATGCCACTAAAGGAGAAGATAAAGCATATTAGTTTTACTTTTATTTTTTTTAATAATTATAGAATCTTTATTTTTACAAAAAAATCAATGAATATATTAATTCTTGGCTCTGGAGGAAGAGAACATGCTTTTGCTTTAAAAATCGCCCAAAGTAAACTTAGCGATAAACTATATGTTGCTCCAGGAAATTCAGGGACTCAGAATATAGCTAAAAACATTTCAATAAACATCAATGACTTCAAAGAGGTAAAAAAGACTGTTCTTGAATTAAACATAGAAATGGTAATTGTAGGCCCCGAAGACCCTTTAGTTAATGGAATTCATGATTTTTTTGCAGATGATAGCGAAATAAATTCAATAATAGTTATTGGCCCAAAGCAAATGGCTGCTAAACTAGAAGGAAGTAAAGACTTTGCTAAAGAGTTTTTAATGCGACACAATATTCCAACAGCAGCTTACGCCACCTTCACAAAACAAAACCTAAACGAAGGCTATGAGTTCTTAAGCTCTTTAAGACCCCCTTATGTACTTAAGGCCGATGGATTAGCGGCAGGAAAAGGCGTTTTGATCCTAGAGAGTCTAGAAGACGCAAAGAGCCAGTTAAGTGAGATGTTAATAGGAGAAAAATTTGGGAAAGCAAGCTCTAAAGTAGTAGTTGAAGAGTTTTTAGACGGGATAGAATTAAGCTGCTTTGTGATAACCGATGGTGAAAACTACAAAATCCTACCAACAGCTAAAGATTACAAAAGAATAGGAGAAGGAGAGACCGGCTTAAACACGGGAGGCATGGGGGCTATATCACCAGTTCCATTTGCTAATAAAAACTTGTTGTCTAAGATAGAAAAAACTATTATTAGACCAACAATGGAGGGGCTTAAAAAAGACAATATTGAATACCAAGGATTTCTATTTATAGGGTTGATTAACGTAAACAATGAGCCAAAAGTTATAGAATATAACGTTCGAATGGGAGACCCTGAAACAGAAGCTGTATTCCCTAGAATTCAAAATGATTTTGTAGAAATTTTTCAGTCATTTAAAAACAAAACACTAGATGATATTAATATTAAAATTGACGAAAGAGCATCAGCTACGGTTGTTTTAGTTTCTGGAGGTTATCCAAATAAATATAAAAAAGGGTTTAAAATAACAGGAATAGATGAGGTGATCAACTCAACAGTTTATCATGCAGGATCAATCCAAAAAGGAAATGACATATATACAAATGGCGGAAGGGTATTAGCAATCACTTCTTTTGGTAATAACTTTAAAGATGCGCTTAATAATTCATACCAAAGCGCGACTAAAATTAATTTTGAAGGGATGTACTACAGAAAAGATCTAGGATTCGATTTATAAAAATGAATGAGCAGAAATTGATTTATCTTCCTCACTGTTATCATCAAATTTTTTCAATTGAAGCATCCAATATGTAAATGCACAAATAAACACAGATATAGAAATCCATGTCATGAAATTAGAAAGCCACCAGTTATCAGTTTCTAAAAATCTTAAAAAATCAAATGGGAATAAAATATAATTTAGAAACAAATCTTGAATTCCATAAAATAAATCACGCATATTCTTAATATATTATTTTTACCTTGCAAATATACAAACTCTTTAGATGATAGCAACTTTTTTTACAAAATCAAACCCTATTCATTATATATTAGCGTTTATATACTTAATGCTCTTGTTTTATATTAAGGGTAGTCACGATTTTTCAGCTTTGTTATCCTTAGTGCTATTATTAATTTCGGTATTTTTTGTTAATTTTATTATTAGTAAAAACACACTTAATAAAAAGAATAATTTCGGTATTGTAGCAATTTGTTTTTTTATTGGACTCTTTATCGAAGAGCTTCAGTCATATGATTTGTTATTTTCAAACATTTTTTTGCTTTTAGCGCTTAGAAGAATATACAGCATTAGAACTCCGCTAAAGATAAACAAAAAAGTTTTTGATGCTGCTTTTTGGATTTTAATGAGCTCTATATTTTACACTCCAATTCTATTATTTTTTATTTTATTATTAATTACTGTGCTTTTGTATTCCCATTTTAATCCAAAGACTATTTTAATAATTATTTTTGCTATAATTTCTGGCTCATCTTTTATATATTTTCTAGAAATTATTAATTCAGGCTATTTTTCATTATTTGAATTTATAAATATTTCTCTTTTCGAAATAACAACAAATGGAATTTATCTTCTCTCTTTTAATGATAATTCCTTTATTGATTTCAAATGGAGTTTTAAAATTGTAATACTTTTAGTGTTTTTAACAGGCTTCACATCACTTTATATATGGAATGGGTTTGTTAAAACCAACGAAAGAAGGAGGTCTATTACTTTAGTTCTTTTCACAACAGTTTTGTCATTAATTATTGTACTTAACAATTTAAATTCTTCAGCATTTGTTTTTTTATTACTGCCAATAATAGTGATTTTTACAAGTTATTTGGAAAGATCTAAAAGCTCGATAATTAGAAATTTAATTTTGTCTATAAGTATTCTTTTACCTTATCTTTCTGTTCTATTTTAATTACTTTTGTATATATAATAAAATATAATTTATGAAAATTGAAATTTCAAATGGGGAACTTTTAGATAAACTATCCATACTGGAGTTAAAGTTAAAAAACATTACAGATGAAAATAAATTAATAAATGTTCGATCTGAATTTGAAGAACTTAACCCTTTGGCTCAACAAATTTTCAAGAAAAAAGCTGTAGGTATTAACGAATTGTATTTAAAACTTTCAGAAATTAACGGTAATCTTTGGGATATAGAAGACGACATAAGACAATGTGAAAGAGACAAAAAGTTTGACTCAAAATTTGTTCAGTTAGCTAGGGACGTATACTTCACTAATGATATTAGATCTGAACTAAAAAAAGAAATTAATATTTTGACCAAATCTGGACTAATTGAAGAAAAGTCATATGAAGATTACTCTTAAATAATTATGAAAAAGTCTATACACATCCTAATAATTAGACTTTCAGCAATGGGTGATGTAGCGATGACGGTCCCTGTTTTAAGAGAGTTAACAAAAACGAACCCAAGCTATAAAATCTCTATTTTAACAAATTTACAATATTTTTGTTTTTTTAGAGAATTCAAGAATTTTAATTTAATTCAGTTCGACAAAAAGCAAAGACACAAAGGTTTGATAGGGATTGTAAGGCTTTATAGAGAGCTTAAGAAGCTGGAAATAGATTATGTTATTGACCTTCATGATGTGTTAAGAACAAAATTTCTAAAACTATTATTTAATATTCCCTTTTACCAAATTGATAAGGGAAGACTTGAAAAACAGAAATTAATTTCCGGGGAAGTTTTTAAGCCCTTAAAAAACACTCATCAAAGGTATAGAGATGTTTTTAACAACTTAGGCGTTCTGAGTAAGCCTATAATAAGTCCAAAAATTGATAAAGTAGATATTTCATGTTTAAAAATAAGCTCACAAAACAAGTCAACCAAAACAATTGGTATAGCTCCTTTTGCAGCTCATAAAGGAAAAACTTATTCTATTAAGTTAATGGAAGAAGTAATTAAAACACTCGCTATTGACTTCCATGTTTTTTTGTTTGGAGGGGGTAAAAAAGAAGAAATTGAGTTAGATGAGTTATCGAATAAGTACCCGAATGTTGTTAATCTTGCTAATAAATACTCCTTAGATCAGCAGATGGATGTGATCTCTAATTTAGAAATTATGATTTCTATGGATTCTTCAAATGGACATGTTGCCGCTTTGTTAGGGATTAAAGTGTTGACCATATGGGGGCTTACCCATCCATATGCGGGATTTAGTCCCTACGGACAAAGTAAAGAAAACAATATTTTGGTTGACAGATCTTTATTTCCAAAAATACCAACATCAATTTATGGAAATAAAAGTCCTGCAGGTTATGAGAATGCAATTAACACAATAACAACTGAAGAAATAATCAATAGAGTTAGAGAACTGACCTAAACATCATCAAAATCAACCTCTAGGGTGTCCGAAACAGGAATAGCTTGACAAGCTAAAATTAAACCATCCGAAACTTCAGAATCAGTCAGCACTGTATTTTTTAACATTTTAATATCTCCATTTTTTAATCGACCAATACAACTTCCACAAACTCCACCACTACAAGAATAAGGCGCGTCTATATCATTATCTAAAGCAGAATCAAGGACAGTTTTCTCTTTAGTAGATTTTATTTTTGTAGTGTAATCGTCTACAGTATAAATGATTTCAACCCCCCCCTTATCATTAGTAACGAATTTATTTTCTTCAGAGCTTTTAAATAGTTCATAACAAATGTTTTCATTTAAAACATTGTTCATTTCTAAACCAGCCTTAACTTCAAAGAGCATTTTTTCTGGACCACATATGTAAATTTTATTATTATGTAAATTTTCAAAACCTATTAGATTAGAGATATTTGAACTGTTAATTCTTCCAAAATAGTGCTTTTCAATTTCAATTTTAGTATAAACTAAATTAAGAAACAACCTGTCCGGATAATCCTCCTTTAATTTGATTAGGTCTGAAAGAAACATAGTTTCTTCAGGAGACTTATTAGAGTAAATTAAAAAGAACTTGTTAGACTTCTCAAATAAAGTAGTTTTTAGCATTGACATAATTGGGGTTATTCCACTACCAGCAGCTATACCAATCGTGTCTTCAACCAAATTATCGTCTAAAACAAACTTACCTCTAGGTGACGAGACCATAATTACATCTCCAATATTAACAGAGTTGTTTAAAAAGCAAGAAGCATAACCCTCAGGAATTTCCTTAATTGCAATTGATAATACCTCATTTTTAGAAGAGCAAATGGAGTAATCTCTTAATACTTCCCTATTGTCTATTAATAACTTTAGAGAAACATACTGTCCAGGCAAATAATTAAAAAAACTAATTAGATCTTGCGATACATTAAAAGAAATAACAACAGAGCTTGAAGTTTCTTTTTTAATATTTTTAACTTTTAAATTGTGAAAAACGGACATTTTTTTTATTTTCAAAGATAGTCTTGCAATTGTATTAATTCAAACATATAAAATAAAATTATGATTATTTTAGTGATGTTATATACAATTTATATAAATTAATCGTTGTTAATTTACACTTTAAACTGTCAATTGAAAAATATCACACAAAATATTAGTTTAATCTTAATTGCAATTGCTTTATTAGGAAGTTGTTCTAGAAAAAAAGACAAGTTTTTAAATAGAGAATTTCACTCACTTACCACGCAGTACAACTACTTATTTAATGGAAATAATTTATTAAATCAAGGTAAAGAGGAGGTTGACCAATCTGTGTTTGATAATTACTGGGAGTTATTACCTATTGAAAAAACAATTGTAAAAGAAGATAAAAAACCACCTAAATCAGACGAAACAGAATCCAGTCTGTTTTCTCAAGCTGAAGAGAAAGCTGTAATGGTAATACAGAAGCATTCAATGAATATTGGCGGTAAAGAAAAAAATCCAGAAATGGATGAAGCCTACTTCCTTTTAGGCGAATCAAGATATTACGACCAACGTTTTATTCCAGCACTAGAAGCGTTCAATTATATTCTATTTAAATATCCAACGAGTGAACTTGTTAATAAAGCTAAAATATGGAGAGAAAAAACCAATATAAAACTGAATTATAATCAATTAGCAATAGACAATTTAAATAAAGTAAAAAACAAAGGCAGGTTATCAAAAGTTGATATTGCTGGTTTAAACAGCGTGTTGTCTCAAGCTTACTTAAACTTAAAAAAACTAGATAGTGCGAAGCGCTATCTAAAAATCACATCAACTAAAACAACGAATCTAAAAAAGAAATCTAGATATTTTTTTATTTTAGGTCAGTTATATAAAAAGCTTAATAAAACAGATAGCTCAACCGTATTTTTTGATAGAATTATTAATTTACACAGAAAGGTGCCAAGAGAATATTATGTATACTCTTTCATAGAGAAGTCAAAAAATCATGATAACAAGAACAGAGCAATAACAGAGCTTGTAGAGCTGGAAAAAGATATTGAAAATAAAGAATATTTGAGTATTATCTTTCATCAAACAGCTAATTTATATCTGGAATTAAAGCAAGACAGCATTGCAATCAATTATTATAACAAATCAATTAAAAGCCCAGGCAAAGATTATTTAATAAATGTTAAAAATTACAATATACTAGCAGATTATTATTTTGACAATAATGAATACCTAACATCCGCAGCGTATTACGACAGTACACTTTTAAGTGTTAAGAATAACAAAAAGCTCTTTAGAAAAATCAGTAAGCGAAGAGCTAGTTTAGATGATGTTATTTATTATGAGTTATCAGTTAAGAACAGTGATAGCATTCTGAATTTAGTAAAAATGTCAGAGGCTGAAAGAATTGTTTTTTTTAATAACCATATAGATAAATTAATGAATAAATTAAAAGAGGAAGAAGAAGCTATTGAAAATAAAAACGAAAATATTTCTTCTGTTTCAAAGAAAAATGAACTAACAGCTAAAGGGGCTTTGTTTTATTTTTATAACCCCACAGCAGTAGCATATGGAAAAAATGAATTTAAAAAAATATGGGGAGATAAAAAACTAATCGAAAACTGGAGAAATGGTCAAAATATTGTGACCTCCAACTCTTTAAAAATAAACGAAAAAGAGAACCTAAAAGAGGAAACCATTTTTGATTTAGAAGGCTATTTAAATGCAGTACCAAATTCTCCAGTAGTTATCGACAGCATATATAATCAGTTAAATTATTCGTATTTTCAGCTAGCATCGATTTACAGTAGTAAATTCTTAGAACATGAGCTGTCAAATAAAAGGATACAAAAGATAGATTTTAATAGAAGTAATGAGAAACTTGTATTGCCTGCAAAATATTTGAATTATAAAAACTGTATTATACTGGGGCTACTTAGCGATGCAGAAAGTATAAAAATTGAAATCACCCAATCCTACCCTACGTCCAAATATGCAGAAATATTAAACAATCCAGATTCTTATTCTGGCTCAGATTTGGACAATATAACGCAGATATACGCGGATTTATTTAAAGATTTTCAAAACCAACAATATTTAGGGTTAATATCAGATTTGGACAAGCTTATTTCTACGTACGAAACACACCCTTTAGTGCCAAAAATGCAATTACTAAAAGCTTCTGCCGTTGCTAGAATTCAAGGGTTTGAAAACTACAAGAAATTATTAGAGTTTATAGTTGTAAACTATTCTAACTCAATCGAAGGAAAGGAAGCTAAAATATTACTTAACGAAGTGATTCCATTAATTGAAAATACTGAATTTGAAGAGTTTTCTAAAAGCGAAAACTTTAAAATAATTTATTCTTTTCCAAAAGAAAAAAACAAAGAAATTGAGTTGTTTAAAAAAAAATTAATCTTAGCTGTTAATGATTTAAAAAACATTGAATTAAGCTCATCTATAGATGTTTACGATAATAGCACTACATTTGTTGTATTACACGGACTTAAAAGTTTTGATGGAGCAAAGGGGTTAAATATCATTTTAGAAAAAAATAAAAACGTTACGAACGACTCTTCGTTTGTTATTTCTTCTGAAAATTATCAAACCGTTCAAATCCACAAAAATTTGAGGGTATATTTAAATAATAATTTATAAATTTATGTTTACAGAATCTAAAAAAGAAAAAAACATGTCAGCATCAACGACTCAACAAAACATGATTACTCAAGGAACTTCTTTTGTAGGAGATTTAACAAGTGAGACAGGATTTAGAATCGAAGGAACTGTTCATGGCACAATTAAAACATCTGGCAAAGTTGTTGTTGGTAAAACAGGAGTAATTAACGGGACATTAGAAGGTGTTAACGCAGACTTTGAAGGTGGTTTTTCTGGTAAACTAAAGCTTAGCGGAACTTTGACTTTAAAGGCTTCTGCTTACGTTGAAGGAGAGGTGGAGGTAGCTAAGTTGGCTGTTGAGCCAGGAGCAACTTTTAATGCAAATTGTAGCATGAAAGGTGGTGTTAAAGAATTAAACAAAGGTGAGCAGCAAAAAATCATATCGAAAACAGAAAAAACAGCTTAATAAATTCGCTCAATTTTCAGGTTTAGCATTTCAAATGGTTATTATTATATCTCTAGGCACTTTCCTGGGCTATAAAATTGATATGCACTTTGAAATAACTAAAAGTGTTTTTACAATAATCCTATCTCTTTTATCAATCGGATCCTCTCTGTTATATGTAATTTATAAATCCAAGGAAATTTAAAGTTAAAATGGGTAAAAATAACAGTTTCTATTACCGATTAATTTTGGTTTCACTTTCCTTATTTGCCATTAATACCGCATTCAACAGTTTTGTTTACGAAATATTATTTATAATACCTCTTTGGAAAATACATGGTTTTAATGCCGCTTTAGTTTTGATGTCTTACTGGACCCTATACTGGGTAGAAAAAACTAAATTCAACATCTTAACGGCTTTTATTGTTGCCTCTATTAACAAAATGCTCATAAGTATTATATTTCTTTCCCCGGCATTTGATTCAAATGGAAATAAAGAAGGCTTAATATTAACTTTTTTCACAATCTATTTTGTTTTTCTATTTTTTGAAATTACTTCATTAAAAAAAATCTTTCTTAGCGAGAATCATTCTTAATTTTTTATTTGAAATTTGAATTTATGTATGTACATTTGCAACCAAATTTATAGGATTAATTTAAGAACATTAAAAACCTTATTATTAAATTGAAAAATTTTGTTTTTTTATTATTTATTTTTTCATTCTCTGCTAGTTTTTCTAGCATAGTAGAAAGCAATGAAAACTCTGAAGAATTTAATGTGACTGACATGATTATGCATCACATTAAGGATTCACATGAATTTCACATTTTAGACTGGAACGGCAAAGGGGTTTCTATTCCTCTTCCAGTTATACTATGGACAGAACAAGGGTTAGTAACTTTTCTTTCGTCCGAATTTCATCATGATGATGACGCAAAGGAAGTTGTTACTATAAAAGGACAATCTTTTGTAAAGTTCCACGAGGAAATATATTACGCTAATTCAGAGCCAAATTCTTCTGGACAATATGTTTTTTTAGACATAGACACTCATCCTACCAACTCCAAACCATTAGACCTCTCAATAACCAAGCTAGTATTTTCAATGTTCTTATCGATGATACTTTTATTATTAATATTTGGAATATCTGCTAGAAATTACCGTAAATCAGAGAAAGGACTTCCAAAAGGCATCGCAAAATTTACAGAACCTCTAGTTTTATTTATTAGAGATGAGGTTGCAATTCCTAATATTGGAGAAAAGCATTATAAAAAATACATGCCATACCTGTTGACCTTATTTTTCTTTATTTGGATTAATAACTTAATGGGTCTTATCCCATTTTTTCCTTTTAGCGCAAACCTTAGTGGAAACATAGCATTTACAGCTGTGCTAGCGACTATTACTTTTGCGATTACAACACTTGTAGGAAATAAAAATTACTGGAAACATATTTTCTGGATGCCGGGTGTTCCAGTTCCAATGAAATTGTTTTTGGCACCAATCGAATTTATGGGAATTTTTATTAAACCAATTTCATTAATGATTAGACTTTTTGCAAATATTTCTGCAGGTCATATTATAGTGTTAAGTTTAATATCATTAATATTTATCGCTGAAACAGTTTGGATCGCCCCTGCATCTTTATTCTTTTCAGTTTTCATTAGTGTAATAGAAATTTTAGTAGTAGCCATACAGGCATATATATTTACCATGCTGTCCGCATTGTATATCGGAGCAGCAATGGAAGAACATGAACATTAATTAATTTTTAAATTTTTAACTATGAGTTTATTATTATTACAAGAAGTAGCAGTTGCAAATTACGGACCTTTAGCAGCAATTGGTGCTGGATTAGCAGCCGTAGGAGCTGGAATTGGAATTGGAAAAATCGGAGGAGCTGCTATGGAAGCAATGGCTCGTCAACCAGAAATGCAAGGAAAACTACAAGGTTCTGCAATTGTATTAATAGCCTTCGTTGAGGCTGTTGCACTATTTGCAGTTGTTGTATCTCTTATAAAGTAATAAAAAAATAGAGTGTATTATAACACACTACACTCTATTAAATTTTTATTAAAAAAATATTAAAACCTAACAATATGGATTTAGTTACACCCGATGTGGGTCTATTATTTTGGACTTTTGTATCATTTGCTATTTTATATTTCTTATTGAAAAAATTTGCATGGAAGCCTATATTAGGTTCGGTTAATGAAAGAGAACAATCTATTCATGAAGCTCTTTTAGCTGCAGAAAACGCTAAAAAAGAAATGCAAAATCTTAAGTCTGATAACGAAAAGATTTTAAAAGAAGCAAAAGTTGAACGTGAAAATATGCTAAAAGATGCTAGAGAAATTAAAGCTAAATTAATTTCAGACGCAGAGAATCAAGCAAAAATTCAAGCTTCAAAATTAATTGAGTCAGCACAGATCGCTATTCAAAATGAAAAAAATTCCGCAATGAATGAGCTTAAACAAACTGTTGTTGAGCTTTCTATCGGTATTGCAGAAAAAGTTATCTCTAATGAACTAGAAGACAAAAACAAGCAATTAAAAGTTGTTGAAACAATGTTAAATGAGGCGTCTTTAAATAATTAAAATGAAACAATCCAGAGCAGCAATAAGGTATGCGAAAGCAGTTTTTTCATTAGCAAATGATAGTAACATTTCATCTAATGTCTACAAAGACATGCTGTTTTATATAGATTTCTCAAAGAGTGATAGCTCTTTTTCAGAAATGTTAGTTAATTCTGTTATTAATTTAAAATCTAAACAGGATATTATCTTATCACTAAACACCCAAATTTGCGATTTATCAAAGGATCTAATCGGGTTGTTAATTACAAACAAAAGGCTCTCTATATTTGTAGATGTTGCAAATTCTTATAAATCCTTATATGAACAAAGCAACAACATGACTAAAGCGATTGTTATTACGGCGCTCCCAATTTCCGAAGACATAAAACAGTCTGCGTTAAATAAAATTAATTCTATATCTAATAAAACTGTAGAAATACATAATATTATAGATAAAAACATATTAGGAGGCTTCATCCTTCGCTATGAAGGGAAAGAGTATAATGCTAGCCTTTCAAACAAATTAAAAAAAATTAAAAAAGAACTTACATAAAGGTTATTAACCAAAAATATCAAAATGGCAGAAGTAAATCCAGCTGAAATATCAGCAATCTTAAAGCAACAACTTTCGAATCATGATGCTAATATATCATTTGATGAAATAGGAACAGTATTAACAATAGGAGATGGAATTGCACGTGTATACGGGTTATCTAACGTTCAGTATGGTGAGTTAGTAGAGTTCTCAAACGGAATTGAAGGAATTGTACTAAACCTAGAAGAAGATAATGTAGGGGTTGTTCTTTTAGGAGCATCTAATGACATTAAAGAAGGAGATACGGTAAAAAGAACAAATAGAATTGCTTCAATACAAGCTGGAGAAGGAATTGTTGGAAGAGTGGTTAATACTCTTGGATTACCAATAGACGGAAAAGGGCCAATACAAGGAGAGCTATATGAAATGCCTTTAGAAAGAAAAGCTCCAGGAGTAATATTTCGTCAACCAGTTAATGAACCTTTACAAACTGGAATAAAATCAATCGATGCCATGATTCCTGTTGGAAGAGGTCAAAGAGAATTAGTAATAGGAGATAGACAAACAGGAAAAACAACTGTTTGTATAGACACTATTTTGAATCAAAAAGAATTCTATGATGCAGGAGAGCCTGTATATTGTATTTATGTTGCCATAGGACAAAAAGCTTCAACTGTTGCTGCTATAGCAAAAGTTTTAGAAGACAAAGGAGCATTAGCATACACAACAATTGTTGCTGCAAACGCTTCTGACCCTGCAGCAATGCAGGTATATGCACCTTTCACAGGAGCATCAATCGGAGAATACTTTAGAGATACTGGTAGACCAGCATTAATTGTATATGATGATTTATCTAAGCAAGCAGTTGCTTACCGTGAAGTATCTCTATTGCTTAGAAGACCTCCGGGACGTGAAGCTTATCCAGGAGATGTATTTTACTTACACTCTAGGCTATTAGAAAGATCTGCAAAAGTTATTGCAGATGATAATATAGCAAAAGAAATGAATGATTTACCAGCTTCATTAGTGCCTATTGTTAAAGGAGGAGGTTCTCTTACTGCTTTACCAATTATCGAAACTCAGGCTGGAGATGTATCAGCATACATTCCTACAAATGTTATATCAATTACTGACGGACAAATATTCTTAGAATCAGATTTATTTAATTCAGGTGTTAGGCCTGCAATTAATGTAGGGATTTCTGTTTCAAGAGTTGGAGGATCTGCTCAAATTAAATCTATGAAAAAAGTAGCAGGAACATTAAAGCTAGATCAAGCTCAATTTAGAGAGTTAGAAGCTTTTGCTAAATTTGGATCTGATCTTGATGCAGCGACTCTAAACGTAATAGAAAAAGGGAGACGAAATGTTGAGATATTGAAACAAGCTCAAAACGATCCATTTACTGTAGAAGATCAAGTTGCAATAATATATGCAGGATCAAAAAACCTACTTAGAAATGTGCCAGTTGAAAAAGTTAAGGAATTTCAAAATGATTACTTAACCATTCTTAGAACTAAACACCAGGATGTTTTAAACGAACTTAAACAAGGAAAGTTAACGGACAATGTAATTCAAACCCTCGAGGCAGTTTCTAAAGATTTATCAGACAAATATTAATTTTATAGTATGGCTAACTTAAAGGAAATAAGAAATAGAATTGCATCTGTATCATCAACAATGCAGATAACTAGCGCCATGAAAATGGTTTCGGCTGCAAAGCTAAAAAAAGCCCAGGACGCCATCACAGCAATGAGGCCTTACTCAAACAAGCTAACAGAAATTTTACAAAGCTTGAGTTCTTCTATAGATTCCGATAATAAGTTTGCTCAAAAGCGTCAAGTTAAAAGAGTTCTTATCGTATCAATAACTTCTAATAGAGGTTTGTGTGGAGGGTTCAATTCAAATATTTTTAAAAAATCTACTGAATTAGCAAACTCAGTTTATAGTAACTGCGAGGTGTCTTTTGTTGCAGTAGGTAAAAAAGGAAATGATTTCCTTCAAAAGAACCTTAACGTAGTGTCAACTCATATTGATATTTTTGATAATTTAAATATGAGTAGCGTTTCACTAATTGCAGAATCATTAATGTCAAAGTTTATCAACGAAGAATTTGATAAAATTGAGATTGTATATAACAAATTTAAAAATGCCGCTACTCAGATTGTTGTTAACGAACAATTTCTCCCTATTTCAGAAATTGAAGATAAACTAAACAACAATTTAGACTATATTTTTGAACCTTCAAAAACTGAGATTATAGATGAGTTAATACCCAAATCGTTAAAAAACCAACTCTTCAAAGCTATTAGAGACTCTTGGGCAAGTGAGCATGGAGCTAGAATGACAGCAATGCACAAGGCTACAGATAACGCAACTGATTTGAGAGATCAGTTAAAGTTAACATACAACCAAGCTAGGCAGGCAGCAATTACAAATGAAATATTAGAAATAGTTGGAGGGGCAGAAGCTCTTAACAATTAGAATCTCTAAAAATTCAACTTACTTTGATAGCTTTAATTAAAAGCTTATTTTTAAGATAAATATTTGAATTTGAACAAACTAAAGTCAGCTTTTAAACAAACTGTTGTTTATGGAATAGCTACAGTATTCCCTAGAGTAGTTAGTGTTCTATTAGTCAGATTACACACTGATAAATCTGTACTTGAGGACATATCTGACTATGGAGATTTGTCGATTATCTTTTCCTATATAATTTTATTTAACGTGCTCCTTTCCTATGGCTTAGAAACAGCTTTTTTTAGATTCTTTAATTCTTATAAAAATAAACTGAGCGTAGTTAGCACTTCCTCAATTTCTATAATCATTACATCAGCTTTGTTTTTAGTTTTAGGTATTTCTTTTACAGATCAAGTTTCAACTTTGATAAGAATTAGGGCAGATTATTTGAATTTAGTTATTTGGATTTTAGTTTTAGACTCATTAGTAGTTATACCATTTGCTTATTTAAGAGCCAAAGACAATGCTGTAAAATACACCATTATTAAAATATTTAATGTCGTTGTTAATGTGTCGCTAAATATTTTCTTTTTAGTTATTGTTAAAAACTATTACACCCAGAGCACAATTCTAGAGTTTTTTTATTTAGAGAATTTTGAAATAAACTACATCTTTATTTCTTTACTTATTTCTAGCGCTCTTACTTTTTTAGCAATGAGCAGTTTTTATTTAAGAATCAAATATAAAATTGATTATAACTTATTAAAAAAAATGCTTAAATATTCACTGCCAATTTTACTTGCAGGATTTGCATATTCTATCAATGAAAGTTTTGACAAAATATTGTTAGATTACTTCGAAGTTGATAAGTCCCAAATTGGAATGTATGCCGCTTGTTATAAATTAGCGCTATTTATCAGCCTATTCTCAACAGCTTTTAAGTTAGGTATTGAACCTTTTATTTTTAGCCACGCAAAGAATAGTTCTGCGGAAAAAACATATGCTTTAATTTTAGAAATATTTGTAATTATAAGTTCATTTATCTTAGTAACTATTGTGGTATTTATTGATGTGCTAAAAGTTGTTTTTATAGGAGATTCAGCCTATTGGGAAGCCCTAAAAATTGTCCCAATTATACTTTTAGCAAACCTGTGTTTGGGAATATATCAGAATTTATCGGTTTGGTACAAAGTGACTGATAAAACAAAGTTTGGGGCATATATCTCTATGTTTGGAGTTTTAATCACACTTTCAATCAACATCATTTTGATTCCACTCTATGGGTATGTAGGATCTGCAATAGCTACATTCTTTGCGTATTTCTTTATGGCTACAATCTCTTATTTTTTAGGCAAACGACATTATCCTATTCCTTACAATATCACAAAAATCCTAACATATATTTTATTTACTTCTGGACTTGCTTTCCTTTCTTTTTATCTTTTCCGGGGTAATTATTATTTTGGCATAGGAATATTAGCTATTCTTGGCTTATCAATACTTAAATTTGAAAAACACACTATTAAACTTTTAATTAATGAAAATTAAGATTATAAATAAATCTAACAATCAATTGCCTCATTACGAGACTAAATCTTCTGCAGGAATGGATATAAAAGCCTATACTCTTAATGAAATCACACTTGAGCCTCTTGAAAGAAAAATAGTTAAAACAGGCTTGTTTCTCTCCCTGCCCGTCGGATACGAGGCCCAGGTTAGATCTAGAAGCGGACTGTCTATAAAACATGGTATTTGTGTGCTTAATTCACCAGGAACTGTTGATTCAGATTATAGAGGTGAAGTTGGGGTTATACTAATTAACCTCTCCAAAGAACCATTTTTAATCAATAATGGAGATCGCATTGCTCAACTTGTAATAGCTCACCACGAACAGGGAGAATGGATTGAAGTAGAGGAGCTTTCAAATACAGAAAGAGGGAACAAAGGATTTGGTAGTACAGGAATTAAATAAGATATATGAACTTTTTAAAATATTTTTTTTTAATACTAATAGTTGCGTCTTGTAAGCCATTACAAAACACTAACTCTGTAGTTGAATTTGAAAAATTAAACTCAAAGCAATTAGTTAGAAAAGTAACTAGAGCTAAATCAAAATTTAAGACATACCAAGCAAAAGTAAAGCTTAGATTAAACAACAATGGCAAAAACAAGAGTTATGGCTTAAATGTTAGAATTCAAAAAAATGAAGCTATATGGTTAAGCTCAACCGCAGGAATTGTTAGGGCATTACTAACTAAAGACTCCATCTATTACTATAATAAACTAGAAAAAAATTATTTAGTATCAGATTATAAAAATATCGAAAACATTATTGGGTTAAGCTTAACCTATAATATGATACAGAACTTATTATTGTCAGAACCCATCACCGATATTAAAAACTCTTTATTTAATAATGAAATGAGTGTGCAAAATTTGTTTTATATTTTTAATTGGAGCTTAACTAACGAAGAGTATAAAAAACTCAATATTGAAAATTTTGAAGGCATTTATAAAGTAAATGCAAATAATTTCAAACTAGATCTTTGCTCGTTTAAAGTTTCAGAGATTGACAATAGTTTTTCGCTTTATGAAATTAAATACTTGGACTTTATTAAATTGAAAAATCAAAATTTCACATCTAAAATTAGAATTGATATAAACCAAATTAACCAAATTAATATAGACCTAAATTCTATCAATTTAAATAAGAAATTCAAACTCCCTTTTAGGATTCCTAAGAATTATAAAAAAATATTGATTGATGCTAAATAGACTTAGTTTTATAATATTAGTATTGTTTATGTCAAGCGGAGAGGTTTATTCTCAGTTTTTAAATCAAAAAGATTTAGAAAAAAAAAGAATTGAATTAACTAAAGAAATAAAGAATATTCAAAACTTGATTACTAGTTCAAAAAATCAAAAAAAACTAGTTATTGAGAATATTGAAAATCTAAATTATAAGCTAGATCTTCAAAATGAAGTTATCAAAATCATTAATAATGAATTAAATATAATATCAAATTCCATACATAATAACCAGTTGAAAAGTAGTCAGCTTTTGGATACTCAAGAGCTACTAAAGAGCCAATATGGTGAAATGATCTTGAGGGCTTATAAAACTCGATCTAAGACCGGAAAACTTATGTTTATTTTTTCATCAGCTAACTTTCAACAAGCGATTAAGCGAATTCAATATTTTAAGCAATACTCAGATTATCAATCTAGTCAACTGCAAAAAATAAAGAAAAATACCGCAGAGCTTAAGATCCTAAATAGCCAATTACGTGAAGAGCGAAATCGTCAACAAGTTTTGATAAACAATAATCAAATGGTTAAGACTAATATTAACACGCAAATAGTAGACAAAAATTCTTTGCTACAATCTATCTCATCTAATGAGATAAAATACGTTAGAGAAATCGCAAGTAATCAAAAAAAAACAGCTGAAATAGATAAACAAATCCAAATAATTATAGCGCTAGCTATAGCGGAATCTAACAAAAAGAAAAACAGATCATCTAAAGTATTTGATTTAACCCCGGAAGCAAAAATATTGTCCAATAACTTTATGTCTAATAAAGGTCAATTACCTTGGCCAGTAGAAAAAGGCTACATAACACTAAGGTATGGGAAGCAGCGCCATCCAGTTGTTAAAACGGCTACAATTCAAAGTAATGGAATAAGAATAATGACTTCATCTTCTCAAAAAGTAAGATCTATTTTTACTGGAGTTGTTTATAGAATTATAAGCTCTAAAAATGGTGCTAAAACAATTTTAATCCAGCACGGAAACTTTTTTACTGTTTATAAAAATCTCTCCAACATTTATGTAAAAAAAGGGGATTTTATTTCAACTAAACAAGATTTAGGAGAAATTATAACTAATAAAAATTCAGGTCAAACAATACTTAGCTTTAGCTTATTCAAAGATAACAAGACTGAAAATCCACTATTGTGGCTCCGGAAGAAATAAAGCTTTTAATTCAGTGGCATCTTGTGCATTTAATTTACCTGCCAACACAAGGCTAAGTTGACGCCTTCTTAAAGCTCCTTTATATCTCTCAATTTCTTCTTTTGATTCAGGTGTTATTTCAGAAACAGGAGTTGGTTTTCCGTTTTTATCTACCGCAACAAAGGTGTAAATCGCTTCGTTAGCTTTAATTTTACCTCCTCCATCAGTATTTATCCACACATCTAGGTAAACTTCCATAGATGTTCTAAAAGCTCGGGATACTTTAGCCTCTATAGTAACAATACTTCCCAAAGGGATTGCTTTATTGAATGCAACATGGTTTACAGAAGTTGTAACCACGATTTGCCCAGAATGCCTTCTGGCAGCAATACAACCAGCCCTATCCATTCTCGCTAGTAGTTCGCCGCCAAATAAGTTATTAATTGGATTAGTCTCACTAGGGAGCACTAAATCTGTCATCACAGTTAATGATAGACTAGGGGTTTTTATTGACATTAATTAGTTTATTTCTTTATTTAGTATCCAAGCTGCTTGATTATCAGATAAGCGTATTTCTGCTAGTGCTATATCAGCTTGAGATCTAGTGTTAAAACTTGAATATGCAACTTGGAAAAGGCCAAATTTGTTCTGTCCAATTTTTCTAGCGCTATAACCTTTAGACTTTAATTGACTAAGTCTTGTAAAGCTGTTTTCTTCAATACTAAAAGACCCTGCGACTACATGAAATACACCAATATTTTCTTTTACAAACATTTTTACAAGCGGTAGAGGACTCTCTATAACAAATGTCGCTTTTTGGATTTTTTCTTCAATCAAAGTGTTTGCTTCTTGATAAGCAATTATGTTTTTTTGATTAGTTTTAGTGAGTTCATTATTATAAACAAAACCAGACAATAAAAATCCAGTAATTAATATGGCAGCATATTTTGTAAAGCTAGTGATGTTACTTTTTTTCTTTCTTTTAATTAATGAGCTAGAAACATTAGACAGCCCATAGGCTTTTTTTAAATAATTCACTCTCTTAGAAGACTCAAACTCTAATACGTTATTTTTAATAGAAATAACCCCAATTTTATTAAAGACTATTTCTTTCTTATTTAGAATATCATTTTTAAAGTTAGATACATTTAACTTAATTATATCCATCGCCTCGTCAAATGACATATCATTTACTTCCGCGATATAAGTAGCTAAAATTCCATCATTTTTTTGTAGTTTATTGTTGAATGAAATTGATTTTGATGGCGGTACAAATAGACCTTCACTGTTGGCTTGAGCTGAATTTAAGGATGTAATAAACGCTCCGAAATTAGGGATTATAACACATTCATTTCTAAAAAGAAGGTCTTCTAAATATTTATCTAAGTTCATTTTTTGTATTATTTATATATAACTAAAGTTAACAATCTTTTTAATTAAACCCAACTTTTAATCTAACTCTATTTAGTACTGTATTAGCTGTTTTAGAGGCTAGTTCAGCACCATTTTTTAATATGCCGTCTATTTTATCTAGGTTGTTCATGTAATAAGCGTATTTTTCTCTTTCAACACTATACCTTGTAAGTATTAAATTCAACATATCATTTTTAGCATGGCCATAACCATAACCACCTTGTTCATAGTTGTTTTTCATTATTTCAATTTCATTTTCGTCAGCTACCAATTTATACATATTAAACAAATTACAATTCTTCCAATCTTTTGAAGCTTCCAATGGAAGACTGTCTGTTTTGATTCCAGAAATTTGTCTTTTTAGCTGCGCCTCTTCTAAGAAAATATTAATCACGTTGTTTTTACTTTTACTCATTTTATTGCCATCTGTACCGTTTATCAGCATAGTACTTTCATTAATCTTTGATTCAGGAATAATAAAAGTGTTTCCATTTAAATTATTAAATCGTCCAGCAACATTTCTTGTTATTTCAATATGTTGGAGTTGATCCTTGCCAACAGGAACTATATCAGCATCATATAATAAAATATCTGCAGCCATTAGCATAGGATAAGTAAACAATCCAGCATTAACATCGTCTAAGCTGTCTGCTTTGTCTTTAAAACTATGCGCTAAGGTTAATCTTTGGTATGGGAAATAGCAATTAAGATACCAAGAAAGCTCTGCAACTTGAGGCACATCACTTTGTCTATAAAAAACAGTTTTACTATAATCTAACCCAAAAGCTAGCCAACATGCTGCAGTGGAATAGGTGTTAAATTTTAATTCTTTAGGATCCTTTATCTGTGTTATAGCGTGCATATCTGCTATAAACAAATAAGATTCGTTCTGCGATCCATTAGCCATTTTAATAGCAGGAATTATAGCCCCCAAGATATTTCCTAAATGCGGGGTTCCCGTACTCTGTATTCCTGTTAAAATCCTACTCATTTATTGATGTCTTTTGATTGACAAAGTTAAATATTTTATTAAAATAGATCAATTAATTTAATTAGTTTTGAAATTATGAATTTATTCAACTATTTTTTTCTGATTTTATATAGAATATGGTTTTATATAACATCTTCTCTAACCTGGATAATTATTTTTCCATTGCTATTTGTTTTTAGCCTTAAAGAAGCATGGTATCCTAGAGTATTTCAACTAGCAGCCTTATGGTCAAACGTAGTCTTATTTTGTATGGGGTTTTACTGGAAAATAGATACTGCTCCAAAACTACAGAAAGGAAAAAACTATATGTTTATAAGTAATCACACTTCAATGATAGATGTCATGCTTATGATCTCCATTTTTAAAAACCATCCATTTGTTTTTGTAGGCAAAAAAGAACTTTCCAAAATTCCATTATTTGGTGTCATTTACAAAAGAGGCTGTATATTAGTGGATAGGTCAAGTGCAGAAAGCAGACAATCAGTTTTTTATAATACTCAAAGAAAACTACAAGACGGGCTTAGCATTTGTATATATCCTGAAGGCGGAGTGCCAGACCCTTCAGTTGTTTTAGACAAATTTAAAAAAGGAGCTTTTAAAATAGCAATTGATCATCAAATTCCTATAGTCTGTTTAACTTTTTTAGATAATAAAAAAAGACTCCCATTTACTTTTTCTGGAGGGAAGCCAGGGCCTCTAAGAGTCAAGTATCATGAGCCACAATGCACGAAGGGCTTGAAACAATCAGATATCCAATTAATAAGTGACCAATTTAGAGAATTAATCCTTCAAGACTTAACTACTTAGCTAGCTGCAACTAATTCTTTAACTTTATTTTCTAATTCATCCATTAATTCAGGATTATCTTTGATCATCTGCTTTACAGCATCTCTTCCTTGACCTAATTTAGTTTCATCATAGCTAAACCAAGAACCGCTTTTTTGAATGATATTTGATTCTACAGCTATATCTAGTATTTCTCCCACCTTAGAGATCCCTTTACCGTACATAATATCAAATTCAGCTAATTTAAATGGAGGTGCTACTTTGTTTTTCACAACTTTCACTCTTGTTTTGTTCCCTAAAACAGCCCCATCACTATCTTTTATTTGTGTAGACCTTCTAATGTCTAATCTTATTGATGCGTAAAATTTTAATGCATTACCCCCGGTTGTTGTCTCTGGATTTCCAAACATAACCCCAATCTTTTCTCTTAATTGGTTTATAAACATTACTGTACATTTTGTTTTACTAATTGAGCCAGTCAGCTTTCTAAGTGCTTGTGACATAAGTCTTGCATGTAATCCCATTTTTGAATCACCCATCTCTCCTTCAATTTCACTTTTAGGAGTTAAAGCAGCCACAGAATCTATTACAACCATGTCAATAGCTCCCGATCTAATTAAATTATCTGCAATCTCTAAAGCTTGCTCTCCATGATCAGGTTGAGAGATAATTAAGTTATCAATATCTACACCTAAATTTTTAGCATAATACCTATCAAATGCATGCTCAGCATCAATAAAAGCAGCTATACCTCCTTTTTTTTGACATTCAGCAATTGCATGTAAAGTTAAAGTTGTTTTACCAGAGGATTCAGGTCCGTATATTTCTACAACCCTACCTCTAGGATAACCGCCAACTCCCAAGGCTAAATCAAGACCTAGAGAACCTGAAGATGTTGCTTCAACATCATCCACAGGAGCATCACTCATTCTCATTACAGTCCCTTTTCCATACGTTTTATCCAACTTATCTAATGTTAGTTTTAACGCCTTTAACTTGTCTTCTTTATTATTGCCCATTTTGTGTAGATTTTAAATTTATACCAATGCTAATTTAATATAACTTTAATGACAATACAATTATATTGTCATTCGTTTTAATACTTTTTCTTCATTAATTTAATTAATATTATTTTTGTTCTTTTAAATCATTAAACAAGTATAGAATGCAACTGTACAACAAACTAAGCTCTAAAGAAAGAGCAATCCTAATAGATCAGTCGAATAAAGAAAGAATAACCCTTTCTTTTTATCAATATGCAAAAATTTTAGAGCCAAAACCTTTCAGAGACCAGCTATTTATTAAATGGGATTCGTTAGATGTTTTAGGAAGAATATATGTGGCTAATGAAGGTGTTAACGCGCAACTATCAATTCCTAAGGAAAACTTTCAGGAATTTAAGAGACATTTAAAATCAATCTCTTTTTTTAAGAACACTTCCTTAAACATTGCTGTCGAACACGATAACAAATCTTTTCTCAAATTAAAGATAAAGGTTAGGGATAAAATTGTTGCTGACGGACTAAATGACAAGACATTCGATGTTACAAATACAGGGATTCATTTAGACGCTGTTGAATTTAATAAAATAGCTAAAAAAGAAGACTCTATTATAGTAGATATGAGGAATCATTATGAAAGTGAAATAGGGCATTTTAAAAATGCAATTAAACCAGACGTGAATACTTTTAGAGAGTCACTAGATTTAATAGAAAATGACTTGAAAAACCACAAAGAGGACAAGAATTTAATAATGTACTGTACTGGCGGGATTAGATGTGAAAAAGCTAGTGCATATTTTAAACACAAAGGTTTTAAAAATGTTTTTCAATTAAAAGGCGGAATTATAGAATACGCTAAACAAGTCACAGACAAAAAACTGAAGAACAATTTTGTTGGAAAAAATTTTGTTTTTGACGAAAGAAGAGCAGAAAAAATAAGTGAAGATATAATATCTCAATGCCATCAATGTGGATCTGCTTTTGATATACATACTAATTGTGCCAATGACGCATGTCATTTATTATTTATTCAATGTGAAGATTGTAAAAATAAAATGAATAATTGCTGTTCTGATAAATGCAAACAGATTAATAGTTTGTCTTTTGAGGAGCAAAAAAACCTACGTAAAGGACATAAAAATAGTAATGATATTTTCAAAAAAGGGAGAGGCGAAAACCTTTCTTTAAATCAAGCGAATCAAATAGAAGATTTGTAAAAAGTATATATTATATTTATTAAAAAAAATATTAAAATCAATGTCTTGTAAAACATGTAGCTCAAAAACAGATGGTTCACCAAAGGGATGTAAAAACAATGGTACATGTGGAACGGACAGTTGTAATAAATTCACAGTATTTGACTGGCTGTCAAACATGACATTACCTTCAGGTCAATCGCAATTTTTATATTCAGAAGTGAGATTTAAAAATGGAAGAAAAGACTATTTTTTAAATAAAAACTCGCTTTCACTATCTGTTGGAGACGTTGTGGCTACACAAGTTGAGAGTGGTTATGATATTGGCATGATTACATTAACAGGTGAGCTTGTAAAGGTCCAAATGGACAAGAAAAAAATTGACTATTCACAAGAAAACCCTAAAATAACTTACAGAAAAGCTTCTCAAAAAGAAATCGACAAGTGGTCAAATTTAAGAGATCAAGAAGAGGCTATTAAAGTAAAAGCCAGAAAATACGCTATCGATCTAAGGTTAAAAATGAAAATATCTGACATTGAATATCAAGGAGATGGTAGTAAAGTGACTTTTTACTATACTGCTGAAGATAGAGTAGACTTTAGAGAGTTAATCAAACTCTTTGCTAGGGAATTTAGAACAAAGATCGAAATGAAGCAAGTTGGGCTAAGGCAAGAAGCTGCACGACTTGGCGGAATAGGTTCTTGTGGAAGAGAGTTATGTTGCTCAACTTGGTTAACTGATTTCAGATCGGTTAGTACTTCAGCAGCAAGGTACCAACAATTATCTCTGAACCCTCAAAAGTTAGCAGGTCAGTGTGGTAAACTAAAGTGTTGCTTAAACTATGAATTAGGCTCTTATATGGACGCTCTAAACAACTTTCCAAAGAAAGAAGTCAAACTCAAAACAGAGAAAGGCACTGCAGTATGTCAAAAGACAGATATTTTTAAAAAACAATTATGGTACGCTTATGAAGGTGAATGGAATAATTGGTTTTTATTATCAGTTGATCAAGCCAATGAGGTTATTAAAATTAATAAATCCAATAAATTGGTTTCTAGCTTAGAAGAATATACAATTGAAAATAAAACTCCTATAGAAAATAAATTTGAAAATGTTGTAGGTCAAGATAGTTTAACAAGGTTTGATAAGCCAAAAAAGAAAAAACACAATAAAAGAAGAAAAATAAACAAGCATGTTAACTAGGGCAGTAATCTTATTAATTTTCTTTGGATTTTTTTCATGCGATCAAAATAATGTATTTGACAAGTATCAAACTATCTCAAATCAATGGAACAAAGATAGTTTGATTAACTTCAATTTTGATTTAAAAGCCGACACATACAACACCTTTGTAAATGTTAGAACTGACAAAAATTACAAATTTAATAATCTATTTTTAATTGTCACAGTTTCAGATTCGACTCAAGTAATATTAAAAGATACTTTAGAATACAAAATGGCTGATTCCAAAGGTGCGCTATTGGGGAATCAACTTCTTAACACTTTTGATAACAAGCTTTGGCATAAAAAAAGTATGATTTTTGAAAAGGGAAAACACACCGTTAGCATTCAACATGCTATGAGAAAAATTAATCAAATTAACGGTCTAAAATCACTAGACGGAATAATAAATATTGGCTACAGAATTGAAAAAGAAACAGAAAAATAAAGATAAAAAATACACAATAATTCTTTGGATGCTTTTTACGCTAGGGGTATCTTCATTCTATGGGATTTTTTATTTAGCTTCAATTGGAGCACTTGGCGATATGCCTGATTTAAAAGTATTAGAAAACCCAAAAACAAACTTAGCTAGCGAAATATTATCGGAAGAAGGAAAAACAATCGGCAAATTTTATTTTAACGATAATAGAACTCCAGTTAGTTTTTCAGAATTCCCACCTCACTTAGTTAATGCTCTAATTGCAACTGAAGATATACGCTTTTTTGAACATTCCGGAATAGATTGGAGATCAACTTTAAGAGCTATTGTTAAACTAGGAAAAGATGGTGGTGGGAGTACAATTACTCAACAATTAGCCAAGCTGCTTTTTACAGGTGAGGGATCTAGGGATGTTTTAGAACGAATTAATCAAAAAATTAAGGAATATATAATATCGATAAGACTTGAGAAACAGTACACTAAAAATGAAATTATTGCACAATATTTAAATATTTACGATTTTGGCAATAATGGCGATGGCATAAGAAGTGCTTCAAGAATTTATTTTGCTAAAGAACCAATTGATTTAGATATAAGCGAATCAGCAATGTTGGTAGGTATGTTAAAAAACTCCTCGTTATACAACCCTAGACCTCACAAAAACCCTGTCGGAGTTAAAAACAGAAGAAATGTGGTTTTTGGACAAATGTATAAATATGGTTTTATTAACAAGCAATTAAAAGATTCTTTACAGTTAACAGATTTAAAATTAAACTACACTCCTGAATCTCATAGAGATGGAATAGCACCTTACTTTAGAGAGTATTTACGATCTTACATGAAGAATTGGGTTAAAGATGAAAACAACAGAAAGCCTGACGGATCTAAGTATAATATAAATACGGACGGTTTAAAAATACATACTACCATAAATTACAGTATGCAATCCTATGCAGAAGATGCCATTACCCAGCATATGCCGAGATTACAAAAAGAGTTTTTCAAACAAAACGATATAGAAAATAATCCAACCGCACCATTTAGAGAACTAACAGAAGGAGCTATTGACACTCTTTTAAGGCGTGCAATGAAAAGGTCTGAAAGATGGAGAAAAATGAAATATGATCTTAAGAAATCGGACGATGAAATAAAAAAATCTTTTCAAAAACCCGTAAAAATGACTGTATTTTCATGGAATGGAGAAAAGGATACGATTATGAAACCCTGGGACTCTATGATATACTACAAATCATTCTTAAGACCAGGAATGATGTCCATGAATCCAAAAACAGGCTTTGTAAAAGCATGGGCTGGAGGAATGAATTACAAACATTTCCAATATGATATGGTTAAAAAAGGCAAGCGACAAGTTGGCTCAACTTTTAAGCCATTTGTATATGCTGCGGCTATTGACCAATTACACCTATCTCCTTGTGATACTTTTCCTGATAGTCAATTTTGTATTGAAAAAAACAAATTTGGAAACCCTGAAAAATGGTGTCCAAGAAATTCTGGAGATAAGTATGGAAGAACAAGAACTTTAAAAAATGCACTAGCAAACTCTATAAATACTGTAACCGCAAGATTAATGGACAAGATAGGGCCAAAGCCAGTTATTAAATTAGTAAAAAACTTAGGAATTGAGCAAAGAATATTACCAGTTCCAGCTATTGCATTAGGCACACCAGAAATTAGTGTTTATGAAATGGTTGCCGCCTATTCTACATTTGCTAATAAAGGCGTTTACACTAAGCCGATATTAATAGAAAAAATAGAAGATAAAAATGGAACAATTTTATATGAGTATAAGCGAGAAACAAGAGATGTATTAAGTGAAGAAGCTGCGTATGTTACAGTAAATTTACTTGAAGGCGTAACTCAAGCTGGATCAGGAATTAGATTAAGAACTACAGGAGCAACCAATAACGCCTATGAATCTGTTGTTACTGGCTACCCATACGAGTTCGACAATCCCATTGCGGGTAAAACAGGCACAACACAAAACCAAAGTGATGGCTGGTTTATGGGCATGGTTCCTAATTTAGTGACTGGAATTTGGGTTGGCGCAGAAGATAGATCTATTCATTTTGAAACTATTGATTATGGCCAAGGAGCTACAATGGCTTTACCTATTTGGGGTTTATATATGAAAAGTTGCTACCAAGATTCTTTATTACAGATATCTAAAGAACCTTTTACTAAGCCAGATAAACTAACTATTGAATTAAATTGTAATAATTTCATAAACGATTCATTAAATAAAACAAAAAACAACAACAACAAGTTGTTAGATATCGACTTTTAAAATAGTTATTATGATTAACAAAAAAGTATTAAACGTAAAGAGTGCTTTAGACGGTATTAAAGACAATATGACAATAATGCTGGGAGGCTTTGGCTTGTGCGGAATACCTGAAAAATCAATTGACGAATTAGTTAAATTAAAAGTTAAAGGCTTGACTTGTATTTCTAACAATGCTGGAGTGGATAATTTTGGACTTGGCTTACTCTTGAAAGATCACCAAATAAAAAAAATGATATCGTCATATGTTGGTGAAAACAATGAGTTTGAAAGACAAATGCTTTCTGGAGAGCTTGAAGTTGATTTATTGCCTCAAGGAACAATTGCGGAATTATGTAGAGCATCTCAAGCGGGATTTCCAGCGATATATACACCTGCAGGATTTGGAACTGAAGTTGCTAAAGGAAAAGAATCTAGAGAGTTTAATGGTAAAATGTATATTTTAGAATACGCTTTCAAAGCAGATTTTTCGATTGTTAAAGCTTGGAAAGGAGACGAGGCTGGAAATTTAATTTTTAAAGGGACTGCAAGAAACTTTAATCCAAACATGTGTGGAGCTGCTACAATTACTGTTGCAGAAGTTGAAGAGTTATACCCAGTAGGAGCTCTTGATCCAAATGAAATTCATATTCCTGGGATTTTTATCCAAAGGATATTTAAAGGTGAGGGTTATCAAAAAAGAATTGAACAAAGAACTATAACACAAAGATAATGCTAGACAAAAATGGAATTGCTAAAAGAATAGCAAAAGAAGTAAAAGACGGCTATTATGTTAACCTAGGTATAGGGATTCCAACCTTAGTTGCGAATTATGTAAATAAAAACTTAAGTGTAGAATTTCAAAGTGAAAATGGAGTTTTAGGAATGGGACCATTTCCATATGATGAAGATGTAGATGCAGATATAATCAATGCTGGAAAACAAACAATTACTACACTTCCTGGCGCAAGTTTTTTTGATTCTGCGATGAGCTTCTCTATGATTAGAGGAAGGCATGTAGACCTTACAATTTTAGGAGCAATGGAGGTTTCTGAAAACGGAGATATAGCTAATTGGAAAATACCTGGAAAAATGGTAAAAGGGATGGGTGGAGCAATGGACTTAGTCGCAAGTGCAGAAAACATTATAGTGGCAATGATGCATACAAATAAAAAGGGGGAATCTAAACTGCTTAAAAACTGTTCCCTTCCATTAACAGGAGTTGGTTGTGTTAAAAAAATAGTGACCAATTTAGCTGTTTTAGAAGTTACCGAAATTGGTTTTAAGTTAATTGAAAGAGCCCCTGGAGTTAGTGTCCAAACAATTAAAGATTCAACAGAAGGGAACCTTATTGTTGATTCAGTAATTCCAGAAATGAAAATTAGTTAATCCCTTTCGGAATCGACTCAATTAATTTTCTTGTATAATCCGTTTTAGGATTATTATATATGTTTTCAGAAAAATCAATTTCATTAAATTTTCCGTCTTTCATTACAATAATTTTATCCGCCATATATCTAACGATTGACAAATCGTGAGATATAAAAATATAAGTTAGATTTAACTTCGACTTTAGTTCATTTAAAAGGTTTAAAACTTGAGCCTGGACGGAAACATCTAATGCCGAAACAGACTCGTCACAAATCAGTATTTTTGGCTTAAGACTAATTGCTCTTGCAATTCCAACTCTTTGCTTTTGACCACCTGACAATTCATGAGGATATTTATAAAAGTCATCTTTATCTAGCCCAACATCTTGTAATAATTTTACACATAGATCCTTATATGACATTTCTTTATTATCAATTTCATGAACTATCATTGGCTCTATTATCAATGATCCAATTGTTTTCTTAGGGTTTAAAGAAGAGTTTGGATCTTGAAAAATCAACTGCACACTTCTTCTATATATTTTTAATTCTTTAGCTGAAAACTCAGTAACATCATTGCCGTCATAATAAATAGACCCATTATTGGCTTTCTCAATTTGAACAATTGTTTTTACTAAAGTGGACTTGCCACATCCTGACTCTCCAACCAAACCAAGAGTTTCACCTTCATATAATTCTAGATTAATATTATCAAGAGCTTTAAATGAAGTGCTTTTTTTAAACCAAATTTTATTTTCAATATAATATTTATCTAAATTTTTTATCTCTAAAACAGGTCTTTTAGAATATATATACTGATGATTTTTTTCAATTTCCAGTACGCTTATAACTGAAGGATCAACAGTGTCGTTAATATAATCAGTAACAGTGGGTAGTTTTTTTAGCTTGATTTTATTATTCGGTCTTGAATATAAGAGCCCTTTAGTATAATTTTTAGTAGGTTTTTTAAATATTTTTGATGCTCTACCTTGCTCGATTATTTCTCCTTTATACATCACAATTACTTTATCTGCAATTTCCGAAACTAATGCAAGGTCGTGGGAAATAATAATCATACTTAGTCCTTCAGAATCTCTAATTTGAATTAATAATTCAATTATTTCTTTTTGAACTGTTACGTCAAGTGCTGTAGTTGGTTCATCAGCAATCAATAATTTTGGTTTAGAGGCAATAGCCATGGCAATCATTAACCTTTGTTTTTGACCTCCGGATAATTGATGCGGGTATTTAGAATTAAAATCCTCTACCTTTTCTAATTTAACTTTACTAATCAATAAACCTATTTCTGTATCTCTGGCTTTTTTATCAATATGACCTTCCTTAATACATTCGCGAAGTTGATCTACACACTTCATTGTAGGGTTTAACGCTGACATAGGTTCCTGGAAGATTATTGCGATATCTTTCCCCCTTATTTTACGAATTTCTATATCTTCTAAATCTAATAAATTATTGTTTTGATAATTTATAGAACCTTTTAAAATGGTTTTATTTTTTGGTAATAATTTCAGAATAGACAATGCTGTAACTGACTTGCCGCTACCAGACTCTCCTACAATACCTAGAATTTCGTTTTCTAATACATCAAAACTAATGCTACTTACGGCGTTGACTATTTGCTTATTAGATAAAAAGCTAATACTTAAGTTTTTTATTGAGATCAGTGGTTTAGATAAAGGTTCTTTCAAAATAAATTACTTATTGAATTATCTTGTAAGCTTCATCAATGTATGTGTAAAAGTCTTTTGAATGAGCCTCCCCCTTTTCTTTAGAAATTAAATTTCCTAATCTCACGATAATTAAGTCGTCCTCTGGTATAACTATAGATAGCTGGCCGAGGTGACCTCTGTTATAAAATATTTCTTTGTTCTTATAATTTGCTAGCCACCAACCGTACCCATAAAATGGTGCATTAGAAAATTTTGGAGTTATTGATTTTGCTATAAAAGTTGAGTCTAGTAATTGTACTCCATTCCATTCCCCATGTTGCTTATATAGTTTACCCAGTCTAGCGAAGTCTCTAGCGCTACTTGCAATACAACAGAATGCTTTTACCATATTGTTCTCCTTACTATCTACTTGCCATGGGGCAGATATTTTAGCACCCATTGGTTTCCAAAAAGAATCACTCAAATAGTCAGATAGGTTTTGTCCTGTTGCTTTTTCAAGTATCATTCCTAGTAGCTGAGTATCACTACTTAAGTATTTGTACTTCTGCCCAGGCTCTTCAACAACTTCTAAATCTAAAATTAAAGATCTGATATCACCTGTAAAATAACTTTTAGCAGTAATAGAAAAAGGGCTATAATATTCTTCAACGTAATTTAAACCAGAAGACATTGAAGATAGATCTCCAACAGTTAAATTAGCAGCTTTACCTTCACTAAACTCTTTAAAGTAATCTGAAACTGGCTGATCAAGGCTTTTAATGTGCCCATCCATTATAGCTTTGCCTAGCATGGCACTAACAAAACTTTTCGCCATTGAAAACGAGTTTGAAATAGAATCTTTATGGTAGCCTAAATAATATTTTTCAAAAACGATACTATCATTTTGAATAATTAAATATGAAGTAGTCTCCTTTGATTTGTTTAATTCAATTAATTTTTCAGATTCATTTTTGTTATTATAGCTATCACTAATTAGCCATGGCTGGTAATTACCAACCTCGATTGTATCATTCTCAAAATGTATATAATCGGACAAGAAAGCAGTAGTATGACCTTTTGAGTATCCTACTTTCACAGCTTTAATTAAATAGCCAAGATCAAATACATAAAAGCAGATTGGAATTAATAGTAGAGCAACTACAGTTACTTTTTTTTTAGATAACATATTTTATGAAATTAGTTTAACAACATCTTTTGCGAAATAACTAGCAATAAAATTCGCTCCAGCTCTTTTAAAAGCGATAGAGGTTTCTAAAATTGCTTGGTCTTCATTTAACCAGCCGTTTTTAGCTGCCGACTTAATCATTGCATATTCACCACTTACTTGGTATGCTGAGATAGGAATATTAAAATTATTTTTAATATCTCTAATAATATCAAGATACGAAACCCCAGGCTTAATCATAACAATATCTGCACCTTCTTGAATGTCTAATTTAACCTCATTCATAGCTTCATTTCGGTTCCCTATATCCATTTGATAAGTTTTTTTATCTCCAAAACTAGGTTTAGAATCTAAAGCATCTCTAAATGGGCCATAGAAACATGAAGCATATTTAGCACTATAACTCATAATTCCAGCATTATGATAACCTTCCTTTTCAAACAATGTTCTTATAGCTTTTACTCTTCCATCCATCATGTCACTAGGAGCAACAAAATCTGCTCCAGCCTCTATATGTGTTAGGCTCATTTTTGATAATACATCATTGGTAATGTCATTAACTATTAGTCCATTTTCTACTACACCATCATGCCCATTAGAAGAATAAGGATCTAAAGCGACATCACTCATGACTAAAAGACTAGGGTATTTGTCTTTAATGCTTTTTATAGCTCTTTGCATTAAGCCATCTTTGTTAATAGCTTCGCTACCGTAATTATCTTTTAGTTTTTCATCAACTTGTGCAAATAATAATACGGACTTTAATCCTAGGCTATATAAAGTTTCAACTTCTTTCAAAAGAACATCTATGCTCATTTTAAAATAGTTTGGCATCGATTTAATTTCTTCTTTTTTATTTTGACCTTCTATAACAAAGAGCGGCACTAAGAAATCGTTTGGAGTAATTACAGTTTCTCTAATTAAACCTCTTAAAGTTTCGTTTACTCTAAGCCTTCTGTTTCTATTAAGTGGATACATATATAATTATTTAACTAATCCATTTTACAGGATTTTTTAATATTTTTAAAAGTTTTGACTCTTCACTGTTTTGCTCAGGCTTAAAATTATACCTCCATTTCACCCTAGGAGGTAAGCTCATTAAAACACTCTCAATTCTACCGTTGGTTTTTAAACCAAATAGCGTCCCTTTGTCATGAACTAAATTGAATTCCACATACCTTCCTCTTCTAACTTCTTGCCAATCTTTTTGAGAATTAGAGTAATTCATTAACTTCCTTTTTTTTACAATAGGCATATAGGATTTAATAAAATTATTACTGAGATCTTCAATAAAATCATACCACTTTGGAATATTCATAGCTGTTGTTTCTTTACAATAATCAAAAAATAAACCTCCAACTCCTCTGGCTTCATTTCTGTGAGAATTATAAAAATACTTATCACAGTTTTCTTTAAAATTAAAATAAAAGTCAGATCCATGTCTGTCACAAATGGTTTTGCAAACTGAATGAAAATGCTTAACATCATCTTCAAATATATAGTAAGGGGTTAAGTCTTGTCCTCCTCCAAACCAACAATCAGAAACTTCTCCGTCTTTGTTATACATTTCAAAATACCTCCAATTTGCATGTACTGTTGGGATCATTGGGCTTTTAGGATGAATAACTAAACTAAGGCCGCAAGCAAAAAATTTATTATCCTTAGTGTCTAATTGTTTTTGCATACTTTCTGGTAGTTCTCCAAATACCTTTGATATATTCACGCCACCTTTTTCAATTATTTCCCCATCTTCAATTATTTTAGTTATTCCACCACCACCACCTTCTCTAATCCATTTGTCTTCAAAGAACTTCCCTTTACCATCAATCTTTTCAAATTCTTTACAAAGATTTTCTTGTAATTGGACAATATGATTGTAGAATTTATTTTTCATTTTAAGCCTTGTAGTTTTTTACAGTATTAATAAACACCTCTACATTTTCTAGCGGGATATTAGGTAATATACCATGCCCTAGATTAACGATATACTTGTCTTTTCCAAAATCATCTATCATTTCATTTACCATATCCTTAATTTTTGATTTACTAGAAAGCAATCTTGAAGGATCTAAATTCCCCTGAAGTGTTACATTTCCTCCGCTTAAATATCTCGCATTACGAGCGCTTATTGTCCAATCTATTCCTAAAGCAGAAACGTTACTCTTACTCATATCGTTTAGTGCGAACCAACATCCTTTTCCGAAAACCACAACTGGAGCATAATCCTTAAGTTCTTCAACTATTTGATTAATGTATTGCCATGAAAATTCTGAATAATCTTTTGGAGAAAGTAACCCTCCCCAAGAATCAAAAATTTGAACAACATCTACTCCAGCAAGTACTTTTTGCTTTAAGTAAGCTATTGTTGTCACGGTTATTTTACTTAACAACTCGTGTGCCAATATTGGATTTTTGAAACAGAACTCCTTTGCTTTATCAAAGGTCTTACTACCTTGACCTTGAACAATGTAACAGAGAATAGTCCATGGTGATCCGGCAAACCCAATCAATGGAATATCATTGTTTAACAATTCTTTCGTCATTTTAATTGCATCAAAAACATACCCTAATGTTTCGTTTACATCTGGAACAATTACATTTTGAAGATCTTCTTTGGTTCTAATAGGGTTAGGGATGTATGGGCCAAAATCTGGTTTCATTTGCACTTCAATATTCATTGCTTGTGGAATCACAAGAATATCACTAAATAATATAGCGGCATCCATTCCATATCTTGTTATTGGCTGTACTGTAATTTCACTAGCTAGCTCTGGCGTTTGACATCTAGTAAAAAAATCATATTTTTTTCTAATTTTAATAAATTCTGGTAAGTATCTACCCGCCTGACGCATCATCCATACAGGAGGTCTATCAACAGTTTCCCCTTTTAAGGCTCTTAATAATAAATCATTTTTTATCATATGTAAAGTATTTTATAGCGTTATCAATAACTTGTTCTATAGTATTTGATTTAGATGTTATAATTTTTTTTGAATGCGTTTCGGCCTCACTTGCAGTGGTTTTTCCAATCGTAAATAAGGTTTCATTTTCAATTTTGTTGTGATGACAGTAGCTTTGTACAGCGCTTGGACTAAAGAATAAAATCCCGTTAAACTTATCATCAATTTTTTTATAGTTTAAATGTGTTTTATAAACTTCTGTAGTTGAAAAATTAATATTGTTTTTAGTTAATATTTTTGGTAATTCGTCTCTTTTTTTGTTTCCGCAAAAAAACCAAAATTTATCATTTTTAGCTGATTTTAATATAAAAATAGCTAATTTTAATGCATTTTCTTCACTTTTTACTACTTTTTGACCATTTTTTAAAAGCAATAACTTTGTTTTTTCACCTACGCAATAACAGTTTTTTATTTTTATTTTTTTACTTAAAACAGCCTCTACAGCATTTTTACTTGTGAATATTGCATTATCAATAATAGAATTTAAATTAAATTCAATTTTTTCAATATCTATCGCATTATAATGATCTATTATTATACCAGATTTCTCAATTACCTGATAATTGTTAGCGCTTAATATTTTTGTAGATAATAATTTTATCATATCTCATTCTTTAAAGAATTTAATATTTTACTCCCACCCATCGCAATAATTTTTTCTGCAAACTTTATTCCAATATTTAGATTGTTTTCAATCTTTTCTGTCTCTCGTATTTCTATTTTATCACGACCATCAATAGATAAAATAATTCCACGAAACTCAATGTAGTTGTTAATTATTTTAGCATGCGCTCCTATTGGAGCTGTGCAGCCACCTTCTAATTTATTTAAAAAATCTCTTTCAATCTTTGTACAAATTTCTGTCTCAGAATGATTAATTTTTTTTATTATAGCTGTAATTACATCATTTTCAACTAAATTTTGTATTGATATAGCCCCTTGAGCTGGAGCTGGAATCATCCAGTCTAAATCAAGGTAGTTTTTTGGCAGTAAATTTAATCTATCTAGCCCCGCCTTCGCCATTATCGTGCCATTCCAGTCGCTTTCTTTTAGTTTTTTTAATCGGGTGCTTACATTACCTCTAATACTAACGATAGTGTCTGAATTGTATTTACTTAGCCATTGAGCTTTTCTTCTTAAGCTTCCAGTTGCGATTGTGTTGCTTACATCACTCAAAGATTTGTTAATTATTATAACATCTTTTTCTAAACCCCTTTTCAATACTGCGCTTTGTCTTACCCCTAATGGCAAGATAGTCGGTACATCTTTTAGACTATGGACGGCAATATCTACTTCTTTATTTAGTAAAGCAATATCTATTTCCTTTGTAAAGACACCAGTAATCCCTAACTCATAAATGGGCTTGGTTAAGTCTTTGTCACCACTTGAAGATATTGGGACTATTGACGAAGAAATATTTATATTTTTTAATTTTTCTTGAACTTTTTTTGCTTGCCAGACAGCTAACTCACTAGCTCTTGTGCCAATTCTAATATTAGCCATCTAAAGTGTTTTTTCAAGATTAAACACTTTTTTTATTAGCTCTTCACTATTGTTGCCTGTGACATTTTCATTTATTAAATGATGAGCGAAATGATTTGTAATTTTTTGAATTATATTATCACTAATTAATTCTGCATGTTCATAATTAAAATCATCTTTTTTCTTTTTTAAATTCTCTAATTCTAAATTTTTAAAATCAGTTAATTTACTTTTTAAAGCTCTTATTGTAGGCGCATACTTTCTAGTTTCTAGCCAATCTTCAAACTCATTCATTACTAAATCAATTATCTCTAATGCTTTTGGAATTTCTTTTTTTCTAGATTCAAAGGTCTTATCTGTTATTTTAGAAAGATCATCTAAGTGTATGAGCCTTACATTATCTAATTCTGACACGTCTTCAGAAACATTTTTTGGAATCGATAAATCTAATATTAATAACGGCGCTTTGTTTTTAATAAGATGTTTACTAACAGTGCTTTCTAGTGCGCCAGTTGCGACTACTAGAACATCTGTTTTATTAATCTCATCACTTAAATCTGAAATATCTTTGACTTTCAAATTAAACTTACCTGCTATTTTTTCTGCTTTATTTTTTGTCCTATTGATTAAGGTGATTTGACTGTTTTTTGTTTGTTTAATTAGATTTTCACACGTGTTTCGTCCAATTTTTCCTGTACCAAATAGTAATATGTTTTTATTATTTATATTTTCAACGTTGTTACAAATGTATTGCACAGATGCAAATGAAACCGACGTTGCTCCAGTTGATAAGCTTGTTTCTGTTTTAATTTTTTTACTAGCTCTAATAACTGAAGTTATTAGTCTTTCCAAATAGGTATTTAGTAAGCCTTCTTTTTTTGAAATTGCTGCACTGTGTTTTAACTGTCCTATAATTTCAAAATCCCCTAAAATTTGACTTTCTAAACCAGACCCTACTTTAAATAGATGTTTAATTGCAGTACTTCCGCTATGTGTATATGCAAGTTTTTTGAATTCTTCTTTCGAGCCATTTGTAACATCACATAACAAGTCTATTAGAATTTCAGGATCTTTTACAAAACCTAAAACCTCTGTCCTATTACAAGTCGAAATAGCCATTACACTCTCAATGCTATATTCTTTTGCTTTAGTTAGTAGCGATAATTTAGATTTGGGGTCTAAACTATACCTTCCTCTAACCTCTGCATTTGAGTTTTTATAACTAATTCCAATAATAAAAAAACCTAAAGCGTTGAGTTGCATTAATTAAATACTTTTTTGCAAAAATAAGTATGCTATTATTTAAAAAACAACGCTAAAAGAACTTTAAGTATCGTTAATAGTTTTTTGACAAATCAATTTTTTTTATTTATAAAATAACTTACTTTTGTAAAAAATTACAGGTGTAGACAGCTAAATTTATTTATAATGATTCTAAATAAAGAAGAAAAAAATAATTCAAATCAATTTTTAAAAAGTATCGATATAGGTTCTTCTTCTGAAACCGCCATTGATAAAGAAATTTTTATTGCAATTCATCAAAATGAAACGAGCGTATTACAAAAATTTAACAAGCTAGTCAGTAAGGACTTTATTCAGTTTCATTTTTGCTTAAAAGGCAGTTGTGATCTTGTTTTTAATGAAGGTTCTTATAAGTTAAGTTTATCTCAAGGAAAATCATTATTATTATATAATCCACAAAGGACTTTGCCTATAAATTTAATAAATGAAGCAGGTTCAAATGTGATTACTCTTTTGATTTCTATTAAAAAGTTTCATTTACTTTTTTCTGATGAAGCAAGCTATATAACATTTTTAAGTAGAGAAAATATTTTAAAGAAATATTATACGGAAGAAACTATCTCTCCATCAATGTCTATTGTATTAACTCAATTATTAAATTTTAATTTAAACAATTCGGTTAAGCCATTGTATTTTAAAGGAAAAACTTTTGAGCTTCTTAGCTTATATTTTAACACAAGCGACGAAGCTAATTTAGAACAATGTCCTTTTTTAGTTAGTGAAGCAAATGTAAATAAGATCAAGCTAGCTAAAGACATAATTATTAATAGACTATCTGAACCTCCTACCCTCATTGATTTAGCGAATGAAATTGGACTAAGTTTAAAAAAGCTTAAAGATGGTTTTAAACAAATATATGGAGACTCTGTTTATAGTTTTTTAATTGACTATAAAATGGAATTAGCTAGAAAATTATTAGAATCTGGGGATTACAATGTAAATGAAGTTGGTCTTAAAATAGGATACAGTACGTCAAGCCATTTTATTGCTGCTTTTAAGAAAAAGTATGGAACAACCCCAAAAAAATATTTCATGTCATTATCATCTTAACAAAAACCAATGAAAAAAGGAGTGCTATTAGTTAACTTAGGGTCGCCAGACTCCCCTGAACCTAAAGATGTAAAAAAATATTTGGGAGAATTTTTGATGGATGAAAGAGTTATAGATGTTCCGAAATGGGCTAGGACCTTATTAGTTAAAGGAATAATATTAAACACTAGACCTAAGGTTTCGGCAAAGGCATATAAAAAAATATGGTGGGACGAAGGCTCACCCCTAATTGTCCTGTCTGAAAGGTTACAGAAAAAACTACAATTAAAATCAACAATACCTATTAGTTTAGCGATGAGATATGGTAGCATGACTATATTAAAAGGGATACAAGAACTTGTAGACAAAGGAGTTAATAAAATATTGTTATTCCCATTATATCCACAGTTTGCAATGGCAACTACTGAAACAATAAGTGTTTTAGTTAGGGAAATTTGTTCTGAAAAATTCCCTGACTTAACTGTAGACGAAGTTTCCCCTTTTTATAATAATTCAGATTATATTGAAGTGTTGTCAAAATCCATTAGTAGAAATATTGATCTTGATAAGGTTGAGCATTTACTGTTCTCATACCACGGAATTCCTGAAAGGCATATTAGAAAAAGTGATGTTACTAAATCACACTGTAAGGTTGACGGGACTTGTTGTGACACCCCTTCAAAAGCACATGAATTTTGCTACAGCCATCAATGTAAAGAAGTAACAAAGTTAGTGGCAGCAAAATTACAATTAAAGAACTATTCAACCTCATTTCAATCACGTCTTGGGTTTGACCCATGGCTTCAGCCGTACACGGATAGAACCATAGAAAGATTAGGAAAATCTGGTGTAAAAAACATGGCGATTGCAACCCCAGCTTTTGTAAGTGATTGTTTAGAAACTTTAGAAGAAATAGCAATGGAAGGTAAAGAGATCTTCGAAGAAGTTGGGGGAAAAGAGTTTACTACAATTCCATGCTTAAATGATGATAAAGATTGGGTACATTTAATTTCATCTTGGGTTGAAAATTGGAAAGAAAAAGACAAATGTTTTTAGATGAATAAAAATAATTCATCTGCTCTGGGAACAGATCCAATACCTAAAACCCTACTTAAGCAAGCGCTACCAGCATCAATTGGCATTCTTGTAATGTCGTTAAATATATTGGTAGACACAATTTTTGTTGGACAATGGATAGGTTCAATTGCTATAGCAGCTATAAATGTAGTTCTACCAGTTTCTTTTTTTATTGCAGCTTTAGGTATGGCCATAGGGATAGGTGGGTCATCTATTATTTCTAGAGCGTTAGGCACGAATAACCTTAAAAAGGCGAGACATACTTTTGCCAATCAGATTACACTTACAATTTTGATCACAATTAGTTTTGTGTTCTTTGGTCTTTACTTTATGGAGTCTATTGTCCCAATGTTTGGAGGTAAAGGAGCGATATACGAACCATCAAAAATATACTATACCATAGTGCTTTATGGGGTTCCATTTTTAGCCTTATCTATGATGGGGAACACTGTAATTAGAGCAGAAGGAAAACCTAAATATGCAATGTATGCAATGATGATTCCTTCAGTTGGAAACATAGTTTTAGATATTATTTTTATTAAATACTTAAACATGGGAATGGGTGGAGCGGCTTGGGCTACTACAGGTTCTTATGTTTTATGTTTTGTATTTGTTTTTTGGTTTTTTTCTTCTAAAAAATCCGAGCTTAAAATTAACTTCTCTGATTTAATTTTAAGCAATTCTATTGTTAAAGAAATAAGTTCATTGGGGTCAATAACTCTAGCAAGGCAAGCTACTGTGAGTGTTACGTATTTGCTGATGAATAATATTCTTTACAACTATGGAGGTGAAGTATCTGTAACTGCTTATGCTATTGTTGGAAGACTAATGATGTTTGCTCTATTTCCTGTTTATGGAATAACGCAAGGCTTTTTGCCTATTGCAGGATATAATTTTGGGGCTAATAATTATGAAAGAGTTAAAGATGTAATTTACATAGCTATTAAATACGCATCTTTTTTTGCAACGATTGTGTTTTTAATTCTAATGATTTTTCCAGAAAATATTACTAAAATTTTCACAACAGACGTTAATGTAATTAGAGAGACACCACCGGCAATGAGGTGGGTTTTTTTAGCAACACCTATAATTGCAATTCAGTTAATAGGTGCGGCGTATTTTCAAGCAATAGGAAAGGCAAAAATAGGACTACTTTTAGCATTGCTTAGACAAGGAATTTTATTCGTTCCTTTAATACTAATTTTACCTTTGTTTTTTGGTGAAATTGGTGTTTGGATATCATTCCCAATTTCAGACTTATTGGCAACTGCAATTACAGCTTTAATTTTATTAAGAGAAATTAAAAAAAGACTAGTATAATAAATAATCCTTATTTTTAGTAGTAATAAAAAAAACGCCTCATGAAAAAAATAATGTTAATACTGGTAATAATTGCTTGTTCATTTTCTGATCAAACATTTTCTCAAAACATTGATACTGATCTATATTCTGCATTAGAATATAGATTACTAGGTCCTTTTAGAGGGGGTAGAAGCGCTGCAGTTACAGGAGTTCCAAATAAACCAAATTTATATTATTTCGGTTCAGCTGGTGGAGGTGTTTGGAAAACTGAAAATGGCGGAGAGCAGTGGAAAAATATTTCAGACGGTTATTTTGGCGGCAGTATAGGTTCGGTAACAGTGTCTAAAAGTGATCCGAATGTCATTTATGTTGGCGGAGGAGAAAAAACTGTCAGAGGAAATGTATCGTCTGGTTATGGAGTATGGAAGAGTATTGACGCAGGAAAAACATGGTCTTTTTCAGGCTTAAAAAATTCTAGACATATTCCTAGAATCTCAGTAGACCCAAAGGATCACAACATTGTATATGCCGGGGTTTTAGGAGATATTTATAAGGCAAATGAAGACAGGGGATTGTACAAGAGTATAAACGGAGGAGATAGCTGGGAAAAAATATTGTTTTCAAACGAAAATTCAGGTATAGTAGATCTAATTATTGACCCTACTAATTCAAGAGTTATTTACGCTTCAACTTGGAACGTTAGAAGAACACCATATAGTTTAAGTTCTGGGGGAGATGGCTCTGCGCTTTGGAAAAGTGTAGATAGCGGTAAAACCTGGAAAGAAATATCTTTAAATGCAGGCTTCCCCGCTTCAACTTTGGGAATCATAGGAGTTACGGTATCCCCTGTAAATAACAATAAAGTATGGGCTATTATCGAAAATAAAGATAAAGGTGGATTATATCTTAGTAATGACGGAGGAGAGACTTGGAGCATAGTTAATGCTGAAAGAAAATTAAGACAACGAGCTTGGTATTACACTAGAGTTTATGCAGACTCACAAGATGAAAATCTGGTTTATGTTTTAAATGTTAGATATCATAAAAGTACAGATGGAGGAAAAAATTTTAAAACTTACAATGCTCCACATGGGGACCATCACGACTTATGGATCTCACCTGAAAATCCAAAAAGAATGATAATTGGAGATGATGGCGGAGCACAAGTATCTTACGATGGAGGTGAAAATTGGAGTACATACATGAATCAACCAACATCACAATTTTATAGAGTTACAACAGATGACCATTTTCCATTTAGAATATATGCGGCCCAACAAGATAACTCAACGATAAGAATAAACCATAGATCTAGTGGGCGCTCAATAAGTGAATCTGATTGGGAATCAACGGCAGGTGGTGAATCTGCTCATATTGCAGTAGACCCTTCAAATAACGAAATCGTTTATGGAGGTAGTTACGATGGGTTTTTATCAAGAGTTAACCATGACACGAAATCACTAAGATCAATTAGTGTGTGGCCAGATAACCCTATGGGTCATGGAGCTGAAGGAATGAAATATAGATTTCAATGGAATTTTCCAATAATTTTCTCAAAGCATAACCCAAAGAAATTATATACCTTTTCAAACCAGGTACATGTAACAGAAAATGAAGGACAATCATGGGACATAATTAGCCCTGATTTAACAAGAAATGATCCTGAAAAATTAAAATCATCTGGAGGGCCTATAACTCAGGATAACACTTCGGTAGAATATTATTGTACAATATTTGCCGCTCAGGAATCTTCTTTAAAAGAAGGGTTGATTTGGGTAGGTAGTGATGACGGTTTAATTCATGTTACAAAAAATGGGGGAGAAACATGGGACAATGTAACTCCGAAAAACATGCCAGATTGGACTATGATAAATAGTATAGAACCTAGCACTTTTGATCCAGGAACTTGTTATGTAGCAGGAACAAGATATAAATCTGGAGATTTTAACCCTTATTTATATAAAACTACTGATTATGGAAAATCTTGGTCAAAAATAATTAAAGGGATTGATGAAGAACATTTTACTAGAGTTTTAAGAGAAGATCCAGCGAATAAAAATATTTTATATGCAGGTACAGAAACAGGGATTTATATATCCTTTAATAGAGGTAAAAATTGGACACCATTTCAGTTAAATTTGCCTATTGTTCCAATAACCGACCTGACTATAAAAGATAATAGTTTAATTGTAGCTACACAAGGAAGAAGTTTATGGATGATTGATGATTTAACAGTACTGCACCAAGCATATATAAATAACTTGGACAAAGAAAGTTTACCAGACAATAACCTTCATGAAAACATTCTGTATAAGCCAAAAGACGTATATAGAACAGCTGGAAGTAAAACTAGTAGAAATAATTTGACTGAAGGTGAAAATTTAGACAATGGAGTTATAACATATTTTAATATTACAAACTATAAGGATAAAGATGAAGTTTCTTTAACGTATTTAAACAATAAAAGAGATACAATAGTTTCCTTTGGAAATAATTTAAAAGGAAAAAAGAATTTAAAAGTTCAAAAAGGAGCAAATAAATTTTCTTGGAATATGTATTATGATGGGGCAAGTGATTTTAAGGGCATGGTCCTTTGGTGGGCTAGTTTAAGTGGACCAAAGGCTGTCCCTGGCAGTTATTATGTTGATTTAAATTTAAATGGAAAGGTGATTTCGAAATCGTTTAATATTCTTATTGACCCAAGGTCGGAGAGCTCAACGTTAAAGATGGAAGAACAATTTAAATTTATTAGCTCTATTAATGAAACAGTAGACAAAGCTCATAAGTCTATTAAAAAAATTAGAAATATTAAAAATCAGCTATCAATGTTTATTAAAGATTATTCTGAAAATGACGTTAAAGAGTTAATTGATAAAGCATCTGTTTTAGAAGGTAAGCTCTCATCTATAGAAAAAGAATTATATCAAACTCAAAACAGAAGCGGACAAGACCCTTTAAATTTCCCTATTAGACTTACAAATAAGCTAGCTCATTTAAACTCTTTAGTAAGCATGGGTGATTTTCCTCCAACCTTACAAGACATTAAAGTGAAAGACTTTCTAACAGAAGAAATAAATAAGAGTCTTGAAAGATTTGATAAATTAATAGAGGATGAAATTATTGGATTTAATAATCTTTTTAATTCTAATAATTTAAACTACATCATAACTACTAATTAATTATGGAATACTATCAGTATTTAAAATCACTACATTTAATATTTGTTATAACATGGTTTGCGGGGTTATTCTACATACCTAGATTATTTATTTATCATATTGAAGCAAACTCCAAACCTAAAGATCAAAAAGACATATTAATTGAGCAATTTAAAATTATGTCAAAAAGGCTTTGGCTTATAATTACATGGCCATCTGCTATTTTAGCAATTGGTTTTGCAATAGCTCTATTTGTGTTAAACCCAGGTCTTATCAACTTTGATTGGATGAAAGTTAAATTAATTTTTGTTTTCTTTTTAATACTATATCATATAAAAACTCATTTAATATATAAAGAACTTCAAAATGATAAAATAAACTATTCTTCTAATTTCATGCGGTACTGGAATGAAGGGGCAACGATAATATTATTTTCAGTAGTATTTTTAATCACTTTAAAAAGCGCTACAAGTTGGATTTTTGGAGTTTTAGGTATAATATTTCTATCATTGTTTTTGGCCTTAGGAATTAAACTTTACAAAAAGGCAAGAAATGAATAACTCAAAATTAAAAGGAATTTCACTAAGGTTTAGAATATTTATTTTTATGATTTTGATGGTTGTTATTTCATCAATATTCGTAGCAATAGTTACGTTAATTGAATATAACAATCAATCTGAATATTATCATAATGAAAGATTAGAAAGAAAAGAAAATCAATTAATATTAAGTCTTAATTACGTAATTCAAAATTCAATTTTTACTAATGATAATATTATTAAAAACATCAGTGATAGTAAGATTGATGAAATTTCTAATATTCAAAACATAGAGTTTAAGCTTTATGACTTAAATGGAAATTTAATAAAAAACTCTGACTTAGGTTCTAATATAGATTTGTTAGAATTAAAAATACCCAATATTATAATTGATAAATTTAAAAGTGAAAATATCAATAGATATGTGGAAAACAATATATATAACAAAAGCTATAAAGTAGCATATGATATATTGAAAGACCAAAATCAAACACCGATTGGAATCTTGTATATCCCATATTACGAATTTGATGTCTTCAATTATGACAAATTAAACTCAATACTGTATGGTCTTGGACTTGTTTTATTTAATATAATTATTATTTCTACACTGTTTGCTTATTTATTATCACGATATATAACAAAACCACTTTTTCAAATAAGCAACAGACTGAAGTCGACTAAATTATCACGAGATGATAATAAAATTACTCTTAAAAATCCTCCAAGAGAATTAGCTGAATTGGTTAACTCATATAACCTTATGATTGATGAGTTGGAAGAGAATGCTGTGAAATTAGCAAAAAGCGAAAGGGAAAGTGCCTGGAGAGAAATGGCAAAACAGGTTGCTCATGAGATTAAAAACCCACTTACTCCAATGAGACTCACTATTCAGTCTTTTCAAAGAAATTTTAGTGCTGATAAAGAAAACATCAACGCAATAGTTAATGAGTTCTCAAACACATTGATACAACAAATTGATGTGATGACTTCTATTGCTAGCGCATTTTCAGATTTTGCAAAAATGCCTGAACAGAAAAAAGAATTATTAAACGTAAAGGAAATCATTGAGTCTGGTCTAGACATTTTTGATAAGAATTTTATTAATTTTTCATTTGACAATAACCAAATTTTGGCAAACTTAGATAAATCTCAATTAATTAGGGTGTTAACCAATTTAGTAAAAAATGCAATACAGTCTATTCCTGAGGGAAGAACCCCGGTTATAGACGTTTATTTATCTAGTACAACTAGCAATGTAATTATTAAAATTAGCGACAATGGTTCTGGAATTGAAGAAGAAAATAGGTTAAAAATATTTGAACCCAGATTCACTACTAAATCTAGCGGAATGGGATTAGGACTATCTATGATTAGTAGTATTATTAAATCCTTTAATGGAACAATTGACTTTGAAACTAAAAAAAATATAGGGACCACATTTTCATTAACTTTCCCAAAAACTTAAATATGAAATTTGAAAATATACTAATAGAAACTAAGGACAAAATATCTACAATTACCATTAATAGACCTAATAAATTAAATGCACTTAACATACTTACAATTAACGAGCTTCATAATGCATTAGAAGCCCTGTCTAGTGATGATTCCTGTAAGGTTGTAATTATAACTGGTTCAGGGACTAAAGCATTTGTAGCCGGAGCGGACATAAGTGAGTTTTATAAATTTTCTAAACAAGAAGGATATCAATTGTCACAGGACGGACAAACAAATCTTTTCGATTTTATTGAGAATTACTCAAAGCCAGTCATCGCTGCAATTAATGGCTATGCCTTAGGTGGTGGGCTAGAATTGGCAATGGCTTGTCATATTAGAATAGCTAGTAAAAACACGTTAATGGGGCTTCCAGAAGTTTCACTTGGAGTAACTCCTGGATATGGAGGAACGCAAAGACTAGCTCAATTAATTGGAAAGGGTAGAGCAATGGAATTAATTTTGAGCGCAAACATGATTAATGCTGAAAGAGGAGAAAAATTAGGACTAACAAACCATACAACTACTCAAGATGAGTTAATTCAGTTCACTTATGAGTTGGCAAGAAAAATGACAACCAATTCATCTACTGCAATTGCAGCTTCTATAAAATGCATAAATTCTAATTTTAAAGACGGTCAAAATGGTTATATTACTGAAATAAATGAATTTAGCAATTGTTTTCAATCAGAAGATTTTATTGAAGGCACTAATGCATTTATTGAAAAAAGAAAAGCAAAATTTAAATAACAATTTCTCTCCCCCTCGTTATTTTTTTGAATTTAACTTATAATAAAAATTATTTAAGAAACAATTAACTCATCAAAAAGAGCTTACTAGTTATTTTTGTAGAAATAAAAAAAAACATGCGCAAGAATTTATTTATAATATTATTTATATACTCTAATTTTATTTTTTCTCAATATGAAATAATAATTGAAGCTACAGTGTTGGACTACACGACTAATAAGCCTGTAAGTCTAGCAAATGTAAATTTTAAGTATACCAACGTTGGGACCTTTACAAATAATTCGGGTAATTTTAATTTAAAATATGATGAAAAATTAATTTCTTTAGAGGATATTTTTGTAATAAATGCAAAAGGGTTCAAGTCTCAGGAGATAAAAGCATCCGAACTATATAAATTTCTGTCAAACACCAACAAGTTTTATTTAAAACGAGAAAACACAATAAATAGTTGGGTTAAGGATTTCTCGTTGAGCACAATTGAAGATGCACAACCCAAATTGTTTGGAAAAATATTCACTGTTTCTGGACCAATTCAAGGAGCCACAATTAGGATAAAAAACTCACTGATAGAATCTCAATCTGATTTTGAAGGCTATTTTAATATCGATGCAGAAGTTGATGACGTATTAATTATTAATTATTTAGGGATGACTGAAAAGCAGACTGTAGTAGTTGATTTTAATGATTTATACATATTATTAAAAACGGAAGCTCAAATTTTAGATGAAGTCGTTTTGTCTTCATCTAAAAATGAAGACAATGAGGCTGATACTGGTTATGGTAAAAAAAATGTTGATGCTGTTGGCTTTTCGAACTCAACAATTACCAAAAAAGACATTTCTCCAGGAGCTAACAATTTATTAGATGTTATTAGGGGTAGATTTGCTGGAGTTAAAATAGAGGGATTTACCACACCTAGAATTATAATTAGAGGAGGTACCGGATCAATGAATACGCCAGCTTATGCTATCTATGATATTGATGGCTTGATTTTTTCAGACTTCCCATATTTTGTTAATCCACAACAAATTGAAAGTATGACAATTTTAAAGTCATACGGTGCAACTAACCGTTATGGAAGCGTTGGTAGAGGCGGGGTGTTTGTAATTAAAATGAATAATCTGTATAAAGGGTCTTCTCAGATTTTAGACTCTGCACTAATAAAAGGAAATGACTATGCCGAAGAGCTAAACATGATTAGTTCAGAAAACAACTCTAAATATATTATAGAACTTGAACAAGCTTCTTCTTTTGAAAATGCGAAAGAGATATATTCGAACCAAACATCATCATTAGAATTTAAATCTATCCCTTACTATTTTGACAGCTACGATTACTTTGTAAGATGGAACAAAGATTTTGCTTTTGCTATTTTGACTAGCGCAGTTTTGTCTGCTAAAAGTAATCCAAAGGCTTTAAAAGCTATGGCATATAAAATGGAGACAATTGGCAGAAATAATGATGCTGAATTGATATATGAGCATTTATTTAAAATAAGACCTACTCACGAACAATCCTATAGGGACTTGGCTTTGATTTATGCAAAAAACAAGAAATATGTATTATCTGCAGATATCTATAAAAAAATTCTACTTAATTTGATTGATGAAGTTGAAGTTTTAGGTCTTCAAAAAACAATTGCTAATGAAGCATATCACCTATATACAACCAATAGTGACGCTTTTGATTTTAAAAACTTCCCAATAAATATTTTAAAAAAATCATTGCCAGACCTAGACCTTAATAAAACTCAAAAAATAAATAACGCTAATTTAGCTCCTATTATTAAGCCACAAGATTTTGGTTATGACTATAGAGTTGTTTTTGACTGGAGCGATTCAAATATTGAATTTAATGTTCAATTTGTTAGCCCTTCAAAAAAGTTCTTCAACTGGTCTCATACTAAATTTGAAAATAAAAAGCAGTTAGTTGACGAAATAAAATTCGGTTACAATACCGAAGAGTTTATAATAGATGACTCTCAAAAAGGAGAATGGCTTGTCAACATTGATAGCTTTAGTATAGAATCAGATATTAATCCCACATTTTTAAAATACACAGTTTACAAGAATTACGGTAGAGCTAACGAGATTCACAAGACTAAGTTTATAAATCTAAATAAATTAAATCAAAAAATAACTTTAGATAAGCTTTTCTATAATTAACAGTATTGGTTAAAAGCATCCTGTAAATTTTCAGAAATTAACTCTGCAGGTCTTCCTTCAATGTGATGTCTTTCTAGCATATGAACTAATTCACCGTCTTTAAATAACGCCACACAAGGAGAGCTTGGTGGAAAAGGAGCCATATAATATCTAGCTTTATCTGTAGCCTCTCTGTCAACTCCTGCAAATACAGTTCCTAAATGGGCCGGAGCCTTACTATTAGTTATACTTGCAAGTACACCAGGCCTAGCATTTGCCGCTGCACATCCACACACAGAGTTAACTACAATTAATGTTGTTCCTTTTTTCTTTATTAAGTTATCAACTTCACTTTCAGTTATTAACTCATCAAAACCATTGAGGGTTAATTGCTCTTTCATCGGTTTAACTAATTCTGGAGGATACATATGTGTTTTTTTATAAGTTTAAGTTACAAATATACGAAGCAAAATTATTTTATTTTTTATATTTGCATAAAATAATATCCATGGACATATTATTGTCAAGCATTATAAGTTATTTTGAATCTATAGACCCAGTATTAGCAGCGTTATATGCTTCTTTATTTACTTGGGGACTTACCGCTATTGGCGCTTCTTTAGTTTTTGTTTTTAACGGAATGAATAGAGCTTTATTAGATGGAATGTTAGGTTTTACAGGTGGAGTTATGGTAGCTGCAAGTTTTTGGAGCTTGTTAGCGCCTGCAATTGAAATGAGTGGAGGATCGGTGATACCTGCTGCTATAGGATTTGGACTTGGTGCATTATTTATATTCGGGTTAGATAAAATTTTACCTCATTTACATATAAATTTTGGTGATGATGAAAAGGAAGGGCCTGATACACCTTGGCATAGAACTACACTTTTAGTATTAGCAATTGCTTTACATAATATCCCTGAAGGACTTGCTGTAGGTGTTTTATTTGGAGGCGTTGCTGCAGGAATCCCTGAAGCTTCTATTGGAGCAGCAGTAGCCCTTGCTATAGGCATAGGCATACAAAATTTTCCAGAAGGTTTAGCGGTCGCTATGCCAATGAGAAGAAATGGTGCTAGTAAATTTAAAAGTTTCTGGTATGGACAAATGTCTGCAATTGTTGAGCCAATAGCAGCAGTTATTGGGGCTCTCGCTGTAACAGTATTTTTGCCAATTCTTCCATACGCATTAGCTTTTGCTGCAGGCGCTATGATTTTTGTAGTAGTCGAAGAGGTTATCCCTGAAACTCAAAGAGATAAATATACAGATGTTGCTACCCTTGGATTTATTGGTGGATTTATAATAATGATGTCTTTAGATGTTTCTTTAGGGTAGCGACCTAATTACAATCACAATTATTACCATCACTGCATTTACTTTTTTTGCCACCAATGATATTATATTTTCTAAGTATATATATTACAGATATTAATAAAGTTATTCCGACTAATATTTCTTGTATAATGTTCATTTAATTTAATATTTGAAATGAAATAAATGCAACTACATAAGCTATAAGAGTCATAATTATTAATTGAAGTAATGGCCATTTCCAACTATTGGTTTCTTTTTTCACTATAGCTAAAGTACTCATGCACTGCATAGCAAAAGCATAAAATAACAGAAGTGATATACCAGAAGCCAGTGTAAACACTTTAGAACCATCACTGTACACCTCTGAAGACATTGATTCTTTAATGGTACTCTCTACATCATCGGTATTCCCAACACTGTAAATTGTAGCTAAAGTACCAACAAAGACTTCTCTTGCCGCAAAAGAAGCAATCAAACCTATTCCTATTTTCCAATCATAACCTAACGGCTTAATTATTGGCTCTATGCTTTTACCAATAATACCTATATATGAATGTTCAAGTTTATGAGAAGCAATTTCTGATTCAATGTTTATATTCTCAAATTTCTCAAATTTTTCAGTGATAATGTTTTCAGCATCATTAAAATTTTCACCAGGTCCATAAGATGCTAACACCCATAAAATTATAGATATAGCTAATATGATTTTACCCGCTTCTAACACAAATGATTTAGTTTTTTCAAAGACTGTAATTAAAACATCCCTCAAAACAGGGACTTTATAGTTAGGCATTTCAATAACTAAAAAAGACTTTCTATTTGTTTTTAAAATTTTATTTAAAATATAGGCAGAAAATATTGCCATACCAAACCCAAGCATGTAAAGCATCATTAAAGTAAGCGCTTGATAGCTTACTCCAAGAAAGCTCCCTTCTGGAATCACTAAGGCTATAATGATTAAATAAACAGGTAAACGCGCCGAGCAAGTAGTAAATGGAGTTACAAGAATTGTAATTAACCTTTCTTTCCAATTTTCAATATTTCTGGTCGCCATTATAGCAGGAATTGCACATGCTGTTCCTGATATTAATGGGACTACACTTTTACCACTTAAACCATACTTTCTCATTACTCTATCCATTAAAAAAACGACTCTACTCATGTAGCCTGTTTCTTCTAGAATTGATATAAAAATAAATAGAAAAGCTATTTGAGGGATGAATATTACAATACCTCCAATTCCAGCAATTATTCCTTCCGCTAGTAGATCAGTCATTACACCAGCAGGGAGAACCTCTTTAGTGTAACTGGCAAGGTCTGCAAATGCAGTGTCAATCAAATCCATAGGAACTGAAGACCAGTCATAAATTACTTGAAAAATTGCAAGTAGAATTATAAAAAATATTAAATACCCATATATTTTATGAGTTAATATTCTGTCTAGAATTGCTCTATACCCAATTGCTTTAGAACTATCGATAACTTGACCTAACCTAAGAGCATTGTTAATGAATTGATATCTTTTTATAGTTTCTTTTTGTTGTAATCTTTTTAACTCAGAAGTTGATTTGGTTTTAAAATCTAAAATATCTAAAGAGTTCCTGTCCATTTTACCAAAATTGGCATCTTGACTTATAACAACCCATAATTTATATAAATCTTGATTTGGAAAAGCGGAGGATAAACTATTGAAATAGTTTTCATCAATTAAGCTTAAATCAATTGAAGGTTTAGTTGAAATTTGCTTAAAATTAACAATACATTCTTTTAACTCACTAATACCTAAACTTCCATCTCTACTTGTTAAAATTATTTTTGCATCAAGCTCTTTCTCTAATAATGGGATGTCTAATGAAATGCCTTTATATTTCATCCTATCAGCCATGTTAACAGCTAATATTACAGGTATTTTTAAATCTTTTATTTGAGTAAATAAAACTAAATTTCTTTTTAAATTCTCAACATCACTTACAATTACAGCAACATCTGGAAAATCTTTATCATTTTTATTTAACAGCAATTCTATAACTAAATTTTCATCAATGGAAGATGCATTTAAGCTATAGGTTCCGGGGAGGTCGAGAATATGTGCTTTTACACCTCTTTCTAATTTGCAAACACCCTCTTTTTTTTCAACAGTAATACCAGGATAATTACCTACTTTTTGATTCAGCCCAGTTAGAGCATTAAACAAAGAGGTTTTTCCTGTGTTTGGATTACCAATAAGAGAAACTTTTATTTGCTTACTCATCTTTGAGTTTATCAACGATTATTAATTTGGCAGTTTTTGATCTTATAGCTAGATGCGTACCCTCAATATTTATATACATAGGTCCAGAAAATGGAGCTTGTTGAATTACTTTTATTTCATTGCCAGGAAGACATCCCATTTCTAATAATTTTATTGGAATATCTATAGATGAAACATCTTTAATTATTGCAGTATCTCCTTTATTTAAGTCGGCAATTGTATACATTTGTTATTTAGAATGATTTTAAGTTACCAAAAGTACTAAAAAAAAACAGGAACTTTCTAATCTGATTTTTTTAATATTTTTATATCGTTTATGAGTCTATTAATTTCTTCTTTATCAGTGCCGTCATAAAATCCTCGGATTTGTTTTTTCTTATCAATTAACACAAAATTTTCTGTATGAATCATATCATACTCACTAAACTTATTATCTTTTGCAGCCAAGTAAGATTTTCTAGCTAAATCATATATTTCTTTTTTATCTCCAGTCACTAAGTCCCATTTAGAATCAATAACACTATTGTTAATTGCATATTTTTTCAATATTTCTACAGAATCAATTTCAGGAAATACAGTGTGAGATAATAATAAAATTTCTGAATCTTCAATTAATTTATCTTGGAGATCCTTCATGTTCTTTGTCATTATAGGACAGATAGACTGGCATGTTGTAAAAAAGAAATCGGCAATATATATTTTATTATCATATTTTTTTTGAGTGACGATTTGCCCATTTTGATTAGTAAGGCTAAAGTCAGAAATTTTATGATAATTTATCTTATGTACAATCGTACTATCAACTAATTCATTGTTGACACTAGCTGGCTGGTAAACAGGAAGCCTTTCAATTGGTTTTAGAATGGTGTAGAACAGACAAATTGAAATTATACCCCAAACTATTATAGAAAGTCCAATCCACTTGTAATTTGAAAAAAAACCGATCATAAGTATTAAAATAAATGTGGAAACAAAAATACAACACAATTAGCATTTAATTAGTATTTTAGATTGATAATCAAACAATTTTTAATGAATTTTCTTCAAATATTTACTATAGTTTTTCCTATAATGTTATTCTCTCAAAATGATATTGATAATTTACTTATAGCTGAATCAGAATTTGCAAAAAAAATTCTTTCCCAAAAAATTAATTTAAACACTATAAACTATGATTTAAAGTATCATAAATTAGATTTAAATTTAGATCCAGAAGAGGCATTTATTAGTGGTGTAATTACTTCTCATTTTTTAGCTCTTGAAGATTTAAATCAAATTACCTTTGATCTATCTGATAACATGGAGGTGGAAAGTGTAATCCATTTGGGTTCAAATACCAACTTAGAATTTAGTCAAAATTCTGATGACGAAGTAATAATTGATTTGCAAAGTACTCAGAACCAAGGGGTATTAGATTCTATTAGTATTTCTTATTATGGAAACCCAGTTAGCTCAGGTTTTGGATCTTTTGAGCAATCAAATCATGATGGAGATCCTGTGATTTGGACACTTTCAGAGCCCTATGGAGCAAAAGGCTGGTGGCCGTGTAAGCAAGATTTGAATGATAAAATTGATTCTATTGATGTTTTTATAAACACACCTCTTTATAATCCAAATAATGAAGATTATGTTGCTGTTTCTAATGGTATTGAAATTAGCCAGCAGATTACTGACAATCAAAAAACCACTCATTTTAAACATAACTACCCAATTCCAGCTTACTTAATAGCTATTGCTGTAACAAATTATGAAGTATATTCTCATGAGGTTAATAACAATGGAAACCCATTTGATATAGTCAATTATGTTTATCCTGAGGATTTTTCATCTGCCCAAAATCAAACTTTAATTACTGTTGATATCATGAATTTTTTCTCTGAAAAATTTGAAGAATACCCATTTTCAAATGAGAAATATGGACATGCTCAATTTGGTTGGGGAGGAGGCATGGAACACACAACAGTTTCATTTATGGGAAGCTTTAGTAGAGGATTAATCGCCCACGAACTTGCCCACCAATGGTTCGGAAATAAAATAACCTGTGCTAGTTGGCAGGATATCTGGCTTAATGAAGGCTTTGCTACTTACTTGTCAGGATTAGTGATAGAACACTTAGACGGAAGTGATTCCTTTAATTCATGGAAACAGCAGAAAGTTAATTCTATAACAAGTCAATCATCCGGTTCTGTATATGTGCCTGCTGAAGACACATTATCGGTAGGTAGAATTTTTAGCGGAAGATTGTCTTACAATAAAGGCTCAATGGTCTTGCATATGCTTAGAACAAAACTTGGAGACGATTTGTTTTTTGATAGCTTACAGAATTATTTATCAACTCCTGAATTTGCATATGGTTATGCAACATCTTTAGAATTTATCTCATCTGTTGAAACAACTACAAAAATGGATTTGGGAGAATTTTTTGATGATTGGTTGTTTAATGAAGGTTACCCAAGTTATACTGCAGAATGGGGGCAACCATCTGATGAATTACAAATAATTTTAAGTCA
>TARA_B110000503_G_scaffold66313_1_pt1 | contig 158028 bp, 132 predicted proteins | sample TARA_B110000503 | Tara Oceans TARA_B110000503 (sample SAMEA4397472) | marine metagenome | biome: Polar Biome; feature: [SRF] surface water layer (ENVO:00010504); material: water (ENVO:00002006), including particulate matter (ENVO:01000060) such as... | depth 5 m | reverse complement strand
TACCGGTCTATAACCTATATTTTTATATATTGCAAGATACTCAATCTCTCGAAATAGTTTCTTGCTGAAAATCCCTGTGGACTTACCAGACTTTACTAGACACATTGTAGTCTGGAAAAATAGTATTCTTCAACCTGCGGCTGAGAAACACCTCCAGGGCCACTATGCCGTTTAACTGAATTGTAGATTAATTCTAGAAAGTTAAATGTCTCTGACTGCGTTTGATCTTGGATTGCGTAGACCTCTCTCTTTTTTAAGCGCTTCTTGCTGGTCTCGATGAAGTAAATTTAGCCTTAGCCACATATACAAGTCATTTGCTTTCATTGTATCGTCGAGTGGACCACGTTCTGTCTTTCAATACCATCAGGGTTCAAACTTATGAAAAATATGATTACTAAAACTGTATTTACGATGGGTCTGCTCGCTCTCTCTGCATCTGCGCTGGCTGATCATCATGGAGAAGGCGAGGAGAAATCCAAAACAATCATTGGTTACGACACGTCTGAAGGCGCTAGGGCAGATCTTTATGCTGGGTCAGTCAGCAATATAATGATTTGGGGAAGTTACATGAAGGCTCACAATCAGTATGACCTCAAAGCAATACGTGCCGCCAATGCAGACGAATTTAAATTATGGAATGCAGAAGGGGTAGTGATCGAAAGCACTGACGATCAAATCGCCAGATTACAGGATTGGTTTGATAACTCGAACCCTCAATGGGCGCACAGGTACTCTATGGCGAATGAGTTCACGGACGAAGATGGCGTGCTTCAGCAATATGTAACAACTGCCTGGGAAAGAACAGAAACAATCGACGGTGAGGTAACTAAGGTTCAAGAAGTCTTTGATGTTCTTATTGAAAACGAAAAAATCAAGACGTTCTACATAGCTGAGCGAGCTATTTTAACAGGCGACTGATGCGCTCAAAGCTGACAGGGATATTCATAAGCAAGCACTTCAGATGGGTACTAGCGTCGCTATGCTTGAGAAGATCTACAGCAAAGTATCGCCGAGAATGAACGCTGCTGAGCATGCTGGCATTAAGAAGGGAGATTAGTAGGGCAAGACTATGCTTTTAAAATAAAATAATACTGCCTTATTGGAAGCTACATGCGGCGATACAAAAGGTAACTGGTTTTTAGCAAGGGTAGAGCATGTATATCTCAGTGACAGGAATTAAGCCAAAAGGCATAACTGGTTGGCTATATTTCCTGCTGTACAATATGCCAGCGTCAAAAGCTTCTAAAGGCCATGATGGGCTGCTAGTAAGTGAATTCAGTTCACGAAATGGTTTTTTACACACTTTCACCGTATGGAAGTCGAGAACTCATATGATCGCCTATAGGTCATCTCCGGCACACTTAAAAGCAATGAAAAGCCTTTCGAAAATTGGAAGCGGCAAAATCCATGGTTACGAAACCGACACAATGCCCAGCTGGGAAGATGCTTATAATGAATGGGACGAAAAAGCACGAGAATATTAGCGCCTTCTATACATGAACATTACTGTGTTCATGACCTATGGACTTCCCAGGGTTTGCTAGACACCAAATAGCGTTAGAATCTAACTCTAGGAGAGGTGTTTATGAAGGGCAAACGATATACAGACGAGTTTAAGAAAGAGGCTGTCAAGCATGTCACTGAGAGAGGCTATTCGGTTAGTGAAGTAGCTGAGCGACTTGGGACTACAACACATAGCTTGTATCTCTGGTTGAAAAAATTCGGAGAGGCCAGCTCAAGACAAGCTGACAAAGATGATCTTGCTACCGAGAATGCGCGATTGAAGGCCGATTTGAAAAGAATGACAGAGGAGCGTGACATTCTAAAAAAGGCCGCAAAGTACTTTGCCAACGACCCAGGGTAAAGTACGCGTTCATTCGCGATCACCGGCACGAGTTTTCAGTAGGCGCCATGTGTCGCGTATTTATGCTGCACCGAAGCGGGTTCTACGCGTGGTTGTCTAACCCCGTCTCAGTTCGCGCGCAGGAAGATCAGCGGCTACTAAAGCAGATAAAGACGTTCTACATCGCCAGTGGTGGAACTTACGGAAGCCCTTGGATTCATAGAGACATGAGAGACGCGGGCGAGTCCTGCAGCGTCCACCACGTTGCTTGAATCATGCGCGAACACGAGCTCAAAGCCCAGATAGGGTATAAACGTCGATACATGAAGGGCGGAAAAACAGGCAGTATCGCCAATAATGTTCTCTAGCGTAACTTTAATCCCGGCAAACCGAATCAAGCATGGGTCAGCGATATCACGTACGTGAGAACCCACGAAGGATTTCTCTATGTCGCCACGGTTCTGGATCTGTTTTCTCGCAGGGTAGTAGGTTGGTCCATGGACAAGAATATCGACCGACATTTAGTGATGCGAGCACTGATGACCGCGGTATGGAAGAGGCAACCCAAAGAGCGAGTACTGGTCCATAGTGATCAAGGAAGTCAGTACGGCAGCTCCGATTACCTCGCTTTCCTCAAAGAGAATAACCTTCAGCCGTCTATGAGTCGCCGCGGAAATTGTCACGACAACGCGGTCGCTGAGAGCTTTTTTGCAACCTTCAAGAAACGCGTTACGAAAAAGAAAATCTACGCTACTCGAGACCAAGCAAAGTCGGAGATATTTAACTTTATCGAGATGTTCTACAATCCGATAAAGCGTCATAGTCACACAGGAGGGATATCCCCAGCACAATATGAAAAAGACTATTTTTCGAGGCTAGGAAGTGTCTAGCAAACCCTGGGAAGTCCACTCCTCTAAATTTATTAACAACGAGGCTAGCGGCGGTTCCTTAACGAATTCTTAAGAGACGGGAATTTCTCTTCAACTCCCAGAATCCACATAATGATTCATATCACTGAGCAAAAGCTGCGCCAAGGTCATAGAGTCTGACTCTAGTCATCAGAGTCCTTCGAATCCCGAACACCGTCACTGTCCGAATCCGGATTATCGATATCACCGTCACCGTCTATATCGTCGTCGTCGGAATCATAAATTCCGTCATTGTCATCATCATAATCGAGGTCATCAGTAATTCCATCTGAGTCCGAATCTCTGGTATCTAAGAATCCGTTTCCGTCGCTATCGTCATCAAGCAGGTCTGGAATTCCGTCCGCATCATCATCATCGTCTAGATAATCAAGAATTCCATCCAAATCAGAATCTACGATCCCTTCGAGCGCATCGGGTATGCGGTCGCTGTCCGCATCACTACCATCAATAATTCCATCTCCATCCACATCAAAATCACGGCTGTCTTGGATGCCATCATTATCATCATCGAAATCTTCTCTATCCGATATACCATCGCCATCCGTATCTAGGTCATCAGATTTCCCATCACCGTTCCAATCATGATCATCGCCATCTTTTACCCCATCACCATCAGAATCGAGATCAATATAATTAGCGATGCCATCGTTGTCGTTATCCAGAGCCCCTTCAGATACATCGAAAATACCATCGCCATCCGAATCCGTGTCTAAACTATCAATGATGCCATCACGATCACTGTCACGGTCTCCCTCGATGTAATCCTCTATGCCGTCGCCGTCTGAATCAGAGTCTAAGTAGTTTGCTAAACCATCACCGTCGACATCATCAACGCCTTCCTCATCGTCAAATAATCCATCGCCGTCGGTATCTATTCCAGTTCTGGCACTCAAAAGAGAAAAATAGCTACCAGTGGCATCTAATTCAAAAATCCCACGGTAATCTTGGCCATCAAAATCTACTACAGAAGTATTTAGTCTCCCGCTAGTTGAGTCATAAGTGCTAAAAGTGCTCTTTGTATAAACAGCTGGGACAGCGCTAATAAGTTTTAGTCTTCCGTCATCTTCAAGAAGTAACTGCACGGTGTATTTAGCAGAACCTACTGTCACAAGATTTAGTTTTAGTAACCCAGTAGTTGAATCAAAACTATCTGCATTGGCGGCTACAGAGCAGCCCATGGCAATTAGCAGTAAAATGGGGCGTGAAAATAGTGTTGATAGTTTCATAAGCATGCCTCTTAGTTAACTCTAAAAATAGTATCGATATAGATACACTATAATGAGAGCCATCAAAGCATCATTAACTTAAGGAAGTATTAACTGAACCGCATGGTTTTTATAAATATCAAATTTGATAAATCTTACTGAACCTTATTTCAGAGGTATGGAAAGGACACGCATCACACAAAGCAACAAGCGCATTGAGCACGCTTAGCTAACTCGAAGCGGGACGCCTGTTCTCTGCTTCGTCTCCCACTGCTCTGGAAGTTCTAACTCGATATTAGCAGCGGGTAATGCTGGTTTGCCCAGAATCACGTCAGCCATTTTCTCAGCCACCATAATAACCGGCGCATTGATATTGCCGTTGGGAAGCGTCGGGAATACCGAGGCATCGATTACCCGCAGATTCTCGATACCATGCACACGACACTCGGTATCAACTACGCTCATTAGATCGCTTTGCTTCCCCATTTTACACGTACCTGCGGGGTGATAGGCGCTCTCAACATTATCTTTTACCCACGCGTCTATTTCTGCGTCGCTAGTAATATCGATTCCCGGCTGAATTTCATCTCCTCGATAATTGTCCATCGCAGGCTGACTGATAATCTCTCGCGTCAACCTAATGCATTGCCGCCACGCCTCTCGGTCTTCTTGCTTTTGGTAATAATTAAACAAAATACTCGGCGCGGCAGTGGCATCTGCAGAGATGATTTTCACGCGTCCGCGACTCTTAGGCTTATTAGGACCCACATGAACCTGAAACCCATGCCCCGAAATTGACGGAGTGCCGTCATATCGCATAGCTGCAGGCAGAAAATGGTATTGAATATCGGGCGCCTTAAGACCGCTCGATGACCGAATAAATGCACAGGACTCGAAATGATTAGTCGCGCCAAGCCCTTTTTTAGTAAGGAGCCACTTAGCGCCAATAATGCCTTTGCTGATAAGTCCGAGTTTGGAATTTAGGCTTACCGGCTGCTTACACCAGAACTGGAAATAGACCTCCAAATGATCCTGTAGGTTTTTCCCAACCCCCGGTAACTCGAGCCTCTGCTCAATGCCAGCGTCAGCCAAATCTTCCTGTGCCCCGATACCCGAGCGCTGCAATAGCGCTGGGGATGCGATCGCACCTGCTGCGATTAGTACCTCTTGCGCCGCACAGAAAGTTTGGGGCTTGCCGCCGATCTCGACATTGACTCCTATCGCCCTTAACCCATCGAATTCGATTGTCTTTGCGAGCGCCTTGGTGATTAGCGTGAGATTAGGGCGATTGAGCACTGGGTGTAAATAAGTACGCGACGTAGACTCACGAACCCCGTCACGAACGGTCATATGCATCGGCCCAAACCCCTCTTGATGCTCGCCGTTATAATCTTTTGTCTCTGGGTATCCGGCATCGACGCCTGCATCGATAAACGCACGATAGAGCGGGTTAAGTTTCATGTCATTGCCTGCGCAAACACCGAGCGGACCGTCGCCACCTCGAAAATCATCACCGCCTTTTACCCAGGTCTCAGCTTTTTTAAAATAAGGAAGGCAATCTTTATAGCCCCAGCCTTCGGCACCAGACGCCTCCCATTCTTCGAAGTCCTGCGGATTGCCGCGCACATAAACCATGCCGTTGATGGAGGACGTGCCGCCAAGTCCCTTCCCTCGAGGGCAACTTATTCGTCTTCCGTCTAGCTCCGGCTCAGGCTCTGAGTGATAGCCCCAATTGAATCGATCGGATGCCATCGGATAAGCCAGTGCAGTAGGCATTTGCACAAAAATATTTTTGTCGCTGCCGCCTGCCTCAAGAAGCAATACTCGGTTTTCTGGATTAGCGGAGAGTCTATTGGCCAGAACACAACCAGCCGAGCCGGCACCTACGATGATGTAATCAAACTCTTTCACGCTATTTCCTCTCAAGCTTTAAAAGACGCGGCAAGGTCGTGCCTGCGTCGATAGGTTAATCCCGCAACGGCGGCGTACAAAAAGATAACTACCAATCCTATCCATTCGATCTGCAATGGCGTGAATTGATAAAGCAATATAAGACTGTAAAGCAGCGCCCAGTGGCCTAAGATGTACTTTTTCATTCCGAGTCGGCTTACCGTTAGATGCAAATTTTCCGAATACAATCGCGTCAGCGAGTCCAGCGAATTGGTCACGAAAATAGTGCCCACCAGAACCATCAGCACATTCATATAGCCAGTAATTTCTAGCCCTTGCTCATAGACGCCAAACAACACCGAAAACCACAGTGCGATCGGAATGGAAGGAATAAGCAACAGGGAAAGCAATAGTTGCCATGTACGTAGCCCACCGACAAAGCGAGATACAAACTGGCCTATCATAATGCTCCAAGCGAACCACCAGAATAAGTAGAAGGCGTGATAATCAGAAAGCGGAAATATAAAGCGATGAATATTGCTAAAATAATCCCCCAACTGAGCCATGTTAGTCGCGAGACCCGACAAACCAAGACCGCCGAATGCCCACATCGCAATAATAAGCGCAAAGAAAAGCCACGTAGAAGCTAAACTCAGTATTTTAAGATAGCGAATATCCGTACTTGAGATGACAGCAGCCAGCACTACTAATCCAACAAAAGTGAATGTATAAAAAGGAGAGATACCTAAAACATAATCAGGCAAATATTGGAGAAACAAATAGCCCGTAAATGCACACGTTGCAATTATGGTTGCGTTGTTTACTTTTTTCACCCAGGGTATTTCGAATATTTTTAAGCGCGGCTCAACTAAGCAAAAATAAAACGTAGTGAGAAAGTAAAAAAGCCAAATATAAAATCCCCAGAAACCAAATTCGATCGCTATCGGATTGGTGAATCCATAAATTTTCCTCGTTTCGTAGATCGGGAACTCAGTTAGCGGGAACATAATCAGACCAACATCGAGGCCGGACGTAAACAGAATAGCGAAGAAAGCGAAAAATCGTGTTGGAGTCCGCCCTGTCAGAATGAGGCGTCCGCAGCGGACGAGTAGGACTAGCGAGATGACTAGCACAGCGACGACAGCGCATGAGAGAATGATCTGCATCATCGGCAGAACTTGTGGGTCGAGATGATGTTCCTCATCTCGACCGAGTCTAACAGAATGAGCTAGATTGCGGGGAAAATTGTTCGAAACCACGCGCAAAGTCGACTCACACTTTACTAACAGTATTGCCAAGGGGTAATTATGTGCGGAAGCGGGCTAGTTCGACTGTCTATTTGCAAAATACTGTGCGCGTCAGCTTTAGTATTTGCGCTTACAAACTGCCACCCGCTGATAAAAACCTCGACTAGAATTCCTAAAGCAATTTTCATCATCGTCGATGGAATTCCCGCAGATATTATAGAAAGCTCTCAAACACCGAATCTTGACTCAATTGCAGGGAGTCATGGCTACACGCGGTCTTATGTTGGCGGTGAAATTGGGGGCATGACTCAGAGCCCAACGGTATCAGCCGTTGGCTACAACAGTCTGCTCACGGGCACTTGGGCAAATAAGCACAATGTGTATACAAACCGAATAGAGAACCCTAATTATTCCTACTGGGATATTTTTCGCATAGCCCGTCATCAGAATCCTGACATCAGCACTGCCCTTTTCTCAACTTGGCAGGACAATCGAACACGTCTTGTTGGTGACGGTTTACCCGAGGCTGGAGGCAGCAAGCTAGACTACTCCTTCGATGGGCTCGAGCTAGACGAAGCGCGCTTCCCCCATGACGAGGCGCGAGAGTTTATCCGCGCTATCGATAACGCGGTGAGCACTGAGGCTGCGCACTATCTTCGCGATGTTGGCCCTGAGCTTTCTTGGGTCTATTTGGAATATACCGATGACATCGGCCATATTTACGGCGAGGGCGACGAACTCACGGCGGCGGTAGCTATTATGGATGCCAATGTCGGCAAGATATGGAAGGCGGTTCAAGACAGGCAGAAGACGCACGGCGAAAATTGGCTAGTTGTCGTCACGACCGATCACGGAAGGGATGAAGAAACCGGTAAATCCCATGGCGGCCAGAGCCTACGCGAGCGCACAACTTGGATAGCGACTAACAGTCAGAGGCTTAATAGTAATTTTGAAAATCTGCCAGGAATTGTCGACATACTCCCGTCGATCCTCGATCATTTGGCTATTGTGCCACCGCCTAGAATCGCCGCGCAGCTAGACGGAGTTTCATTTATAGATCGACAAGACAACGAGCCAGCCCGATGAGAAAACTTATAATTTCGCTATTTTTAATGGCCCATAGCCTCGTTATCAGTGCCCTCGTATCGGCACAAGTTACAATGTCGACACAAGAGACACCTTATCTCTTCATACTTGGCGTCGCACAAGACGCCGGCTATCCGCAGGTTGGCTGTTATCAGCCACATTGCATGCCGGGCTGGGAAAACCCTTCGCAACGCCGCACTGCCACATCGCTCGCGTTACTAGACCCCGTGCAGAACCGGAGCTACTTATTCGAAGCGACGCCGCACCTCCCCGAGCAGCTTTATGCGCTCCAAAAGGAGGCTCCGACTACCCGCACTGGCCTCGATGGGGTCTTTCTAACTCATGCGCATATCGGTCACTATGCGGGGTTAATGCATTTTGGGCGTGAAGCAATGAATGCGCAGGGGCTGCCCGTTTATGCCATGCCATTGATGTCAGCGTATCTGCGCAATAATGGCCCATGGAGCCAACTTGTCGCGCTTAACAACGTAGCGCTTATGCCGCTTGGAGATAACCGACCCGTCGCGCTTACAACGGCCCTCTCTGTGACCCCAATGCTGGTGCCTCATCGTGATGAGTTTTCGGAGACCATCGGTTATCGCATCGAAGGGCCCAATAAAAGCGCTCTCTTTATACCCGACATTAATAAGTGGGCCGATTGGGACACAGACATCGCCGCCTTGATTAAGACAGTAGACTACGCGCTGCTCGACGCGACTTTCTTCGCGGACGGCGAACTAGGCAACCGCGATATGTCGCAAATCCCCCATCCTTTCGTCGTCGAATCGATGGCGTTGTTTTCTGTTCTGCCTTCAGAGGAACGCGACAAGGTCTGGTTTATCCACTTCAACCACACGAATCCGCTATTAGACCTTCAAAGCCCAGAGAGCCTTCGCGTGTTAGACGCCGGCTACCACATTGCGACAGAGGGCCTGCGGCTGCCGCTTTAGGCGCCACTCAGCCTCTTTCCACTTAGCACCAAAACCACCCTTCCCTTCTCATTAGGCGCCCTTTCCTGTAGAGTGCGCGCCTTTTGCGTTTGCCTAAGCTTGACTTTAAACCTATGAAAAACCTATTAAACCTCTACGACCGATCTAAGCACATCAACTATTTGACCGAAATCCTGTCCGGACTCACGGTGTCCTTGGCGCTGGTGCCCGAAGCGATCGCCTTTGCGCTTATTGCCGGCCTATCGCCGCTCACGGGGCTTTATGCTGCGTTTAGCATCGGACTCATCACCTCACTCTTTGGCGGTCGGCCAGGCATGATTTCAGGCGCGACGGGCGCGGTGGCAGTGGTGATAGTAAGCCTTGCCCAAAGCCATGGCGTCGAATACATTTTTGCCACAGTAGTGCTGGCAGGCATGATTCAAATGCTTGCTGGGGCGCTCAAGTTAGGCAAATTCATCCGCCTCGTGCCCCATTCGGTGATGTTTGGCTTCGTTAACGGCCTTGCTATCGTGATTTTTTTAGCGCAATTGGCGTCGTTTAAAGTAGCAGGTGAAAACGGCGAGTTGGGCTGGATGATTGGCGATCAGCTTAACGTGATGCTTGGCCTCGTTTTCCTCACTATGCTGATTATCTGGGGGCTGCCTAAGCTCACCAAGGCAGTGCCTGCGTCGCTCACGGCGATCTTGGTGGTTAGCGCTATCGTGCTGGGCCTGGATATCGACACGCGTAATGTCGGCGACATTAGCTCGATCAAAGGCGGCTTCCCGCCCTTCCATATTCCCGAAGTCCCTCTTACCCTCGAGACACTCAGCATTATTTTCCCCTATGCGTTTATCGTTGCCGGAGTTGGCCTTATCGAGAGCCTGCTCACACTAAACCTCATCGATGAGATAACCGAGACACGCGGCAAAAGTAATAAAGAGGCGATGGCGCAGGGTCTGGCTAATGTCGTTACGGGGTTCTTCTCAGGCATGGGTGGCTGCGCCATGATCGGCCAAAGCCTTATCAACATTTCTTCCGGCGCTCGCGCGCGCCTGTCAGGCATCGTCGCCTCAGTTATGCTGCTCGTGTTCATCATGTTTGGCGCCGAATACATTGAGAAAATGCCGATCGCTGCCCTAACGGGGCTAATGATTATGGTCGCCATTGGCACCTTCGAATGGGCGAGTATCAGGGCGATCGGCAGGATGCCAACTCGCGACAACCTCGTCGGCTTTTTAGTCGCTGGCATTACCGTGCTACTGCACAACCTCGCGCTTGCGGTGCTTATCGGCGTCATCATCTCGGCGCTCGTGTTCGCATGGGAAAACGCGAAGCGCATCCGCGCTCGCAAATATGTTGATGAAGACGGCACGAAACACTACGAAATCTATGGCCCGCTGTTCTTCGGTTCAGTGCAGGCTTTTGCTGAGAAGTTCGATATCGCCACTGATCCCGATGTCGTAATAATCGATTTCCGCGAAAGCCGCGTAAATGATATGTCGGGTATCGAGGCGCTTAACAAAATTACCGAGCGCTACACACGAGCAGGCAAAGAGTTACATCTTAGGCATCTAAGCCCCGATTGCCTAAAGCTGCTCAAAAACGCCGAAAAGATCATCGATGTTAATATTATCGAAGATCCAACTTATAAGGTTGCGGTCGAAATTTAGGCACTCCAGAGCAGTCTTTCCGGGCCGCTCAGATTGCGCTGAAAGAATACGAGGGTGAAGAGTGAGTCCGAGCGATATAAGCCGCGTCATCGAAATGGCGTGGGAAGACCGCACACCGTTCGAAGCGATAGAGGCGTCTTACGGACTCAAAGAGCCGGAAGTCATCAAGCTCATGCGGCTCGAAATGAAGCCGTCTTCTTTCCGAATGTGGCGAGAGCGCGTCACGGCGCGAAAAACAAAACACGCGAAGCTACGGGGATTCAAGGTAGGCACCTTTCGCTGCGCCACTCAAAAAATGCGCTGATCACCAGCGCTCCTCTCTTGGGCATCGCTCTGCTGCTTCATTTTTTCCCCTATTCTATCAACACACGATTTCCCGTTCCGTCTTTAAATATTTCCGTATTTGGTCAATTTAGTGACTTAACTGTCATATTGTCATGAACCTGTAATATTTCGGTAATAGAGTGCTGCTATTAAGTTCGCAGGCCTTCTCTTGCGATAGGGCGCTCAACCAAAATTACTTACGCGGAGATATGCACGCAATGACACACAAGATTCGATTACTCAGTTCCTTGACTACTACGTCAACTAACGCTGCTGTTAGCTCTTTAATCGGCTCGTCAGTTGGCGCGTCAATCGCCCTGAGCGCTGCAATAGCTCTGATCGCATCTTCCGCAAAGGCTGCAGACCAAGCGCTTCTCGATATTCTGTTGAGCAATGGCGCAATCGACCAAGCTCAGTACAACGAGCTGCTTAGCAAAGAAGCGTTAGAGGAAGCCGACGTTGTGAACATTGGTTTCGCGAATGGCAGCGGACTCAATGTCAAATCCGCCGACGGTGCCTACGAAGTAGAAATTGGCGGACGATTGCACTTAGACTACATCGATCACTCATTTGACTCGCGTATAGGCAAAGATCCTATAAGCGGTAGCCAGGTTCGACGCGGCCGCATCGAAATCGATGGCGTGTTCGACAATAACTGGGGCTACGCCGCAGAGTTCGATTATGCGAAAAACAAAGTGGCGATAAAGGACATCAAGCTGGGCTACGAAACGGACAGTGGGGCATCTCTGTATGTTGGACACCAAAAGCAGCCATACAGCCTTTCACTCGAGATGAGCTCTAACGATATCCCCTTCGTCGAGCGAAGCGCAGACAACTACCTCGTGGCGACCTTTACCGATCGAGCGATCGGCGCTCGCTATGAGAACAGCGGCGCGAACTGGTTCGTTGCTGCAGGCATCTTCGGCGACGCCATGAGCAATAGCGACACTACCGGAGACGAAGGCTGGGGCACATCGGGGCGGCTAGTCTATTCTCCGATTATAGAAGACGAACGCGTTCTGCATTTAGGCGTTCGCGGCTCTTATCGCGAAGTCGACATCGCTACACCCACAATGCAGATCAAAGACAAAACTACCGATTTTTCTGGCTTAAGCATTGTTAACACCGGCGCATTAAATGATGCTGAATCAGCCACGCTCTTTGGCCCAGAGATGGCTGCCGTTTGGGGGCCTCTTTATGTTTTCGCAGAACATACAACGACTCAAGTTGGACGCACAGCAGCACCAGACCTTGAGTTTTCGGGCTGGCACGCGGCCGCCGCATGGAGCTTGACCGGTGAAAGCCGTGCATCACGTTACAGTATGAACTCGGGAGAATTTAAAGGCTTGCGCCCTGCGAAAAACTTCGATTGGGCGAATGGTGGCATTGGCGCTTGGGAAATCGCTGCCCGTTACGCCGCAATCGATTTAAACGATGGGAATGTCATGGGCGGAACGGAAGATGCTCTTTCAATCGCCCTCAATTGGTATCCTAATCGCAGCGTTCGGATCATGGCCGATTGGTCACGCGTGCTCGATACCGACGAATCAAATACGATACGCATGTTTGCACAAGACATGGATATCTTTACCCTCCGAACCCAGTGGAATTTTTAACCCAGCGGGATTTCGAATGACCTCTCCACATCAGGATTCCCGATCCTGATGTGGAGAGTAATTTTAAGAATAGCCATAAAACGTGCGTGAACGCGGGACCAACTAATCAGCGCTTTATCCTTTGAGGATGTTCGCCAACCGGTTGCTGATAATCGCGTCAGCCTCAGACATAATCCTATCGATTAATTCCTTACAGGTCGGCACGTCATGGATGAGGCCTGCCACCATACCGCATGACCAAGCACCGATTTCCATGTCGCCTTCAAGCATTATACGTGGATAGACGCCCGCCACCTCTCCGTGTATGTCCTCGAACTTGATTGCGTCACCTAGCGCTTTCTCTTTTGCCATTAGGCGTTCAACAGCTTCGTTATTTAATACGCGTTCGGTATTGCGTAGTGGACGCATAATTAGGCGCGTATCAAGCTCCGACGCATTGACGATTGCTTGCTTCACATTGTCATGCACAGGCGCTTCTTTAGTGGCTATGAACCTCGTACCCATATTAATGCCTTCGGCGCCCATCGACAGTGACGCGACGAGTGAGCGAGCATCGGCCTGGCCGCCAGACGCAACAAAAGGAATTTCGAGTTCGTCTGCAGCGCGCGGAAGCAGAATCATGTTAGGAATATCGTCCTCTCCGGGATGACCGCCGCACTCGAAGCCGTCTACAGAGACCGCATCGCAACCAATTTCTTGGGCCTTGAGTGCGTGCCGCACCGAGGTGCATTTGTGAATTACTTTTATTCCGGCTTCTTTGAGCGCGGGCATTACTTGGGCAGGATTTCGCCCCGCTGTTTCCACTACTGTGACGCCACCTTCGATAATCGCCTTTACATAGCCAGGATAGTCGGGCGTGCTTAGCGAGGGCAGAAAGGTCAGATTTACACCGATGGGCTTATTAGTTAATGCACGAGCTTTAGCGATTTCTTGCGCTAGCAACTCAGGCGTTTTTTGCGTTAGCCCAGTGATTATTCCAAGACCACCTGCCTCCGACACGGCAGCTGCGAGTTCGGCGAAGCCAACGTAATGCATGCCACCCTGAATGATCGGGTGCTCGATATTGAATAATTCGGTTATTTTTGTCTTCATGTTTAGCCCTTGTAGCAGTTAAATCTTGTTAGTTTCTAGCGCTTGAAAAAATCGGCAACCACATCCTGAGCAACCTGCTGCAGAAACGCTGCATCTTCTGCGCTTATCTCACCAAAATAGGTATAGCTATTCCCGACTGGCGACTCGTTATAAAGAGACGCGAAAACCACACACGCCGCGAGATAAGTGCCCTCCAATTCGGGATGGCTGCCGTCAAAAAATTTGTGCAGAATCATATCTGGCTTGCGCTTATACGCTTCTTCGAAGGCAAGGCCAACAGGGATCACTAGCGCACCGATCTCATTCGCAGTCTCTATATACAGTGATGCAATTTTATCGATCATATCTGGATCATAGCGCGAGTGCACATCAGAATAAGCGGGTGTCATATAGAGCGCCACCTCGGCACCCGTCTCGTGTATTGCCGCGCTGTGCTGCCGCGCAGTCTCGGTGAATATACTCCGGCGCGATTCGCGCAGTGGCTCACCGCTGCCGCCTTGAAGAATGACAAGATCGAAAGGCTTCTCTAAGCCCAATCGTCCAAGCTCTAGGTGTCCGGCCACATCATGGTGGTTGAGGGCTGCACCTCCAATGGTTGCTGATTTATAAGCGATGCGTTCGGCAAGGCCTTTGTCGTGAGCTTGCACCAGTCTATTTACATGATTGTGCAAACTGTCGTTGTAGTAGAAATAGCTGTTACCTACGAAAAGCACTTGAGCAGGCGCGGGATCGTCCAATTTTTTAATTTTTATCGGTTGAGCCAAAAGAGCTGGTGTGACTAAGCAAGCAACGACGCCTGCAAACACCCAATGTTTAAAATTATTCATAAAGCGGCTCCAATTCCTCTGATTTTTAATTCTTTTTGAGCATTCTTCTATTCACGCTCGAGCATCACACGCATCATCTCTTGTGCAAAAATAGGCGAGGTTCTGCTGATGTCCCCGCGATCAACTTCGTCTCCGATCTCGTAAGTAATCGCCGGAATATGGTAAGTCGAATAGAAGTAATTTTTGGTGTTTTCTTGCCCAGAGGGCTTGCGTGGATCATAGAGGAAATCGAATTCCGGCATGCGACGGCGCGCGCGGTCTAACCAATCGCGAGCGAAATCTATTTCCTCATCAAAATCTTCGGGCATCTGTGTATAGAATCGACTGCGCTGCGTTGAATGAAAATCGAGCATCAACTTAGGCGCTATACCTCCTTCATCGATCTCGTCTATTAGGCGCTTGATGCTCTGAATCTCGGGCTGTGTAAATGGTCCCCAGTCGCGATTGAGATCACGGCCACCCATATTGTGTCGCCAATGACCTGCCTCGACGCCATCGGGATTGATCAGCGGCACTAGCACCAGCATAAATCGCGCGCGAAATTCATTAGCTAAATCGCTATCACCGAACAGCTCGTCTACGAAACTTTGCATCGCAAGTCCGCCAGTGATTTCGGGTGGATGTTGACGCCCAAAGAGATAGACCACTTCAGGCTTTTGTTCAGTAATTAACGCCTGAATCGGCCGGCCCTGGATACTCCGGCCTAGCGTGCGACTACCTACTTCGGGATGTGCAGCAAGGCTGCGCATCCATTGCTTATAATCATCATTAACCAGCAACTCCTGTGCAGAGATGAAAAGCGGATCACTGCGCCTCTCGAGTGTAATCGTGAGTATGCTGCGGTCTTCGCTTATGCTTACCTGCGAATCGTCAAGACGCTGCCACGTTGTGCCATCGGTGCTTACCTTTGGCCAATAGCGCGCATGGCCATCGACAAAAGTTAGGCTGAGCTGAAGCGCTTCGTTCTTCTTAGGGCTTAACCGAAACGAGTACCACGCACTCGGATTGATCGGAGGTGCGTCTTCGGGAGTGATGGTAAAGCTCACCGAGGTGGGCGTGGTAAATTCGCAGACGCCAAGATTACCACCACTAAAATTTGAATCAATTAGCGCGATGTCAGATTCACAGAAATCAGCTAGCGCCGATCCACTCGACAAGGCGATAGACATCGCAGCCGCTTTCAGCAACAACCTAAACGCGCGCCAACTGACGTGAGAGCTAGGTAACTTGCCCGAGTGAGATGGCCGCTTTGAGATGGACATAATTTGGCTTCTCCTTGGTAAGCTTCCTAACCTTAGTAACATAAGCAGCCTTTAAAAATCACAATAGGCAGTTGCGACAAATAGTCTTGCATAAAAAAAGGAGCCCGCAGGCTCCCTCTCATCTAGCGCTGACTTCGTGTCTGAGACTATAGCAGGCGGAAGCGCAGGTCTACATAGTAGTAGCGACCGAGGTCGCGATGTTGGTCGGCAAAATAGCCAAATGAATCATCTGCTAGCGGCGCGCGCTCGTCCTGTACGTTATTCATACCGAAACGAATGCGGCTATCGATATCGCCGATCATGTCGAAGTTGTAATCGACTGACAGGTTGAACGTGGTCATCTCAGGAATTGGAAAGACCTGCCCGTTAGAGAGCAGCTGGACAAAATCGCCGTAGCGAAGACCGGTCATACGAACTGCCCAATCGCCTTTGCTCCAGCTCGCACGCACGGTGTCTTTGCGCTCTGGATTGCCATTCTGACCAATCAGACTCGCAAAGCCAACAACAGGCACCGAGGCAGGCAATGTGCCCGACGCCTGAGCTGCCACAAGCTCTGCCGCTTGACCGCCTGCCTCTTGATCATATTTGTCCATAAACGTGCCAACATAGCGGAAGCCGAACTCACCGAGTTCAGTTTCTACGTCGTAATAGACGCCAATATCTGTGCCTTCTACGACTCGCTTATCGAGGTTGGTATACTTGTCGTCAACCCGAGCAACCTCACCAAAGGGGCAGAGTCCTGCCGCTGCGAATAGTGGCAGAGAATCAGTTGGGATATCGTTATCACGAATGACTGCAGGATTGGTTGTAACCGTAGAACAGTTGCTCGTACCCGCACTCAAACGTCGTAGCAGATCAAGTGCGATGTGATTCTCTTCACCGAATAAGCCAATCGTGTCTGATTTTTCGATCGACCACTTATCGTAAGTAATCGTCAGCCCTTCGACTGGCTCGAGCACTACGCCCAGTGAATAGTTGTCTGAGGTCTCGGGCCTAAGTGATCGACTACCTCCGGCTGTACGCTGCATGCCGTAATTACAATCGAGTACCGTCTCATCGGGATCGACGACTAAGCATCCGAAGTCATTACGTGTATTCGAACGGGCCACTAGCGCCTCGTTTATTGTGACGAGATTAGGTGCGCGGAATGCTTCGGACCAAGAGCCGCGAATCAACACCCGCTCGAAAGGTCTATAGCCAAAGGCTACTTTACTAACGGTTGTGCTTCCGATATCCGAAAAATCTTCGTAGCGTGCAGCGAGCTGAACATCGAGATTGCTCAGAACTGGAATTTGCAGCTCGGTATACAGCGACGTAACTTGACGATCGCCGCGACTGTCTGCGGTAGGACTTGAGTTCGCGACGTCAGAAATATAGGGAAAAGTCGTGCCTGAGACGTCGGTAAACTTTATCGTGCCATCTAAGCGCGGATCGCGATCGTCGATGAAAGATTCATCTCGGTATTCGAAACCAACAACCATCCCGACAGAGCCGGCAGGCAGATCAAAGACTTCGCCGCTCGATATCTTAAAGTCGAGCATCGATAAATCTTGTTCATTCTTTCGAACCACATCGACTAATGTGCGTTCGATATTGCTGCCGGTAGTCGGCGCGAACGGGTTGAAACCAGCAGAGGTTGGGTCGTTTAATGCTTCGGTCATGAGCTGATTACTGACACGATTGCGGGTGATGTCCTCGCGGTCTGCGCGCGACCAAGTGTATGCACCTTCCCAGAACCAGCTGCCCACCTCGCCGCGCAGTCCGGCGAGCAATCGATAGGTATCTCCCGATACGTCGACACTGCGTGGCACCTGAGTAAAGCGGTAATTATCTAGTTCGAGTTGCAGCCCATCGCAAGATACGCCGGTGCCGATAACGCTATCAGGCAGGCGGTTGGGCGACGTGCAAGAACCGAGTGGATTGTAATAGGCGTCGCCTGCCATACGGAACTTCGCGACGGCGCTCGAACGAGATGAAGGATGGCGCGTAGTGTTGGTATCTGAGTTATACCAGCTGAACTCGCCAAAGCCTTCCATGCCATTGTCGAAATCATGATTTAAATAAGTATAGAGATTACTGCGCTCGAGTTCGGAGTAAAGGTCACGATTGTCGTTTAGGTTATAGCGATAGGTGCCCTGCCCATCGACAGCGCCACAGACCTCATCATTGATGGTGTATTCACAACGGCTGTCGCCGAGGGGATACGTTTCGAATTCGCCAGCGCTGTCGGTAATAACGTTACGCAGGCCATTGCTCGATACACTTGGGCGAACATCGTACTGCCCATAACCCGAATTAGCGCTATCGTTGCGAAACGTGGTCGTGTTGAATTCATTGTCGCCCACGCGGTCACGGAAATCGCTGTTGGCCCAGCGCGGGTCATCTTGTGAATTAACACGATCGCGCTGAAAGAAATTGAAACTCGCGCCGACGTTGGTGCGCTCCTGATTAAAATTAGTACCCCACTCCACCGTGAGACGTTCATCGTCGCGGCCGATGCTTTCGTAGCTGTCCGCACGGAGGCTAACATTGAGCCCATCGAAGTCGTTCTTCATGACATAGTTAACAACGCCGTACTGCATCTGCACCGTAGATCGCCGAAGCGCCTTCGCGAAGCACTTCGGTTCGGCGCAGGCCCGTCACGGGAATAGACTGGACGTTAACTGTATTAACCGGCACGAAGCTGCCGCCTACCGATTCGGTTTGATAGGCCGCAGAGTTCACAACCCGGCGTCCATTTAACAACACCAGCGTGTTTCCTGTGCCCAAATTACGCAGGTTAAACGCACCGATATCGCCGCGGGCAGAGTTTACGCCGCCCGAGATATTTTCTGATTCGCTGAAAAAATTCTGACCCTGCTCAGCCATAAACTCGAGAAGCTCGTCTCCCGAATTAACGCCCAATGCTTCGATATCGAGCTCGTTCATAATCGATACGGGAAGCGCATCGCTTATTTGCGCGCCACGGATTTGAGAGCCAACAACAACGATTTCGTCAATCTCTTGTTGGGCGAAAAGCGGCGCGCTGGCCGCACTTAAAAGCATCGCACTAGCGACACTGGCCGCCAATGGCCTTTTGCTAAAAGTAATCATAGTTATTCCCTTGTAGATTCGAGTGGATAGCGCGTCATCGATTTCTTCACCGAGTTGCCGATTTGGGTATTTCACTTGGCGTGGGTTAAAGATTCGTTGCTAGCTTCCTTTATTGATTTGTTGACTAGATTAAAAATACTTCTATATCGAACTGATATTGTCTACTATTTTTTGAGTTATAAAAATTTAATTCGCATTTTCAGATAGTTAGAGCGCGCATTATCCTAATTTTTGCAATCAAATCAAATCATTTTTGTCACCTCTTGCAGCCCATATGAGCGATGGACTAGCCGCGTCGGGAACGCGATAATACCGGCCGTCGAGACACTCACACTGCTGCAAGCCACTGCTGTAGCTTAGATTTAGCCTACGAGACAGACCCCTTCATGGCCGCAGACAAGTTCCGCTTTACCACTGTTACCGCCGTCGTCGTCGCCAATATGGTTGGCACCGGCGTGTTCACCAGCCTCGGGTTTCAGCTTCTCGACATTCAATCTGGCTTTGCGCTGTTAATGCTTTGGGCGGTGGGTGGCTTAATTGCCGTGTGTGGCGCCATGACCTACGCCGAACTCGGTGCAGCCCTGCCAAGATCTGGGGGTGAGTACAATTTTTTGAGCCGCATTTACCATCCGGCCGCGGGTTTCGTGTCGGGCTGGATATCGTCGACCATAGGCTTCGCCGGGCCGACCGCGTTGGCTGCAATGACTTTTGCCGCTTACATGCTCTCTATTTTTCCCGAATTTGGCGGCCCTTGGACCGAGCGCTTTATCGCCGCAAGCTTGGTTATCGCCTTGAGCATCGTGCACGCGACTAATCGCAGGAACAGCGGCGGCCTTCAGCTCGCGTTTACGATCCTCAAGGTCATCATCATCATAGCGTTTGTGATTGCTGCGATTGTGCTGGTCGATACGCCCCAGCCTGTTGAGTTCTTCCCAAAGAACGGCGATTTTGGGGTCCTCACCTCGGGTGAATTTGCCGTATCGCTTATCTATGTGAGCTATGCGTTTGCAGGCTGGAACGCGGCAACTTATTTGAGCAGCGAGATGGAAAATCCGCAGCGGACTTTGCCGGGCATCCTTCTAACGGGCACCGTCATCGTCACGCTTATGTATGTCGCGCTCAATTTCGCATTTCTTTACGCCGCGCCAATGGACAGCATGGCGGGCGAAGTTGAGGTGGGGTATATCGCAGCAGAGGCAGCCTTTGGCACTGTAGGCGGGCGCTTCACCGGCATCGTGCTTGCGATGCTCTTGATTTCGACTGTCAGTGCGATGGTTATGGCGGGGCCGCGTGTTATTCAAATGATTGGGGAAGACTTCCCGCTGTTAAGCGTTCTGGGTAAGACCAACGCTCACGGTGTCCCGGCGATCGCTATCTATGCCCAAGGAGTAATCACGTTAGTCTTTATTTTTTCATCGACATTCGAGTCTGTGCTGGTGTTTTCTGGCTTTACACTCGCAATTAATAATTTCGCCACGGTATCGAGTATTTTCGTGCTGCGCTGGCGCCAGCCCGACCTTCCACGGCCTTATAAAACATTCCTCTATCCGCTGCCCCCCCTAATATTTCTGAGCCTAACCGGTTGGACGCTCGGTTTCGTCACGCTCAACCGTCCAGTCGAAGCCCTTTTTGGCCTGGGTATTATTGCCTCCGGACTGTTCTTCTATTGGGTCTCGCTCCGTGGCAGTCAGATCGAACACTAGCCTTTGACCCTAACGCTCTAGTTTTCCACTTTCCCGCATTCTGACCTCCAATTCAGACCTTTTGCGGGCATTTGTTGCCAGTTTGTAACACAGGCGAGGCAGCACACCCGATAGCCTGTACAATCGCGTCCTTATTTTAACGATGCCCTCCCACCGTTTCACCCAGTGGGCAGCGGCAGCTATTCGTGCTTTACCGATTAATGAGACGCTTCATGCCTACCCTTTTTATGCCCACCCTTGTCATGCCTACCCTGTTCAAGTCACAGACTCTGTCTAGCCAGAGCGACGCTTCTCGCGCTTTAGGCACAAAGCGCTCGATTCTCGCCGCGCGATACGCAGTTGCGCTAATCCTTGGCGCAAACCTTCTTGTTAGCACTGCGTCGGCACAAGACGCCGGTGATGAGTCCTCTACCGTTATCTATGCGGCTGACTATTTTGATCAGTGGCAGCCTATTACCGCACAAGACATGCTTGACCGTATCCCCGGGCAAGGCGCCGCTGGCGGGCCTAGCAGTGGGCCATCGAGCATCCCCGGCAATCCCGAAACGGGCGGACGCGGACTAGGCGGAGGTGGCGGAAATCAAGTGCTAATCAACGGCAAGCGCATCGCCGGAAAAAATAATTCAACGAGCGAGCAGCTAGACCGTATCCCCGCCACTCAGGTTCGCGAATTCCAGATCATCCGCGGCACCTCCGGCGACCTCGATGTGCGCGGCAGCGGCCAGATAGTGAACGTCATTCTGACCGAGGCTATTTCGTCCAACAGCATCTCTTACGAGGCCAGCATCGATCGCTACCAAGACCAGAACTTTCGCCCGGGCGGGACTTTTTCGTTAAGTGGCCAGCGCGGAGGCCTCGATTACCTTTTTGCCGCACGCAGCCAGCCGCGTTACAACGTCTCGATCGGCGATGAATACAGCATACTCGGTGACTTTTCGATGAACGACTTAGTTCTCGAAACCCGCACACGCGACCAGATGGAGAACGAGGTCAGCATGAATCTCGGTTACGAGATATCAGACAGTAGCAGCCTGCGAATAAATGCGCTCTATGCCGACAGAGACGACCCTACCGATGTCGAACGCTATACGACCAATCTTCGCGTCACCCCCAATTCGCTTCTCAGTGAACGCGAAGAAATTCCGAGTCAACGCGATAACTGGGAGGTCGGTGGCGATTACGAACTTAACCTTGGCAATGGCCAGCGCTTCAAACTTCTTGCTATCGCCAACCAAGACAATCGCGACTCTGCGCGCGAACGGTTCTTGCTACTCGACGATGGTACCGAAGAAAAAAACCTCTATCTTGGTATCAATAACGTCACCGAAGAACAGATTGTTCGCGGATCGTTCACCACAAGCCTCTTCGACACACAGAGCATTGAGTTTGGCATAGAGCGCGCACAAACCTCACTCGACTCTGCGCTAACACTTGGCGGTATCGTCGAAAATGGAACGCCCTCTGCCGCTGTCGGCGGCCTTGTTCCGCAGGCCGTGAGTAATGCAAATTCATCGGTCGAAGAAATACGTTATGAGCCCTTCGCTATTCATAACTGGACGCTCACGCCTACCATTTCTCTCGAGACAACGCTTTTGTATGAGTCCTCTGAGATCACGCAATCGGGCGATAGCAGCAATCAGCGCGATTTTAGTTTCGTTAAACCTAAAGTCGATCTGCGCTTTAATCCGAGCACTAATCTTCAGCTGCGCGGCAGCATTGAAAAAATAGTCAATCAGCTTAGCTTCGCAGATTTCGTTGCGGTGAACGACGAAACCGATAACGACACCAATACTCTGGAGGGGAACACAGACCTTCGCCAGCAATGGCAGTGGCGTTATGTTTTTAACGGAGAATACCGTCTGCCCAATGACCTCGGAGTACTTAACGCCGAAGTCTTTTATGCTCAGCACGAAGACGTAATCGACAGGCTAGACTCAAGCAGATCGGAAGACAGCCTGCAATCGGTGAACGGCAATATCGGTGATGGCATTGAAATGGGGGTCAACTTAAGCGCGAGCGTCAGAGCGACGCCGCTTGGCATGCCCAACTTATTGGTGACGACATCGCTTAACGTGCAAGATTCCGAGGTCACAGATCCGCATCTCGGTGTGAAGCGTCGCTTTCAAAACTATCAACGCGGACGTTTTACCTTATTCTTCCGCCACGACATTCCCGACTTGAGAATGAACTGGGGAATGCAGTATTTCGACCGGATAGACGGCGGCATGTTCCGCTACGATGTCGACGACATCGAATTCAACGTTGGCGAGCCCCGCGTTAACCTTTTTGCCGAATACCGTAGCCAGCGCGGCACCACTTATCGTTTCGATGCCGGCGCGTTAACCGATGGGTCGCAGTGCCGTCGCCGCACTCGTTTCATCGGCCGCACGACAGCGGATATTCTCGAGGAAATCGAATACCGTTGCACGACGACTGGCATCGAGCTGAGCCTGCGGGTTAACGGTACTTTCTAATTTCTAATTTCTCGATAGCTAGTCTTTCGATAGAAAAGCGCTAGAGATTACATCTCTAGCGTTTCTTCTCTTACCAATTTCGCTGCAATTTGCTCATCGGTAAAGGGCATTTCTATCCACTCGCTTTGCGAATAGATTTTCGTTTGGTCTGCATAGAAAGGCGAATCCGGCTCTGGCGATTGAGAATACGTCAGTATTGCTCGCGCGTTAGGGCTTCCATCTTCATTCCATGTCACCGACTGAATGTAGCTATTACCGGCAACAATTGGCGTATAGCCGCCATTGTCGGCATTGAAGCGCGCGCTGATCACACTGAACATTCCTGCGCGCCCGTTACCTCCTGGTATGCCGATCTTCTCGCCGTTACTCATCTCGAACTGCACATCGCCCCACTTGGCGTCAAGCGCGATACCTGCCTCGGTTATACGGTCTACCGCCACATGCAGTGCTGCAAGAATTGCTTCACGCGTAGCCGTGTCGCTCGTCGTCAACCCGCGAGGGGTATGAACCGGGTCAGCATTATCGAAAGGCACCGCGTAGTACGCCGACAACTGTTTTGTCTCTGAGAAAAACTCAGTAAATACATGAGCGCCGCGGCTTTCGATAGTTTGCTGGCGATCCCAGTATGCGAGTACCGCACACGCCTCGGCGAGGGTAGTATCGTCCGAACAGACTTCTAGCACTTCATCGAGGAACAATTCGGCGCCGTAGTGGCGATGACTGAACAATAAATTTTCGACAGTTGCCTGATCGAATTTTTCTCCCGCGGCTACTACTTCTTCGACAAACTTGAGACCTGAGCGCGTGCGCAGCGTACGCTGCGCATTCTCATCGCCGATAATCGGGGAATAGCCTTCTAGGCGCATCGCAGGATTACTTAGCCAGTACGAATCGTTGCTATTGCCTGCATAGGTCGTCGTAATCAGGCTTGGCTGCTGTGACGGCGGCATAAGGCCCGGCGCCGCAGCGCTGGCGTCGACTTGCCAATCGCAACTTGGATCAGAACCATTAAGCGTAGTTATGCGTGCGCCCGCCGATTGATCAACAGCGCAGCGCGCAATTAACTCAACTGACACATTTGGTATCGCCGACATATCGGCATAGAGAGCACCGCCTGCCTTGTCGGCTGCGATTGTATTAACAAATGCCGCACCCTGATGATCGGCTAGCGCTTCCCTCAGCTGCGTCACGTCGGTCGAGCGTTGCATCGCAGCATACTGGTCGCCGGTGCGATAATTCTCATAATTCACATCGCGCATGACGTAAACATGCTGGTCATTCCATGGCGTGTTGGGTCCTGCCACAACTGGACCAAGGTGTGTTAAGTAAACCGTTCGGTTTTCTATTCCGGCATCAGTTTCCACCGCCACCTCAATCGCTTCTATCGCACGCTCTTCGTCGCCAACTAAATAGGCCATGGCATTGCCAGGCACAAGATCAAGTCTGAAGAAAGTAAAACGCAGCGCCGTAGATACCGTGTGCGACCACGCTATCGTGTCGTTAAAGCCAATCGCGAGCCGCGGTGTAGCAATGAGGCCTACACCCATAAAATCGATCTCACCCGGCAGCGTTAGATGCGCCATATGGAAGCGCGACGGTCCCTGCCAAGGGTAGTGTGGATTGCCGAGTAGAATGCCACGCCCGGTATCGGTTAAATCGCTACCGAACGCATACGCATTACTGCCAATTTTTTCGACATCGAGCGTGAGATCAATCGGCTTAAGCGCAGCGATCGCTTGGTTCGGCGCCGCTGTAGCTATTTGGTCTGTGACACGGCCTAGGCCGTAGCGAATACCAACACCGATCGCGAGCCGTGCGAGATCGCGTTCATCGATAGGTTTGATCCATTCGGCTCCTGCGCACGAGGCAGGGAGCTGATCGGCATGGGTGTCGATGTAGCGGTTATAGCCACGTGCATAGCCGCTGTCCATGGCATTGCTGTCGTCGGAACTGGCGCCCAAATATTGATCGATTTTAGCGTCGTTAAGTAGCGCTCGATGAAAAGCATCGCTATTTACATTGCCATTCTCTGCACCAAAATACTTCGACAATTCGCCATTAACAGTAATCAATTCTTTGGCTAAAACGCAGACCCCGTTTTGTGCAACAGAGTGCGCAAAACCGAAGCCAAGCCCTTCCCATGTCTGCGCGGTAATATGAGGAATGCCATGCTCGGTCCACCGAACATCGACAGTCTCTTTCATCGCATTCGACAAAGCGCTCGCCTCATCATTAGTGACACTCTCGTCGGGAGCGCATGCTACTAGCGCGCTCAGGCCCAATGCGGCTGCAAGCTTTAAAGGCGCTAAACCGATACGCGTCCCGTCGTCGCGCTTTCCTTTCGTTTTATCTAGCCTTGTCATTGTTCTCTCCCTCGAGGTTATAGATAGAATTTTTACAACACCCAACTCTAATACTCTCTGAGCATCGGTGCCTAACTGGCCAACACACGCTCTCGCGCCGCGGCGTATTCACGCTTCAAGCGTTCGACGAGCTCGCCTGCTGTATCAATCGACTTGATCGCATTAATGCCCTGCCCGCAGCCCCAAATATCGCGCCATGCTTTTGCTTTTGTGCTGCCGCCCGAACCGAAATTCATCTTCGAAGGATCACTCTCAGGCAGGTTGTCGGGGTCGAGACCGGCCGCTTCGATTGAGGGACGCAGATAATTGCCGTGCACACCGGTAAACAGGTTTGTGTAAACAATATCACTTGCTGCGTAATCCACTAACGATTGCTTGTAGGCTTCGTCGGCATTAGCTTCTTTGGTCGCGATAAACGCTGAACCGATATAGGCCATGTCGGCGCCCATCGCCTGCGCTGCGAGCACGGCATCGCCGGTTGCGATCGCGCCGGAAAGCAATACAGGCCCATCGAACCACTCGCGCACTTCTTGAATAAACGGCATAGGCGAGAGAGTACCTGCGTGACCACCAGCACCGGCGGCAACACAGATGAGTCCGTCGGCACCCTTTTCGATCGCCTTTTTAGCGAAACGATTATTGATGACATCGTGCAATACAATGCCGCCGTACGAATGAATTGCATCGAACACCTCCGGACGCGCCCCAAGAGAGGTAATAACAATCGGCACCTTGTGCTTTACGCAAAGCGCGACGTCTTGCATCAGTCGATCGTTCGAATTGTGGACAATCTGATTAACTGCAAAAGGTGCAGCAGGCTTATCGGGGTTCGCTAAATTGTACGCATCCAGCTCTGCATTTATTTGCGTTAACCACTCGTCTAATACCTCGACGGGGCGCGCGTTAAGCGAGGGAAATGAACCAACGACGCCGGCTTTGCATTGTGCGATGACGAGCTCGGGGCCCGAAATAATAAATAGAGGGGAGGCGACAACGGGAATAGAGAGTCGGCCTTTGAGAATTTCTGGGATTGCCATGCTGGGTCCTTTTGGTTCAAGTGTTGGTTCGAGTTCTTTTTCTGGTGATTAGTCGAGCGTTCGATCCCGCTGGGACAGTCTGCTCGATGTGATGATAAATTTCAGCACGCAGTGTGCCAAAACGGCTGTGGGTTGGAAAGGGGCACGCTGAGCCCCTGTTTCGGAGTCACAAGGCTCGCCAAGTCGCAGCCTTGGGTTATACTCGGTGGCTACGTAAACGCCTTATCGGGCGACTCATTAATAGCAGGGAATGTTATGACAACCGCAGCGCAGCAAGACCCTATCGTTATCGTCGGCCAAGCCCGCACGCCAGTGGGCGGATTTATGGGCGACTTAGCCTCGGTAAAAGCAACCGAGTTGGGCTCTACGGCAATTCGTGCGGCGGTTGCTCGTGCAGGCCTTGAGGCAAGTGACATCGACGAAGTCATCATGGGCTGCGTGCTGCCCGCCGGTCTCGGACAGGCACCCGCGCGACAAGCCTCGCTCGGCGCCGGTATCCCAAAATCCACCGGCACAACGACTATTAATAAAGTCTGCGGCTCGGGCATGAAGGCAATAATGCTCGCCCACGACCTCCTCATTGCTGGCAGTGCCACAGTCGCTGTTGCCGGCGGCATGGAGAGCATGAGCAACGCACCTCATCTGCTGCCCGGCGCACGCGCAGGCTATCGTTTTGGCCACGCAAAAGTGATCGACCACATGGCTTTCGACGGCCTAGAAGACGCCTACGAAGGTGCAGCGATGGGGGTCTATGCAGAAACTTGTGCCGACAAATACAGCTTCGATCGCGAAGCGCAGGATGCCTATGCCATTGGCTCGCTAAAGAAGGCCCAAGCGGCGATCGAAAGCGGTGCCTTCGCAAGCGAAATCACGCCAGTCGAGGTCGCCCAGCGCAGCGGTACCGTAATGATCGACACCGACGAACAGCCCATGAAAGCACGCTTCGATAAAATTCCTCAGCTACGACCGGCCTTTAAGAAAGACGGGACCGTCACTGCGGCCAATGCCAGTTCGATCTCCGACGGTGCCGCTGCAGTGGTGCTTATGCGTCAGTCCGAAGCTACAAAGCGAGGACTCACTCCGCTTGCGCGTATCGTAGCTCATACCTCTCATGCGCAGGAGCCGAGTGAGTTTACTATGGCACCCATCGGCGCTATTGGCAGCTTAATGGCCAAGACTGGCTGGGAAAAAGACTCCGTAGACCTATTTGAGATTAATGAGGCCTTCGCGGTCGTCCCGATGGCAGCGATCGAATCGCTAGGTCTCAACGCGGCAAAGGTGAATGTTAATGGCGGCGCCTGCGCGCTCGGCCACCCCATTGGCTGCTCGGGCACGCGCATTGTGGTGACGCTGCTGGCCGCCCTTGCGAACCACGGAAAGAAACGTGGCGTTGCCTCGCTGTGCATTGGCGGTGGCGAAGCGACGGCGCTAGCTGTCGAACTCATTTAGACCGAACACTGACTCAGAAAAAAACCAATAACCAAAGAGAGGATTAGCTCTATGTTCTACTCGATAATCAAAAGACGTAAGCACATTGGATTCGTTCAGGGCGCCGCGGTGAGTATCGCGCTCGCCCTAACACTCGGCGGAAACCACAGCCTAGCACAAGAGTCTTGGCCCGAGATTGCCCCAGCCGATCCCCCTGCCGAATGGGGCGCGGTGTCGGCTAATTTCGAGGAAATCCCGTATCCCTATCCGGTTCAGTTCCTTGAGATCAACCGCTTCCAGCAAGACCTTCGCTATGCCTATATGGACGTAGCACCAACCGGACGCGCTAACGGCCAGACGGTGTTTATTCAGCACGGCATGAATTTCTATTCAGAAGCCTACACCCTCACGATTAATGCGCTGGCCGAGGCTGGTTTCCGCGTGATCGCCGTTGATCGTATTGGCTATGGCAAAAGCTCTAAGCCAATACTCACTTACAGTTTCAATATGGTCGCCGCCAACATGAAAGCGCTGCTCGACGAACTTGGCGTTGAGAAAACCGCGATAGTAGGCCATTCGATGGGCGGCATGGCTGTTTCTCGTTTTGCCATGATGTACCCAGAAACTACGACGCATGTCGTTATGGTCAACCAGATCGGCCTCACCGACCAGCGACAGAGTCGTCCTTGGAGCGATCCCTTTGTGGGCGGTGGTGCAACAACCTACCAGTCTATTTTGCGCGGGCATCAGCGCTATTTCCCGCTGAAGTGGCCGCGAGCGCACCTTGAATTTGTGCGCCGCCAGTACGGCCAAACCCTTGGCGGAGACTGGCCTCGCCTTGCGCAGGTAAGGCGTTTGCAAGGGCAAATGCTGTATGACGACCCCGTCGTCTACGATTGGCAGCATATAGCGACAAAAGCGCTCGTTATCGGCGGAGAAGAGGACGGCTTAGTCGATGATTTCCCGACATTAGCGCATAACGTCGCCAATCAGCTGCAAAATAGCGCGATAATCCTCTATCCTAACGTCGGCCATGCGCCTCAGATAGAGATACCAGACCTGTTTCATCAAGACCTGATTCGCTTCCTGAGCTCGGACGCGGACGAGCCTGCGAGTAACTGGAAATAGCAATAAGATGATTCTAACCGAAGAACAGCGCCTCATACGCGACACCGCGCGCAGCTATGCGCGCGAACACATTGCCCCCTATGCCGCGCAGTGGGACCGAGACGCAACATTCCCGGCAGAGGCGCTAAGGGGCCTCGCCGAGCTCGGCTTCTATGGCATGTTAGTCCCCGAACAACACGGCGGCTGCGACATCGGCTACGTCGCTGCGGCGCTGGTGCTCGAGGAAATCGGAGTCGCTGATGCGGCGTGTTCGACTATTGTGAGCGTAACAAATTCGGTTGGCTGCATGCCTTTGCTGCAATACGGTACGGCACAGCAGCAGCGTGACTTTTTATCTCCCCTCGCCCGCGGCGAAAAACTGGCTGCGTTCTGCCTTACCGAGCCGCAGGCTGGCAGCGATGCCTCTGGGCTCAAAACGCGCGCCGAGAGGCAAGGCGATAGCTATGTCCTTAATGGCACCAAGCAGTTCATCACCTCGGGCAAGAATGCAGACCTCGCGATTGTCTTCGCCGTAACCGACCCCGCCGCGGGCAAGCGCGGAATTAGCGCCTTCGTCGTGCCAACAGATACCCCCGGATACCGCGTTGCAAGTGTCGAGGCCAAGATGGGACAGCGCGCATCGGACACCTGCCAGATAGTCTTCGAGCACTGCAGTATTCCTGCGGTTAATCTTCTTGGTGACGAGGGGCAAGGGTATAAGATTGCCCTCGGCAATCTCGAAGGCGGCCGTATTGGTATCGCCGCGCAATGTATAGGCATTGCGCGTGCAGCGCTCGAAGCTGCAACACTCTATAGCCGCGAGCGCGAGGCGTTTGCAAAGCCGCTCTCCGAACATCAAGCCGTCGCGTTTAAACTCGCCGATATGGCCACTCAGATTGCAGCGGCGAGACAGCTCACGCTTCACGCTGCGGCGCTCAAAGACGCAGGCGAGCCTTGTCTCAGTGAGGCATCAATGGCCAAACTCTTCGCCTCCGAGATGGCAGAGCGCGTGTGCTCCGATGCAATACAAATTCACGGTGGCTACGGGTATTTGCAGGATTTTCCTGTGGAGCGCTATTACCGCGACGCGCGTGCCTGCCAGATCTACGAGGGCACAAGCGAAGTGCAAAAGATGGTGATAAGCCGCGCGCTCTAACCGTATTCCGAAACCTCTAAGCCGAAGCGGCTCTAGACGGCTCGGGCTCTATAAACAACTCGAGGCTACCCGAAATCATGCTCAGAACACGAGCAGGTGAGCGCCTCGATTGTATTTTTCGGGTTTCAACTGCGCGTCAATATCGACCGCTGCCTGACGCAGATAATTAAGCGACTCACGGCGAATCCTCCCTGGCCCCTCCCATGCGTCGGCGTCTGTTTCGCGCCCGATACCATGGATGACCCTGAGTCCTTTAAAGCGCTGCGCTCGCGCGAAATCAATGGCCGCTTCGAGCTTGTCCAGCGCCTCGGCCCATGTCTCCCCCGAGTGCGCGACGTCTACTTCTAGAAAATCATCGCGCAGTCCGACCGGCAAAGACTCGTCGCATTTGGGGCAAGACAGCGCGTCCAGCGCAAGGTCTATTCCGCAGTCGATGTTAGGGCACATAACGCGGTGGCGCCCCGATTGAAATGACTTCACAAACAGCTCAACTCTTGGTTTTAATAAAGTGATAAACGCAGTAAATTACAGCAATAAGTAAGTGTAACCCAAAGCCCGTGCTTTTCACTCAGACAGAATATCTAGAAAGGGACTCCTGCCATGAACAAGCGACAGAACGACCATAGCCAACCTGCACATTGCAATGCTCGCGTTTGGACACAGAAAATTATTTGCAGCATGATTTTACTCTTTGGCTTCGCAGGCGCTGCACACGCGCAGGTAACGCAGCTTTTCTATCACGAAGTGCTCCGGCAATACGAACAGGGGGCAGTTGCTTACGAAGATGGCGACTACGAATCTGCGTACGCCGACCTTAGCCTCGCAGCGCAGCGCGGAGTAAAAGACGCACAATACCTGCTCGGCTTTATGTATCTGCAGGGCGAATATGCGCCTCGTTCAATACCTGTTGGACTGGCTTGGTTAGGTACTGCACTCGAGGTCGAGAATAAAGAATGGCTGTCGCTCTATACTAAACTCTACGGCACATTAAACTCTGCGCAGCAGGCGTTTATCGATAATAAAGTAGATGCCTATATCGAGCTCTACGGAATGGATACGCAGCGAATAGTTTGCGATAACAAGGCAAGGGTTGGCAGCAGAAGAAAAGTCAGGCAATGCATTAAGACCGAAGACGTGAACACGCCGCTGTATTCTCTCGAAATGATGCCCGAAGGCTTTGCCCCGCCTTTCTCTTGCGAGGGCGATTTCCCCTGCCTCGCGGGCGAGACAAGGGTCTACTCAGATCATGATGAGCTGAATCCGGACAATTTCTAGTCGAGATTTTGCTCGGCTCTTAATGCTCAACGATTACTACTCGGCTGGTAAACAGGCGTTTACGCAACCCTCGTTTGGGCATCGCTCTCAGTGCATCCGAATTGCAACACGCCATCACTAAACAGGCTGCGCTTGAGGATTTTTCGATCCAACAGATAGTCTTGCGTGTTATGCCAAGGCGCATGCTCGCCCTGTTTCGGAAACTCATGAATTCCGCGCTGCATATATCCCGGGTTAAACCCCGAAATAGTTGGCTGCGGAGCCATCGACGCATCTTCCGGCCGCAGCTCTGGCACACAGGAACTCGCCCCCTGACGGTCCATCTCTTGCAGCATGTCACAGACAAAAACCGAGTTAAGATCGGCGCGCAGTGTCCAAGACGCATTAATATATCCGAAGGTCTGAATCAGATTGGGCACACCCGAAAACATCATGCCCTGATAATAGAAGCGCTTACTGAGATCAAGCTTTACCTCATCGAGGAAGAATTCGACGCCTCCCATAAACTGCATGTTAAGCCCGGTTGCGCTCACCACTATATCAGCTTCGATCAACTTACCCGACGACAGTAAAACGCCGTTCTCGACAAACGTATCGATGGTATCGGTCACCACCTCTGCCGCGCCACTTTTCACCGCTGACAAAAAATCATCATCGGGAATGAGACAAAGACGCTCCTCCCAAGGGTTATAGCGAGGCGTAAAATGCGTATCGATATCGTAATCATCGCCAAGCGATTTGCGCACGCTATCGAGCAGCAGTTTTTTTGTCTTCTCAGGATTATTGCGTGCGCCTTTATAGGTCGCATTTTGAAAGTAAATGTTCTTCCATCGGGTTAATGCGTAGGCCAGTTTGCTTGGCAGCACCGCTCCAAGGAAATTGGCGACGGCGTCTTTCGCCGGCCGCGAGAACATATACGTTGGCGAGCGTTGAATCATCGTCACATGCGCAGCCTTATCGACCATATTTGGTACGATTGTCACCGAGGTTGCGCCACTCCCGATCACTGCGACTTTCTTGCCAGCGTAGTCTAGATTTTCTGGCCATTTCTGCGGATGAATGAGCTCGCCCTTAAAATCCGCGAGCCCTGCGAAGTCGGGCGTATATCCCTGCGCATAATTATAATAGCCACTGCACATGAAGAGTACGCGTGTTTCGATGTCGACCGTCTCTCCCGCGCCGTTGCGCGCTGCGACACACCACACATCGCGCGCGCTGTCCCAGTTTGCTGAGACGACTTTGTGGCCGAATCTAATCTTGTCTTTAACCCCGTACTCAGCGACTGCTTCCTTCAGATAATCGCGAATAGACTCGCCGTCGGAGATAGACTTGGCGTTTGTCCATGGTTTGAAACTAAAACCGAACGTGTGCATGTCGCTGTCAGAGCGAATACCCGGATAGCGAAATAGATCCCAAGTACCACCGACATTATCGCGACCTTCGAGCACAGCGTAACTCTTGTTCGCGCATTGCTTCTCTAAGTGACAGGCGGCGCTGATGCCGGATATGCCGGCCCCTACGATTAAGACATCTAACATGGCATTGCTCTCTAAATTTAAATCCTACCCAAGACTAACCAAGATAAGGGGTTTAGGCAAAGACTCCCGCGGTGCTAAATCCTCGCGCGCGGGGTAATATTTGGTCTTCTTGATCCCAAACAAACACGGCGGCAGGTGACTGACGCGACTCACAGAGGCTACAGCGCGGCGCTGTCGCTGCCCACTGACTCCTCCCTGTGGATTCGAATGAACCTGATCGATGAGCGCGGAAACACCAGACTACTGGGAAATCCCGTGTACTTTATTCCGTAACAACTAGCCACCGACATCTCAGGCAGCTAACATTACCGCCATTGCGCCTGAGGCACATCGTTTCTGAGTTTGCATAGACTGATTCGTAATGGCTTAAAGGCTGCACAACTAAGAGGAAATACTCGTGGCATTGTCCCTACAAGATCAACTTAAAAAGTCGGGACTCGTCGACGAGAAGAAAGCGAAGCAGCTCGAACGCGCCAAACGCCGAGATAGTAAACAGCCTCCGCAGAAAAAAACCGTCCAGAAAAACGCGAAACAAGAAGCGGAACTGGCGCGCAAAAAGCAGCGCCAGGAACAGATCGAGCGCGATCGCAAGCTTAACGAGGAGCGCAACCGCGACGGCGAGTGGCGCGCGAAGATGGCGCAAATACGACAGCTTATCGAAGCTAATGCGGTTAAGGTCGGTGGCGAGCTGAAGTTTAACTTCAAACACGATAGCAAGGTAAAACAGCTGTGGGTAGACGCACGCACCCGCGAGCAGCTCAGCGGCGGCACCCTTGGGATTGTCGAGTCAAAGGCCGATGGGAAATACGTCGTGGTGCCTGTCGATGTTGCTCATAAGATCCAAGAACGCAGCGCCGAGCACTTCGTCGCAATCGCCAATCCCAAGCAATTAACTAAACTGGAACTCGAAGAACAGGCCTATGCCGACTTTGCGATTCCTGACGACCTCGACTGGTAGTAAGCGCTCTACTTGATCGCTCTCTGATTGAGTGCTCCCTGATTACTAGACCGTCAATAAACAGCCCGTCGGTAAACAGCGAGCTAGCTCGGCTTTTTACTCAACGCACCAAGCGTTGGACGCGCCGTCCGCCCTTTAGCGCCTCGCGCCGGTACCGCAGGCTTTCGGTTTGACACCACGCCTGCGTCGGCGTCGATCTGAGCTGGCGTGCGCTTTCGGCGCCAGTCTTTTTTAGGAGCGGGCTTAGACGCCGGCTTTTCAACTTTCGCTTTAACCGGCTCGGCTGTTGGGTCGTAACCCTCGACTAGCGTTAGAAGCAGCGACTCGTCACCCATACGCACAGTGTCGCCGTTAACCAGCTTCTTGCGCTTTTGCATTTCGACTTTATCGTTCACGAACACGAGCCCAGCGTCGATGGCCGCCTTCGCTTCACCGCCACTCGCAACCAAACCTTCGAATTTGAGCACTTTATAGAGCTCGACCGGTTCACGCAGCAGCTCAACCGACCGCGACTTAGCCTGCTCGCCCTTAGAAGCTTCACTACTCTTGGCGCTAGTTTTAGTGCTAGTTTTGGCAATATTCATTACTGCATCCTTTTGATTCGCTTTCGACGCGGGAAGCTTCGCGCGCCACGCTAGATCAATACCTGCGCAGTATATCAGCCAATGGGTGAGAAGATCTGAATTCCTTGAACAGTTTGACTCGTCGACGGCCTAATAGGCTAAGCCGCCTAGTCATCTAGATTCCAGGTATAGCCGACGAAGTCTTCGACCTCGTCTGGTGCCAATTTCTCATAGAGTTTCTGTGCGCCGGTGTTAGTTTTCTCGGTGCCTAGCCACAGCTCGTCGCTGTCGGTTTCGTCACCCAGTTTTTTAATCTCGTTCATTAAGGCCGTGGCGACTCCATGCCTTCGATAATTGACCGCTGTATCCAGCTCGTCGACATAGAGCGTGCTGTATTTTCCGTAGGCGCGAGGCAAAAGCTGGGCCGAGACCATACCGGCGAGCTCCGATCCAGCGAAACACGCAAAAAAGAATGTTCCCTCCCTCTGCAAATACCCTGTTAAAGACTCTGCGCTGTAAGCGCCCTCGGGCAGTTCATCGTCCTCGTCCCACTGCGCAGCATTAATCTTACCCGCGAGCTTTTCGAGATTCGCTTTGAGCGTAATACGCTTCACAAAGAGTTCGTTGTCCATAAGTATCCCTTGAGTTTCAGACTCAAAGGATAACAGATTGTGACCCCGCTTGAATTTTCCTCGAGTCCGGTAATAAAAATTCGCGCACAATAGCGTTGCCATCGCCGCGCATGCAGTGATTAGACGCCATCGACGCGGAATAGGCACCGGCGTTAATTAGTACTAAGTATTCTTGGTCGCTCAACTCTGGGAGCCACGCATCGCGATACCAAACGTCTAACGCCTCGTTTATATTGCCCACCACCGTCACCTGTCTAAGCGCTCCCGTGCAAATTGGCGCAAGCGGTTGAAAGGGGAGACTGTAGTACGCAGGTTCTGGTGCAATGTTGAAACCAGCGTCAACGCCGACAAACTGGGTTGTCTGCTTAGTCTCCTCAAACGTCTTGCCAAGAATCAAGATTCCAGCGTCTTTAAGTAGATATTCCCCTGGCTCGAGTTCGACTTTCAATTGCCGATGACCGAAATGCTTCTCAAGCACTCGACTCCAAACCGAAAGGTCCAGAACGCCATCGCTTGCCATATGCGGCACACCTAGCCCACCGCCAACATTGACCGTAGTCACATCGGGACAGCGTTCAACAAATTTTTCAAGGCAGGCCCCTAACACGCGATCCCACTGAGGCAGTTCGGCGGTTAAATAGCCGCAGCCGGTGTGAAAATGGATTTTGGTGATCTTAAGATTGTAGCGGCCAGCTAAGGCAAGCGCTTCTGGCAACTGCTCTTCGTAAATGCCAAATTTCGTTGCTGCCGTGCCCGCATACTGAAGCTTGTCGTTATCGGCGCGGCTCACGCCCATGCCAGGGTTCACCCGTATGCCAATCGACGAATCCGGCTTAATTTTGCCCCACGTTTTTATCGCGTGGAGGGAATCGCAATCGATGAAAAGACCATCGAAACAGGCGAGTGCTTCGACGTCGCGTTTTGAGAGACTGCCCGCAGTAAAAGAGATCTGGTCTGGCCTAAAACCACAGCTCACCGCATGCTCAACCTCGCGCGGCGAACAGGCATCTATGCCGCATAACCCCGTGTGTTGAAGACTTGTGAGGAGCGGCGCGAACCGATTCGCTTTCATGGCGTAAAGCAGCGTATAGCCAACAGGCAGGTTTGCGTCACGCAGTGCCGCGTGCACGCGCTCTAGGTTGTCGCGCACGCGTGCAAACGAATAGACAAAGGCCGGCGAGCCAAAGAGCTTAGCAAGCAGCGAAACCGAATTGTCAGCAAAGAATAATTCTTCGCCTCTGTAAGCCAGATCGTCTCGCTGCCACCAGCGCTGTGACTCTTCTGCGTTCATCATCCTGCTATTTCCCTTTATCGTTATCGAAGCGAAATTTTCACAGACGCAAAAAGCAGCGCGCGAGGCGAACTCGGCGCTGCTTTCTCTGCTGTTCCCTTGCGTTTACTCTAAGCGGCGTCGGGTCCGCGCATCATGGCTTCTTGAACGAAGCCTGGATGAATTTCTTGATTGCCCGTTATCCAACCGCGGCAGCTTTCGCTTCCGCATGCGCAAGCGAACTGCTTGAACAATACCTGCTCTGTTTCCGCATAATCCATGTAGAGATAACTGTTAGCAGGAATGTCCTCCACCGCAGTAATTAACATGTTGCGCATATCGAGCGAAATATTTGGCGAGCACGAATGCAAGAAATAGCCCGAAAAGTGGGTGTCGTGCAGATGCGACTCGTCGTCTATCTGCAGAGTGTGTTGACGAATATCAGTGACGACCTCCCCCGCCATGGCAGCAACAATTTCGCCACGCTTGAACGATCGAAGTGAGATAACGCCGAAACCATTTGTGTCGTCCTTGCGGATCACACGGAAGTCTGTGTCTTTTGGGTAAAGGGGATTGTCCCCAAAGCTAGCAGGATAAAGCATCGTTAATCTTCTCCAAATAACGACCGGTCGCGGACAATGGAAGCCTGTCTATTTTACTAGGCGACTTATGCCGAGAACCCAAATCATGTGGATAGTCCACATTGCCAAAACAAATGTCTGAAAGTTACGTAGACACTTATCCCAAGAACAGCGCGCTGAGTTCGGTGCGTGCTAGCACGACCACGTGTTTCAACGCGCGCTTTATACTGCCTATGTGGCATCTTCTACAAGAATTTTCTTACCAATTTGAAAAGTATTTTTGAGGGAGAAGCGGCGGAAAGTTTGTGGTCTAAGATTCACACAGGGGGGTGTCTGTTCTGCCTATTCGGCTACAGGAACACGGGGGGAGGAGAAGTCATTCGAGTTCTAACAATAATAGGTGAGAATTCAGCGCCTGTGAGTAGCGCCATCTTGCAACTGCTCTAGCCGAAGTTCGCAATCGCCCGCGGACGTCGACACATACAGACTGCCTTCGCTTACCGTTATCGAAAACTCCATTGTGCGCTCGACGGTTTTCGCGAGCGCCTGCACGCCCGCCCAATCGAAGCGGAAGACACTGATTGGTAGTTTGGCGATGTCGGATGACGACAGTTCCCACCAGGTCGGCGATTTAGAATTGAAGCTGTAAAGGCGGACATCCGGCGCGAGGCGCGACACCTTTTTAATACGCTCGATTGTTGGCTCGCCAACATCGATCCACAGCGAAAGCGCACCGTCCAAGGAATGCGCCCAGAGGTCGGCCTCTTCGGTGTCGCTTAGGCTTTTACACAGCTCAAGCCCATCACAGACGTTGAGGCTGTAAGCAAGCACGCGCACCATCATTCGTTCGAGCGTCTCGGACGGATGACAGGCGACTGTTAGGCTCAGGTTTTCATAGACCTCTCGGTCAAGGTCGGTGAGGGCTAACTTCATTTTGTAGATCGTTGGTTTAAGAGCCATACCGCTACTTTCTCATCGCACCTTTCAACAGATCGCCAAGAGTGCCGGTCTTTACCGGCGTGCTCGTGCGCTGCTGGGGCTGCTGTCGACTGTTGTTGCGTGCGCCGTCATTACGGCCACGATTGGCAGGCTCGGCTTGGCGTGTTGCGGGGTCGTCAGCGAGACGCATCGATAATCCGATTCGTTGCCTCTTTACGTCAACCTCCATCACCTTCACCTTGACCACGTCGCCGGTCTTAACTACCGCGTGGGGGTCTTTCACAAAATTGTAGGAGAGTGCGGATATATGTACCAGTCCATCTTGGTGTACGCCGATATCGACGAAAGCGCCAAAATTAGTCACGTTGGTGATAACGCCCTCGAGCGTCATTCCCTCTTCGAGGTCGGAGACTTTTTCGACACCCTCTTTGAAGTCTGCTGTTTTGAATTCTGGCCGCGGATCTCGTCCCGGCTTTTCGAGCTCGGCAAGAATGTCGGTCACAGTCGGCAAACCGAAACGCTCATCGACAAAGGCTTTCGCATCGAGCGATTTTAAATAGCTCGCATTGCCGATCAGATCGTTCACCGATTTTTTTCCCGCCGCGCCGATTTTTTCGACAACCGAATAGGATTCGGGGTGCACGGCTGAGGCGTCGAGCGGATTGTCCCCATCAACTATTCGCAGGAAGCCTGCGGCCTGTTCGAAGCTTTTTTCGCCAAACCGTGGCACCGCTTTTAAGTCAGCACGCGTCTTGAAGGCGCCATTGCTATTGCGAAAGGCAACGATGTTGGTGGCGATCGAGGCGCTTAATCCAGCGACGCGGCGCAAGAGAGGCGCTGAGGCCATATTCACATCCACGCCCACGGCGTTTACACAGTCTTCGACAACGGCGTCGAGCGAATGACCCAATTTAATCTGGCTTACGTCATGCTGATACTGGCCCACGCCGATCGACTTCGGTTCGATCTTTACCAATTCGGCAAGCGGGTCTTGAAGGCGTCGCGCAATCGAGATCGCGCCGCGCACGGTAACATCTAGGTCGGGAAATTCTTCGCGTGCGGTATCGCTCGCCGAATACACCGAAGCGCCCGCCTCGCTAACCATCGCTTTTTGTGCGCGCAGTTCGGGATGCCTTTTTAACAAGTCACTTGCCAGCTTGTCGGTTTCTCGCGACGCCGTACCATTACCGATCGCGATAAGTTCGACCTTATGTTTTGAGCAAAGCGCAGCGAGCACGGCAATCGACTGGTCCCATTGTTTTTTCGGCGCGTGGGGATAGATCGCCGTGTCTTCTAAATATTGACCGGTCGCATCGACAAGCGAGACTTTAACACCGGTGCGTAGACCAGGATCGAGTCCCATAGTGACCTTGCTGCCCGCCGGCGAGGCGAGAAGGATTGCTTTCATGTTTTCGGCGAACACCCGAATGGCCTCTTCCTCTGCGCTATCGCGAAGCTGCCCGAGAAGGTCGAGCTCTAAACGCGTCAGGAGTTTTATTTTCCATGTCCACTTCACCACTTCGGCCAGCCAACGATCCGCCGCCCTGCCCTCGTCGGCGATGCCAAAGGTGCGAGCGATCATCAGTTCGGCGCGCTCGGGAACAATTTCAGCACGCGTCTTATCGGCATTAGCTACCGCTGCGGGTGTGGCGATAGCCGAATGTAGGAAGGCTTCTTTGCGGCCGCGGAATACGGCGAGTGCGCGATGCGAGGGCACCCGTTTGAGCGGCTCATCGTAGTCGAAATAATCGCGAAATTTCGCCGCGTCGTTTTCTTTTCCTTCGACAACTCTAGACTGCAGCACGCCCTCTTCCCAGAGATAGTTACGCAGACTGCCGCTCAGCTCTGGATGCTCGGCGAAGCGCTCCATAAGAATTTGTTTCGCGCCATCGAGCACAGCCTTGGCGTCAGTAAACCCTGCTTCGGTATCGACAAACGCAGCCGCTTCTTGCTCGGGTTCGAGCGTTGGATTCTCAAGTAGTTTGTCTGCGAGTGGCTCGATGCCCGCCTCGATCGCGATCATCGCTTTCGTGCGGCGCTTCTTTTTGTAGGGCAGGTATAGGTCTTCGAGAATTGACTTCGTCTCAGCCGCATTAATTTTCTTTTCGAGTTCGGGCGTCAGCTTGTCCTGCTCAGCAATGCTTGCCACGATGGCCTGTTTTCGCTCCTGAAGTTCGCGCAAATAGCGCAGGCGTACTTCGAGATCTCGCAGCTGCAGGTCGTCGAGCCCGCCTGTCGCTTCTTTGCGGTAGCGTGAAATAAAGGGAACGGTAGAGCCTTCGTCAAGCAGAGCGATCGATGCCGCAACCTGCTGCACCATGACGCCGAGTTCCTCGGCGATCTTGTTGTTAATATCCATTTACGCGGGGATTCCTGCTGCTATCCAGTTTGCACTGAGAAAGGGTTTGGTGATTACGCGCTCGCGTCGGCGCCCTGCTCGAGCCCACCGAAGGCGGCGATAAAATCTTTTAAGAAGTCTGTGAGCTGCAGCGTCATCACCGCAAACTCCTGATCGAATTTTTCAGCGGCAGATTCCGCGTCGCCCTGATCGCGCTCTTCATTCATGCCCACAAATTTAACGCGCTTCACGGACAGGTCCTCGGACAAGACGCAGCTAACGACGCTATTCCATGTCACGCCCAAACTTTTTACCTGTTTGCCCGCACCAAGGTGTGCCTGAATCTCCTCGCTGAATAAGTCTTGTCCTTTACAGCGCACGACATTGCCGCCGTCGATAGGATTGAACAGCTCGCATTCTTCATCGATCACAAAATTATCGCTGCCGTGCTGTTCGCGCAGCCAGCGCGTCATCACGTCTGCCGGCGCGCGATTGGTCGAAGGGATCTCAACCGGCAACGACCCGAGTGTATCGCGCAGGAGAGTAATCAGCTCTTCGGCCTTCGGCGCACTGCTCGAATTTACTATCAGCATATTATCGGCAAGCGACAGATAGGCGAAGGTTTGCTGATTGCGCGTGAAGGCGCGCGGCAAGAGAGTGACAAAAACATCGTCGCGTATCTGGCGCTTTTCTTTGCGGTAAATTTTGCGCCCCTGCCGTTCTTCTAGCTCAGCAACCTTCTCCTCAGTCGCCTCGTTTACCACGGCCGCGGGCAGAAGGCGCTCTTGTTTTTGTGAGCAGAGCATCAAATAAGGGCCCTGCACATGGCTTAACATTTCGCCTTCGCGCCCTAAAGGGCTTACCCAACCTAGCCGCGCCTTCTCCATAGAACCACAGGGTTCGAATAGCTTGTCGGCGAGCGCCGTTTCGATCTCTTCGAACGATTGAGCGAGAGGTTTGGCAAAAGTATAGACGCGAAGGTTCTTAAACCACATAAGGTGAATTCCAATTGATCGGCGGGGTCGGGATTATGCAATAGGCGGAGGGGTTAATCCACAAACCAAGGTTCAAACTTGGCTCATGGACACGCCCTCGGTTTGCTTTTATTCTGCAAGCATAGACGGACGTCGCGGTTAGGCCAGTTGCCGTCGTTTTATGCCGTTTGGGTTCTTGCCCTACTGCATACACTCAGACTAAGCCTGAGGTTCGCTGCGAATCGCTGCAGGCAGATCACACCACAGACTTATCGAATTAGGAATGAAATCAATGCCTTTATGTTACTCATCGATTGCCAGAAAAACTCAGCGAGACAGTGTGCGCCTCGTGCTACTCAGCCTCTTAGCCGCGCTAGGCTTAGCGGCCTGTGCGCCCGCAGATACGCCTTCAACGATTGCAGCGCCCGCGTCAGTGGCGTCGATGAACCAGGCAAACGAATCACTGCGGCTCACTGAATGGCTCGATGCCGAATACGCCCATGAACTCGATTTCTCGCCGCTCGCGAAGACGCGTCTGGGCGACAAAAGCGCCCATGGCGAACTCGACGATGTTTCCGAAGCTGCTAGCGATGCGCAGCTTGAGTGGCACAGAGACTCGGTTACGTGTCTTCGCAGCGAGTTTGATTACGCACAGTTAAACGACGAGGCGAAACGCTCTTTCGATCTTTGGGTGTATCAACTCACTCAGGCCGAAGAATCGATTCCGTTCCGCCGCCACGGCTTTATCTTCGGTCGCAATGGCCCCCAAGCGTCTCTGCCCAATAGCCTCATCAACTATCAAGTCGTGGATACAGAGCAGGACGCACTCGACTATGTCTCCCGACTCGAACAGAGCGGCCGCTACCTGCTGCAATATCTCACGCGCACGCAGCTCGCCGCGCAAGACGGTGTGCGCGCCCCATTCTTCGACTACCAGCAGGCACTGAGCGAAATCAAGAGAATCACGAGCGGCGAGCCGTTCGATTCGATGGGCAGCTCAGCGCTGTGGGACGACGTAACCACTAAGTTTAACGCGCTCGTTGCGGCGGGCACGATAGACCAAACGCGAGCCGACGCGCTTCTTGAGCAGGCGCGCACGGCGATTCTTGACACGATGCAACCTGCATATGAACAGATTAGTGCATGGCTTGCTGCCGATCTTGAGAATGTCTCGGACAGTGCCCAAGGCGCTTGGTCGTTGCCCGATGGCGAGGCATATTATCAGCAGCGCCTCGAGCGTATGACCACCCTGCCACTAACCGCCGATGAGATTTTCGACACTGGTGTCAGCGAAGTTGCGCGCATTCAGGCCGAGATGGAAGAGATCAAAGCGCGTGTCGGCTTTGAGGGATCGCTGCAGGACTTTTTCACCTTCATTCGCAACGATGACCGCTTTTATCACCCCAACACCGATGAAGGCCGCGCTGCCTATATTGCCGACGCCGACGCAATCCTTGCCGCTACCTACGAAAAACTGCCCGAGTTCTTTGGCATTCTGCCCAAAGCGGGCCTGCAGGTGCGCCGGGTAGAGCCCTTCCGCGAGCAAGACGGCGGTGCTGCACACTACGCACGCGGAACCAAAGACGGCTCACGCCCAGGCACTTTTTACGCCCACCTGTCGGACATGCGCGCAGCGTCGAAGCACCGCTTAGAGAATCTTGCCTATCACGAAGGCGTGCCGGGGCATCACATGCAGATCTCGATTCAGCAAGAGCTCGAGGGTCTACCCGCCTTCCGCGCTAATAAAGGCTACACCGCTTATAGCGAAGGTTGGGGGCTTTATGCCGAAGGGCTTGGCAAGGAGATGGGCGGATACGAAGACCCGTATGCAGATTTCGGACGCCTGTCAGGCGAGATCTGGCGCGCGGTGCGTTTGGTAGTCGATACTGGCATTCACGCGAAGCGCTGGACTCAAGACGAGGCGGTGCAATACGCGCTAGAAAATTCGCCGCGCCCCGAGCCCTCGGTTCGCTCGGAGATACGCCGTTACTTTAATAATCCAGGGCAGGCGACCGCTTATAAGATCGGCATGTTGCGCATCCAAGCGATTCGCGCCAAGGCCGAGGCGGCCTTGGGCGATAACTTCGATATTCGCGACTTTCATGACCAAGTCTTAGGGTCTGGTCAGCTGCCTATGAGCATGCTCGAAGCCAAGATCGATGCGTGGATCGAGGCTACGCGCTAGCCTGCAATCCGCCGTGCTGAAGCGCCTCGGCAGGCTCTACATAACTGAGCCCCTGCGCTTCGGCGACCGCTGGCACAGTCAGCACGCCACGGTACACGTTGAGGCCATTGAGGAGATGAGCATCGCTACGCATGGCTTCCTCCGCGCCTTTTTTAGCGAGACTCATGACGAAGGGCAGCGTCGCGTTGGTTAACGCGAACGTCGACGTACGCGCTACGCCACCGGGCATGTTCGCCACACAGTAGTGAATGATGCCGTCGACCACATAGGTGGGATCCTGATGTGTCGTCGCGCGGCTCGTTTCGAAACAGCCGCCTTGGTCGATGGCCACATCGACTAGCACTGAGCCAGGCTTCATTAGGCTGAGCATTTCGCGCGTCACCAGCTTCGGCGCGGACGCGCCCGGAATCAGCACCGCGCCGATCACCGCGTCGGCCGATTTAAGCTGAGTCTCGATAGCGTCGGTAGTCGAATAGAGCGTTTTGATACGCCCATCGAACAGTTCGTCGATCTGGCGAAGTCGCGGCAATGAGCGATCGAGTAGGGTGACATCGGCGCCGAGGCCTAGCGCCATCCGCGCCGCATTCAGGCCAACCACGCCGCCGCCAAGAACAACTACCTTACCCGCCTCGACACCTGGCACGCCTCCAAGAAGCACGCCGCTGCCGCCTTTGGATTTCTCGAGGCATAGCGCCGCTTCTTGTATCGACATCCTGCCAGCTACCTCGCTCATTGGCGCGAGTAGCGGCAACGAATTGTTGTGGCCGGTTACCGTTTCGTAAGCGATACAAGTCGCACCCGAGGCGAGCAGCAATTTGGTCTGCTCGGGGTCTGGGGCAAGGTGCAGGTAGGTGAACAGCGTTTGGTTAGGCCGAAGCTGTTTGCACTCGCTCGGCTGCGGCTCTTTTACCTTCACGATTAATTCGGCGCGCTCGAATATCTCGGCTGCACTAACGACAACCTCAGCACCCGCGTCGACATACTGCTCGTCGGTGAGGCCGATAGCGGTGCCGCCCTGAGTCTCGACAAGCACCTGATGTCCGGCGCCAACCAGCTCGCGCACACCTGCTGGTGTAAGACCGATGCGGTATTCATGGTTCTTAATCTCTTTTGGGACGCCTATTAACATTGTCGCTCTCCTCGCTTCTCGTTCTCGGTGCTCGTTCTGGATGCTGCCACGCTATTTGCCTAACAGCGTTAATTGAGCGCAGTATAGTCGCGGATTAGAGATTGTGATTGGCTAATACTCTTTCATAGTCGATCAAAAATGAGATAAAGTCTGCTTTGAATGCAATTTATTAGTCGAATCATCTGGCATATGAAAATGAAGCAGCCCAAAAGCCTGTCAAGAATCGATAGAAAAATACTCAGAGAGCTGCAATCTAACGGCCGCATGAGCTATGCCGAGCTTGCCCGCAGGGTAGGTCTTACCACTACCCCGTGCATGGAGCGGGTGAAGAGAATGGAACGCGACGGCGTGATCCGCGGCTATAGCGCAATACTCAATCCAGCAGAGCTGGAAGCGGGACTGGTGGTTTTTGTGCAGATTCGCCTCTCGCGCAAGTCCCCAGATATTTTCGCCGAGTTCACCGAAGCGGCGCTGACACTCGAGTCGGTGCAAGAATGCCACCTCGTGTCGGGCAATTTCGACTACCTAATCAAGGCGCGGGTCGCCAATATGGGTGCGTATCGCGAACTGCTCGGCGACACCTTACTCACACTGCCCGGCGTGCAAGAGTCGACGAGCTACGTGGTGATGGAACAGGTTAAAGAGACTCTGAAAATTCCCGTGCCGAGTTAGGCTCTAGCGCGGGGGATCGACTCTGTCGCTTACCGACGTGTTTACTCGATACCAGCCTGCTATGGCGTAGCGGTCGCGAACGGCGGGCAACACCTCGTGGGGAAAGTCTTCGCTCAGAAAAAGGACTAACGTACCCATGAGCGGGGTGACCTTGGTCTCTGCGGGCAATCCCGCAGCAAGTCGCGTCGGCGCATCGACTGGCTCGGCGGCGGCGTCTGATGGATAAAGCACAAGTTCGCCGCCATCGTCCGCAGTCCAGCCCGGATTGAGGTAGAGCACCAGCGAGAGCACACGGTTCGCCTCGCCCTTGAAGGCATCTTTGTGGCGTTTGTAATAGTCGCCGGGACCATAGAGAGAGAAATGGCTTTCGAACGAGAACAAACCGAGTAACAGATGCCTATTAAGGTATGTTTGCAGTGACTTCGCCCAAACGAGCCAATCACGCCCCGCCTGCGAATCGCCTTCTATCCAGCAGATCTCGTCGGTGCGCACAAACTTGCTGCGGGTGAAGCGCTTACCGCGTCCGATACCGGCGGTGGAGAACTTTTCATCGTTAATAGACACGACATGGTCACGCAACGCACTGACCAGCGGCATTGGCACCGCAGTAGGGTTAATGCTGAAGCCTTGTTCGGTGATCTCCTTCGCGATTTTGGCGAATAGCACGCCGTCGTCATAGTGATCACTGGTGAAGGGCTTTGCTACCTGTCTGACCATGGACCGGACTCGAGTGTTGATGCCGTGATTATCGCGCTGTTCTAGGATCCTGCAACAACAATCTTCATCCTTTATCGCGGCCAGACAAGCAATGGGGACTATCGGGAATCAAGGACATCTAAGACTTAGCGAGACCAAAGGCTAAACGCTGCACAAAAAAAAACCCGCCGAGCGAGCCGCTGGCGGGTTTAAAAAAATACTGAAAACTAGGTTGGTGCACATCGATGCGGTGAGAGAGGGAGAGAATCTCCTCACACATCGGAATGCGTTTTCAAGTATGTGCGAATAACGTTGCAACTGGCGTACCAAGTTCACTTTTTGGAGGAAAATAGTTGAATTTTTCTACTTCTAGCCTGAAAACCCGCTATTTCTCTCGCGTGTTGAATCCAATCACATAAGAAAATGCCTAACACACGCCGCTCCCCGCAAACTGCGACGTTGCTTATCACGCACCATCACCCTGCGATTAGGCATTCACACGCACCAATTTAGCTCAGACTCACGCGAGAATTTTCTGCAATTGCGCGAACCCCGACTGCATGCCCTGCTCTATTGCCGGGGCATATTCATCGGGGGCTATCTCTGTCTCCCAAAAGAAATGACAGCCCTCGCCTGCCTCGGTAATGTGTATTTTGGCGAGATGATGCTCTAACACCGAGCGGGCTTTGATAACAGAATAATGGAGCTTCCGCTGCGCGGCATCGAGCAAGATAATTCGCTCCTGAACCTCGCCTAACCCAGCCATGTCGAAGCTGCGCACGTCGCCACTTAGCGTGATTTTCTCGATTGCCGGCACCCAGTCGCAGCGCGTTACGTCGGCGAAGATCGCCCATACTTCGTCTGCCGACTGGTTGAAATGTTGCTCTACCTTAATTTTCTTCATTGCTCTCTCCGTAGCTTTTCCGTAGCTTTTGAAATAAACCAACCTAGTTCGATCTTGATACTACTTTTATAGTGAATACTCACTTACCTTTTAGCTTCCTGTACAAAGAACGCTCACTTACTCCCAACGCTTCCGCGGCCGCCGCCTTATTGCCATCTTGCGCGGCAAGTATGGCTTCGATATAGCGCCGCTCAAGGTCTTTTAGCGACGGCCATTCCCCACCTTGCTGACTAGAAATTAACTCGTCGAGCAGTCCTACATGTGGCGCCTCGACCGGAGTATCGTTACCCGTTAAACGCTGATCGTCCTTCGACCCCGCAATAAGATTATCCTCCTCGAAACACATTTCGATAACCCGGCTATCGATGACATTGGTGTCAGCAAGCACGATTGCGCGATAGAGCAGATTTCTCAATTCGCGGATATTACCGCGAAATCGATAAGCCGCAAGTGTCCGAATAGCCGAGCTGGTAAGGTGGTATTTGTCGCCGCCTGCGAACCGCGAGAGTATCGCTTTACTCAGCGCCGGCAAGTCGTCGAGACGATCAGCCAACGAAGGAATGGCAATGGGGAAGACATTGATGCGATAGAACAAGTCGTTGCGAAAACCGCCCTCATTGACCATCGCCAGCAGGTTTTTATGGGTCGCACAGATTAGCCGAAAGTTCGACGTTTTAACCTCGCCGCTGCCAACCGGACGAAAAGTCCCAGTCTCGAGCAGGCGCAATAGTTTCACCTGCATGCCTAGGGGAATGTCACCTAATTCGTCGAGGAACAGCGTGCCGCCGTGGGCGAGTTCAACCAGGCCTTTTTTATTGTTCTGAGCACCGGTGAAGGCCCCCTTCACGTGACCGAAGAGCTCGCTTTCGAAAAGGGAATCCGACAACCCAGCACATTCGAGGGTTACCATCGGCTTGGCGCTCCGTTTGCTTGCCATATGAATCGCACGAGCAGCAAGCTCCTTGCCTGTTCCCGATTCGCCCAATAGCAACACAGAGGCATCTGTTGCACCGACACGCGCGATCTTAGCGAGCATCTTCTCGAAAGGTGGGCTCGATCCAACCAGTTCCTGAGTAGACACCTCACCGCTGGCAAGCGGGACGGGCCGTAAAAGCTCGACAAAATAGGCGAGGTCGCCTTCGGCATCGTGAATCGGCAGCATCTCGACATCAACATGCTCGCGTCCTCTCGGGGTCTGGTGAATATGGAGCACCCGCTCTTTATGCCCCGACGCCACCGCAGCGCCAAGTGGGCAGTCTTCGCCTGACTGGTCGCAGGGTTTGGAGTAACCGTGCGACACCTCATAGCAACGCGGGGTGTTGGCGAACTCGATCTCGCCGAACGCGTCGCGGTATTGTTGATTAGTCGCAAGTATCTCGTAGTCGGCAGAGACGAGAATGGCAGGGCATTCATAGCCCTCGAGCATCGCGCCTAGATCACGCGCTTTATTACTGGCAATTAGTTGCATAATGACCTCTTTGAAAGCCAATTTTGTCATTATTGACATATTTGTCAAATAAAATAGACATTAATGTCGTTTTGGTTCGCGAAATCAACGTCAAGCGGACTACGACACCGAGAACCAGTCCCTCTGAATATATTATTCCATTTATTACAATGGCTTAGGAAAAAATCAAGGAGTTGGCATGGCAACTGCAATAGCCCTAATACAAATCAAACCCAAGGCGGTCGGCGGCGCATACTTCCGCTAACGCCATTCACGCCAAAATGGAGATAGCCAATGATACACATTCGAAATATGGTACTCATGATGTTCGTAGCGCCAACCACTGCCCTCGTTTGCTGGGCTATCTGGGCCTACATCCTATAAACACCTGCCCTAAAAAACGCAAAACCGAACGCTTCACGGAGACACACAATGGAACTCGATCCCTTCATCCTTTCACGCATTCAGTTTGCGGCGAATATCAGCTTCCATATTTTGTTTCCAAGCATCTCTATAGGACTATGTTGGCTTCTCGTCTTTTTCCGCCTGCGCTTTACGCTCACCGGCAACAAAGACTGGGAGTACGCCTATTTCTTTTGGGTTAAGGTTTTTGCACTCACTTTCGCGCTAGGTGTCGTTTCTGGCATCACCATGAGCTTTCAGTTTGGCACCAACTGGCCAGGCTTCATGGAACGCGTCGGCAATATCGCAGGCCCCTTATTAGGGTACGAAGTGCTTACTGCGTTTTTCCTCGAAGCCTCTTTCCTCGGAATAATGCTCTATGGCAAAAACCTTGTATCTAACCGTGTGCACCTAATCTCGTCGTTCCTTGTTGCGATAGGCACCACTACCTCGGCGTTCTGGATTCTGAGCCTCAACTCATGGATGCATACACCTGCGGGCTTTACGATCGAGAATGGCGTGTTTATGGTCGAGGACTGGATGGAAATAATATTCAATCCTTCGTTCAAGTATCGGTTCATTCACACAGTGACCGCCTCGCTCCTCACCTCGGCTTTTTTCGTAGCAGGAATCAGCGCCTGGCGTACTCGCAAGAATGTTGATGGCCCTGCCACATGGAAAGTGCTGCGAACCGGAGTCGTGCTTGCCGCCATTGTTGCCCCCATTCAAATTTTTGTGGGCGGCCTGCATGGGCTTGTAGCGCTTGAGAATCAACCGGCAAAAATCGCCGCAGTGGAAGGCATTTGGGAGACAGAAAAAGGCGCACCTCTCACCCTGTTCGGTTTTCCGGACGAAGAGGCACGCACAACCCATTTCGCTATCGAGGTGCCTAAGCTCGCAAGCATAATCCTTACACACCATGTCGATGGTGAAATCAAAGGCTTAAACGAATTCGAAGACGCGCATCCACCGGTGGCCCCGCTTTTCTGGAGCTTCCGCGTAATGGTCGGCATGGGCTTTCTCATGCTCGCAGTCGCTTGGTGGGGAAGTTACGCACTGTTTCGCAATAAGGTCGGCCCGTGGCTGCTGCGCGCCCTTAGCTGGATGACTTTTGCCGGCTGGGTTGCGAGTCTCGCAGGGTGGTATGTAACGGAAATCGGTCGTCAGCCTTGGGTTGTGCAAGGGTATATCCGCGCAAGCGAAGTCGTTGCCGATCACGCCGGCGGCATGGTGCTCAGCACGCTGATCGGTTACCTGCTGCTGTATGCATTCTTGCTCGTGTTCTACATCCTCACGCTCATGCATATGTCTTCTAAGCCGGCGCGGTCGTTAAAAGAAAGCATCGATTTTGCGGCGCCTAAAGCGAACACGCCAAAACCAATTGCCACACTAGGAGCTGTGTAATGGACTATTGGCTACCGCTTATCTTTGTCAGCCTGATGGGTCTGTCGTTACTGCTCTATATTATTCTAGACGGCTATGATCTTGGCATTGGCATTTTGCTCCCGCTTGCTAGCGACGACGAAAAAGACCGTATGATCGAAACCATCGGTCCTTTTTGGGACGCGAACGAGACTTGGATCGTGCTCGGTATCGGCATTCTGCTCATCGCGTTTCCCAGCGCGCACGGCATGATCCTCACACACCTTTATATTCCGGTCACGCTAATGCTGTTTGGCCTCATCCTGCGCGGCGTCGCATTCGATTTTCGGGTCAAGGTTACCGCCGAATACAAGAGCCTCTGGAACAAACTGTTTTTCGTCGGCTCGCTTTTAGCAGCCATGTCGCAGGGTTGGATGCTCGGCTCCTATGTTATGGGTCTCGAGAGTGGTCTAACGAGTATCGCCTTCTCTATAGCGATCGCTTTGTCACTCCCCGCATTTTATGTCGTGCTCGGCTGCGGCTGGTTGTTTATTAAAAGCTCTGGTGAGATTTACACTAAGGCGGCCAAATGGGCGCGTACCGCCATTCTCCCGATGGGCGTTGGCCTCTTCTTGATTTCGATCGCAACGCCCATTGCAAGCAGCACAATCGCTGCGAAGTGGTTTACGCTGCCTGCAGCAATTGGTCTGCTCCCTATTCCGCTGATGACAGGCGTCGCGTATTTCACCGCTCTGTGGGTTTTGTCGAAAGAAGAAATTCTAAAAGCCGGCTACGGATGGATCGTGTTCGTGTTCGTGTGCATGGTCGTGATGTGTCTGATGATGGCGCTAGGGCTCGCCTATAGCATCTTCCCAGACATCGTTATTGGCAAACTAGATATTTGGGAGAGCGCTTCTTCTACGGCATCACTCGAATTTGCTCTCATAGGCACCGTGATAGCAGTGCCTATGATTCTTTTCTACACAGCATTTATTTACAAAAATTTTCTACGGTAAGTCGCAGCCTTTAAGCTACGAATAATCGTCTCAAGAATGAAAACGCGAGCCAATCACTTATGTATTGGACAAGGAACGAGGCCAAGGAGGTCAATATGAACGCAGCAATCGACAACACCACTTTGATTCCAGTCGTCACACCATTTTTTGATGCCGAGAGCAACACGTTCTCCTATATCGTAAAGGATCCCAGCTCACCTGCATGCGCCGTCATCGACAGCGTACTCGATTTAGACTACGCCTCGGGCGGTGTAAGCCACGAAGGCGCGGATGCGATTATCAAGTTTATTCGCGATAACGAGCTTAACATCGAATGGATTGTGGAGACACACGCACACGCGGATCATATCTCTGCGGGTCACTACATTCGCGACGAGATCGGTGGAAAGCTCGCTATTGGCGAACAGATAAAAACGGTACAAAAAGTATTCGGTGGTATTTACAACATCGATGACGAGCTCGCTCACGATGGCTCGCAGTTTGACCACCTGTTCACCGATGGCGAAACGTACAAAATCGGCAACCTCGAGGCGCATGTCATGCACACTCCAGGACACACTCCGGCTTGTATGTCGCATCTGATCGGCGATGCCTTGTTTGTTGGCGACACCCTATTTATGCCTGATGCAGGCACCGCGCGAGCTGATTTTCCTGGCGGCGATGCGGCAACACTTTACCGCTCGATTCACAAGTTGCTCGAGCTTCCCGGCGCAACCCGCGTGTTTATGTGCCACGACTACGGACCCAACGATCGCGAACTCGAATATGAGACTACGATAGCCGAAGAGCGCGAACGCAATATTCATGTAAAAGATTCAGTAAGCGAGGATGAATTTGTGAGAATGCGCACCGCGCGCGATAAGACACTCGGCATGCCGCACCTAATACTGCCGTCGCTGCAGGTAAACGTGCGCGCTGGCGAATTTCCCAAGGCCGAAGATAACGGTCTCGTGTATCTCAAAATTCCGATCAATGCATTTAAATAGATAGATTAAAGCGACTATAAAAAAATTATGGCCAACTATGAGTCAACTATGAGCCAACAATTCTAGGAGAATAAAATGCGCATCATGACGCTAAACACTACACTCACCGTTTCAGCCCAAGTTGAGATTGAAGAACTGGCAGAGCTCAAAGCCAATGGTGTGACCTCACTGGTTTGTAATCGCCCCGATGGCGAATCACAAGACCAAGTGGCTTTCGAGACACTTTCTGCTGCAGCCGAAGCGCTTGGTATCACGGTCGTTAATCTTCCGTTCAAATCAGGCGAACAGACAGACGCGCAGGTTCAAAAATTTGCCGACCTTCTCGAAGAGGCGCAGGCGAAAAGCGAGAAAGTGCACGCCTACTGCCGTACTGGTAATCGGTCTACTTGCCTTTGGTCAGCAGCAGCGGTAAGCCGCGGCGCTAGTGCTCAAGAGGTCTTAGCAACGGCTAAGGAAGTTGGATTCGATGTAAGTGACGCAGTTAAACCTTATGTTAAGGATAACGAGTTAACTGCCTCCTCTGCGCCAAATGAAGGTGCTGCAAAGCCCTCTTTCGACGTGGTCATTGTTGGCGCTGGATCGGGCGGAATCGCGGCGGCGGCAAGTTTGCTCAAACGCAAAGGCGATTTGCGTATTGCCTTAATAGACCCTGCCGAATCGCATTACTATCAACCCGGATGGACGATGGTGGGCGGGGGCGTATTCAATAACACGCAAACTAAACGCAATATGCGTGACCTTATTCCTCATAATGTTTCGTGGATTAAACAATCTGTTGTTGGCTTTACGCCTACCGAGAATACTGTGCAGTTAGACAACGAACAGTCTCTGCACTACCAACAGCTTATCGTTGCGCCGGGCCTTGTGCTCAACTGGGATGGCATCAAAGGCCTAAAAGAAAGCCTAGGCAAGAACGGCGTTACCTCCAATTATTCATACGAACACTCGGCTTACACTTGGGAGCTGGTTAAAGGATTAAAGAAAGGGCGCGCTATTTTTACCCAGCCGCCTATGCCAATTAAATGTGCTGGCGCGCCTCAGAAGGCGCTCTACCTCTCCGGCGACCATTGGTATCGTACCGGCGCGCTTAAAGATATTAGTATCGATTTCTTCAATGCGGGAGGCGTTCTTTTTGGCGTCGCGGCCTATGTTCCTGCACTGCAAAGCTACATCGACAAGTACAAGGCAAAGACTCATTTCAATCACACGCTCATCGAAGTAGACGGCGCGAACAAGCGCGCCTACTTTAAGTCATCCGAGGCTGGCAAAGAGAACGAGGTGATCTGCGAAGAGTTCGATATGATTCACGTGTGCCCGCCACAGAAGTCGCCTGAATTTGTTGCCAAAAGCGCGCTCGCCGATGCCGGTGGTTGGCTCGATGTTGATCAGTTTAGCCTCCAGCACAAGAAGTTTGCGAACGTGTGGGGACTGGGAGACGTCATGAACACACCTAACGCCAAGACCATGGCGGCGGTGCGCAAGCAAGTGCCTGTGGTCGCTGCGAATATCATCAACACCCTAAAGGGCCAGGAGCTGCAGGCCGGTTATGATGGCTACGGCTCATGCCCACTCACAGTCGAGCGTGGTAAAATCGTACTCGCTGAATTTGGCTACGGTGGCAAGCTTCTTCCGTCGTTCCCCTCGTTTTTACTTAATGGCACACGCCCTACGTGGGCAGCGTGGATACTAAAGAAGGACATGCTTCCGGCGATCTATTGGCATGCTATGTTAAAGGGCCGTGAATGGCTTGCTGCTCCAAAGAAACTAAAGTCTCTCAAAGGCTAGTTTTCTTGCGATGTGGAATCACCCTGCACTGCCGAGTGACGGAATACTGTAAGCTAAGGATAGAGTCGAATGCGAAGGAGCGAAAAACTACTGCCGGCGCTGCGCTGGATGCGCGGTTACGATGGAGAGACTTTTAGCAGCGATCTGATCGCCGCGATTATCGTCACGATCATGTTGATTCCGCAGTCCCTTGCTTACGCGCTGCTCGCAGGGCTGCCTGCGGAAGTCGGCCTCTACGCCAGCATTCTTCCGCTCGCGGTTTACGCGCTTTTTGGCAGCAGCAGCACGCTGTCGGTCGGGCCGGTAGCCATTGCATCACTTATGACAGCAGCTGCCGTCGGCGAAGTCTCTGCCGGTGGCAACGTAAGCGTCACTGCGGCCGCAATCACGCTTGCTGCGCTGTCGGGTGGCATGCTCGCCGCGTTCGGCTTTTTAAGACTCGGCTTTCTTGCTAATTTTCTTTCGCACACTGTAGTGTCGGCGTTTATCACAGCGTCGGCCATCATCATCGCCCTTAGTCAGCTACGCCATATTTTTGGCATTCAAGCAGGCGGAGACACGCTGGGCGAATTACTCCATTCGCTCTGGGCGCATTTGCCTCAGTTGAATTATTCAACGCTTTGGATCGGTGTCGGCGTAATTCTTTTCCTGCTGTTGGTAAAGGCACACGGCGTCGCACTTTTTATGACGCTAGGGTTGAGCCGCTTCCACGCACAGCTACTCAGCAGAGTCGCGCCTGTATTTGCGGTAATCGCTACTATCGTAGCAGTCGCATCGTTAGGACTAGAAAGCAATGGCGTTGCAGTAGTCGGTTCAATTCCTACCGGCCTACCTAGGCTCGCTATGCCGGACTTCTCAATCGAACTTGTCGAGGCGCTCTGGCTGCCGGCGCTTCTAATCTCTATTATTGGCTATGTTGAATCGGTCTCGGTTGGTCGTACACTTGGCGGCAAACGCCAAGAACGTATCGACGCAGACCAAGAGCTCATCGGCCTTGGTACCGCAAACCTCGCCTCCGCTTTCTCAGGCGGGCTGCCAGTAACAGGCGGCTTCTCGCGCTCGGTTGTCAATTTCGACGCCGGCGCGGTTACTCAGGCGGCGAGCCTGATGACTGCCGCATTTATCGGCATAGTCTCACTGTTTCTCACACCATTACTTTACAGCCTACCTAAAGCGACTCTTGCCGCCACCATTATTGTTGCGGTGATCGCTCTCGTTGATTTCTCGGTTATCAAAAAAACCTGGCGAGTTTCGAAGGGAGATACAGCAGCAGTGATTGTCACTATGCTTATCACCTTAGGGTTTGGCGTCGAAGCTGGGGTGTCCTGCGGCATTTTAGTATCGATTGGTTTGCACCTTTACCGTACTTCCAAGCCTCATATTGCTGAAGTGGGCCTTATCGAGGGCACCGAACATTTCCGCAATGTGCGCCGTTATCAGGTTGAGTGTTACCCGCAGATTCTTACGCTTCGTGTCGATGAAAGTTTATTCTTCGCCAATGCATCCTATCTCGAAGAACGCATCTATTCCGCAGCCTTCGACAACGGCGACATTGCGCACGTGATCCTCATGTGCACCGCGATTAACGAGATCGACTACACCGCGCTCGAAACTCTAGAGGCGGTTAATCTTCGCTTGAAACAGCAGGGCATTACGCTCAACCTGTCGGAGGTGAAAGGACCGGTGATGGATATGCTCAATCGTACTGACTTCTTCGACCACCTCAGCGGCGAGGTTTATCTCAGTCAGTTTGAGGCGTTTAGCGCGGTACGGGGAAAACTGGGGCTTGGTGGCGCGTAGAATAATTTACCCTCGTATAGACAACCCGGCGGCTAGATTACTCTAAGTAACCACTTTGGCAGACCGGCGACATCGTTCTGAGCAATATTTAACCTCGTCCCAGTTCCTCTCCCATTTTTTTCGCCACGCAAAAGGCAGCTTGCAAACGGGACAGGTTTTCTGAGGAAGATCCTGTTTCTTTATGCCGCGCACGACCCTTCCTTCGCCCGCTAGATAACCCCCTGCTCGATAAGATCGGCAGCATAGTGCGCTGCGCGTGCGCTAAACGCCATATAGGTTAGCGATGGGTTCTGACACGCTGCAGAGGTCATAAACGAGCCGTCTGTGATAAACAGGTTGGGTACATCGTGTGCCTGACACCAGCCGTTAAGCACAGAGGTATCGCGGTCCCGACCCATGCGGGCGCTGCCCATTTCGTGAATACGGTTGCCGGGCTTGGTAAGATTAACCGATGTCGCGGTGATGTTTGTGCAGCCAGCCGCCTCGAGCATCGCGACAGCGTCTTTGCTCGCCTCCTCCAACATCTTGTATTCGTTGTCGCCGTATTTCACATTAAATAGCGCGATGGGGTTGCCCCATTTGTCGCGCTTGCTCGCATGCAACGTCACGCGGTTTTCTGGATTAGAAAGCTGCTCGCCAAAGGCGCCGATTCCAATTCGCCAAGCGCTTGGTAATTTATGCGCCTCTTTGAACGCACGGCCGATGCCTGGAAGTTGTCCGCCTGCGTTGCCAACCGAGGTCGCGCCGCCCTGAAAACCAAAACCGCGGCGATAGGGTTTGTCTTGGCCGTCGAGGTTAGCGTAACGCGGTATATAGATGCCGCCGCTCGGACGCCTGCCAAAAGTTGTTTTGTTATCGAATCCGCTTAGATAACCCGTAGCATTCGCGCCACTCACGTGGTCCATCAAATTGCGACCGACCTGATCGGAGTGATTCGCGAGACCATTGGGGAATGTTTCGGACTTTGACTGCAGCAGAATCATCGCCGACGCTATGGTGGACGCGTTCAGAAAAATGACTTTCGCGGTGTAAGTACGCTTCTCGTTTGTTTCAGCGTCGATAACCCGCACGCCAGATACGCGGTTGCCGGCTGCATCGTATTCGATTGATTCGACTATGGCGTTATGAACCATGGTCAGATTGCCAGTGCGCTCGGCCGCGGGGAGCGTGGCATTGAGTGACGAAAAGTAGGCCTTAAAGCTACAGCCTTGGTGGCAGTGATTGCGTACTTGGCAATTACTGCGCCCAAGCGATTTTTGCTCTTCGGTAGCGTCGGTAAGGTGGGCGATACGCGCGGGGATTACGTTACGCGCGGGGAATGAGCTTTCGACGCTCGCCTTAAGCGATTTCTCCGCATCGGTTAGTTCAAACGCAGGCTGGAAGACGCTATCAGGCAGATGTGGCAGCCCTTCGGCGCTACCGGAAATACCGACAAAGGTCTCGACCTTGTTGTACCAAGGCTCGATGTCGGCGTAACGAATTGGCCAGTCGATAGCGTGTCCTTCGCGCTCGTTCGCGCCGAAGTCTAGATCGCTTAAGCGATAAGTCTGGCGCGACCACATAATCGAGCGTCCCGCGGTATGATAACCGCGCAGCCAGTCGTAAGTAGTGCCCTCGGCCTCTTCGTAGGGGTGTTCGGAGTCTTTTACCCAAAAGTGTTTTGTCGATTCTTTAATCGCATAGGCAACGCCGCCGTACTGGCGTGGGTAGTGCTCGGCTATCTCGTCCTGCGGAACGCTATCGAGGTTTGGCTTCTCCCACGGGTTTAGGTTGTCGGTGTAATCGCGCTCGGGGATAATTTCTGGTCCGCGCTCCAATACCAACACTTTGAGTCCACGCTCGGTTAACTCTTTAGCCGACATACCGCCGCTCATTCCCGAACCTACTACTATCGCATCGAAATCTGCCACTGTGGTTATCCTCTCTTCAATTCTTTTAGAGCCGCCGTGGGGCTCTCTGGTAATTTTTTAGCGCACAGCGTTAACTGCGCTTTTAAGCAGGCGTAATGTCCACGCTCGGATCCCATCGCCCAGGCAAGGCAACCCACTTGAGCTCCTGAACAGCGCCGTCTTCGGTCGCGAAATAGGCCTGCGTGATAAAGCCCTTGAAACGGCGATAGCCTTCCATGCTGTGATCGATTTCGAATGCCCGTGCGTCGAGGTCTGTTAGCGCTTCTTCGGCCGCCGCTTGTGTTGCACGCTCGAAGGGAACGCCAACTGCAGCATCAAGGTCAGCGCGCAGGCGCGCGAGCGCAGCGCGATGTGCATTCTGCGTGTCTGCGTTCGCCCAGTCACTCATTAGGCCGTCTAAGTAGCCAGCGACATTCACGTCGAGCGCCCCGGGGGTTTCGGTGCGTGGAATAATCAGGTCGCTGACGCGATTCACGAGCGCCATCTCGTCGCCGGTATAAAAGCGGCCGGGATTATGGGGTGCAGTAGCCATGACAGCGGGGGCGTTATCGCCGCAGGCGCTAAGCGTCGCCGCGCCGCCAACCGACAGGATTAAGCCTTGGATAAATTCTCGTCTGGTCTTCATTAGTCTCTCCTCGTTTTCTTGCTGCTTCGCGCTTAGCTATTGGTGCGCTCTTGCCGATTAAAATCGCATTCCGCGGACCGATGCGATGCTCGTGGTCACAGAGTCGAACGCATCGACGGGATTGTCGTGTTCGACAAAATAGTGTTTAAAACCGCCGGTGTCGGCATGGGCAAAGATCGCTTCGAAATCTATCGTACCCTCACCGACCGCTGTCATTTTGCGGTCGGCGGATAAGTCTTTCACGTGAAGCATACTGAAGCGGCCTGCGTGATCTTTAATGTAAGCGTATGGGTCGGCGCCTGCATAGGCTATCCAGAATAAATCGAGCTCCATGTCGACAAGGTCAGGATCAGTCTCTGTCAACAAAAGGTCGTACGGCACTACGCCATCGACGGTGTCGAATTCGAAATCGTGATTGTGGTAAGCGATCTTCAAACCCGCATCGCGGCAAGCCTCGCCCGCACTGTTAAGCGTGTCGATAAGCCGTTTGTAATGATCGAGTGTACGCTCATTCTCTTGCAGGTAAGGAATGACGATATAGCGCTGGCCGATACCTACCGCACGGTCGATTTCGGCTCGCAAATTATCGCGGATCGCCGCCCACTGAATGTGCGCCGCCGGTGATACTAAACCATTAGTTTCTAGCGCGGTTTTAATCTGCGCAGCACTGCGGCCGTAGTAACCCGCGAACTCCATTTCTTTAAAACCAAGCTCAGCAATGCGCGCGAGTGTGCCGTCGAAGTCTTCGGCAAGTTCTTTGCGTAGTGTGTAAAGCTGCAGGCCTATGTTGTCGACACGGCGAGACTGCGCGCTAGCAGCTAAAGGAAACAGTGAACTCCCCGCGATGCCACCCGCAACTAGCGCGCTTCGCGCTAGGAATGTCCTTCGGCTTAAGCCTATGCTGCCGCGTTTGCCTTTCGAGTTAGTCTTGGCCATCTTTTCTGTTCTCTCTATGATTCCGAATCCGGTTCTGATTGCGGAACTGGTTACGCATCTGACTATGAATAACGATTGTAATGCTGCAATGACGTCTGTTTTTCACCACTTCGCTCACTGCCTAAAGCGCAACCCATACGGAGCCGCCCACCATCGACTCTACCGCCGCTCCAACGAAACGTACACCCTTTACGCCGTCGGCGACAGTGGGAAGGAGCCGCGCTTGATTAGACGCAGTCGCCGAGACTCCGCCCGTCACCGCGGTCGATTCGATCAAGTCGGCGAAGTCGCTGTAAAGCGTGGCGAAGCCTTCGATAAATCCTTCGGGGTGGCCTGCTGGAATTCGCGTGACCGCGCCAACGGCGGCCTCCGTCGACAGTCCAGACCCGCCGCGCGTGAGCGTGCGCATCGGTGCGCCTAACGGACGGTGCAGCAGTTGATTGGGGTTCTCTTGAAACCATTCGAGGCTGCCCGTCTCGCCATAGACTCGAAGCCGCAGCGCGTTCTCTTGCCCCGCCGCCACCTGACTCGCCCAAAGCATGCCGCGTGCACCGCAGGCGTAGCGCAGCAGAATATGCGCATTGTCGTCGAGCACACGACCAGGGACGAAAGACGTTAAATCGGCGAGCAGGCTTGTGGGCTGCATACCGCTGACGAATCCTGCGAGGTGAAACGCATGTGTGCCTATATCGCCGATACTACCGCCTGCGCCTGCACGTGCAGGATCGGTGCGCCATTCGGCTTGCTTCTGACCTTCGGCCTCAATATTGGTCGCGAGCCAGTCTTGCGGGTATTCGACCTGCACTAAACGAATCGCACCCAGTGCGCCGCTGGCGATTAGGTGACGCGCTTCTCTAACAAGCGGGTAGCCGCTGTAATTATAGGTCACGGCAAACTGTGCGGCACTTTTACTCACGATCTCTGCGAGCTCCTGCGCTTGGGCATAGTCACTGGTTAATGGCTTGTCGCAGATAACATGAATGCCGGCGGCGAGCATCGCTTTAGCTGGCTCGAAATGCAGATGGTTAGGCGTAACAATTGCTACTGCCTGCACGCCATCTTCACGCTGCGATTCCGCTTGTGCCATTTCCTCGAAAGACACATACGCACGATCAGCTGAGATGCCGAGCTCTTGAGCAGACGCACACGCTCGCTCGGGGTCGGCGCTGAGAGCGCCGGCGCAAAGCTCGAAGCGATTATCGAGGCGAGCGGCAAGGCGGTGAACCTCGCCAATAAAGGCGCCCTGTCCTCCACCCACCATGCCTAAGCGAATTCGTTTTGCCATCAGTCTAAACCCAGAATCCGTGCATTGGCTGCGTCATTAGTCCCCGCATCGGCGAAGTCGTCGAAGGCGCGATCGGTGACTCGAATGATGTGGTCTTTTATAAATGCGGCGCCTTCGCGTGCGCCGTCCTCGGGATGTTTAAGACAGCATTCCCATTCGAGCACCGCCCACCCTTCGAAGTCGTTTGCGGCGAGTTTAGAAAACATCGAGCGGAAATCGACTTGTCCATCGCCGAGTGAGCGAAAACGTCCCGCCCTATCGACCCACGGTTGATAGCCGCCGTAAACGCCCTGTTTAGCCGTTGGATTAAACTCGGCGTCTTTTATGTGTACAAGCTTGATACGGTCTTTATAAACATCCATAAACCCTAAGTAGTCGAGTTGCTGCAAGACCATGTGACTTGGGTCGAATAGAATATTGGCACGGGGATGATAATTAACACGCTCCAAAAAAATATCGAAGGTCACGCCATCGTGTAAGTCTTCGCCGGGATGCAATTCGAATCCGATGTCGACACCCGCGTCGTCAAATGCATCGAGAATGGGAAGCCAGCGCGCCGCGAGTTCATCGAACGCCGTCTCGACCAAGCCGGCAGGACGCTGCGGCCACGGATAAAAATACGGCCATGCCAGCGCGCCGGAAAAACTCGCGTGCGCAGTAAGTCCGAGCCTGCGCGAAGCCTTCGCAGCAAGCATGAGTTGATTCACTGCCCAGTCTTGGCGCGCATCGGGCCGGCCACGCAAATGTGCAGGCGCGAAGCCATCAAACATTTCGTCATAGGCCGGATGAACGGCGATTAGCTGGCCTTGCAGATGCGTCGATAACTCCGTTATTTCAATGCCGTGGTTAGCCAATGTGCCACGCAGGTCGTCGCAATAAGACTGACTCTCGGCGGCCAATTCGAGGTCGATTAGGCTCGGCTCGCCGCTGGGCACTTGAATGCCTTTGTAGCCTAAGTCAGCCGCCCACGCCGCGATGCTGTCTAGTGAATTAAACGGTGCGTCTTCGCCAACAAATTGCGCAAGAAAAATTGCGGGGCCTTTTATCGTCTTCATCTCTGCTCTCTTCTGCCGCGGCTTAAAACGGTGAGTCTGGGAAATAGTAGTCTTCGGCGTTGTCTTGCGTGATTAGCGGCGAGCCAAGAATATACTCACCTTCGATAGGCGTGTTGGAGATCAACTTGAGTGCCGTCAACTCCATCGCTGTCGAGATCATCGAGGGTGGGTACAACACATCAACCGGCGTCAGCTCGTCGCCGTCCATGACACGCTTAACAATGTCTTTCATGCCGCCGCCACCAACAATAAATAACTCGTCTTGTCGGCGCGCCTGTCGGACGGCCTGAATCACACCGATCGCGATATCGTCGTCCTGCGCCCATACAGCGTCTATTTTGGGAAAGCGCGACAAGAAATCTTGCATCACAGTAAAGCCGTCGTCGCGATTCCAGTTGGCGTATTGATCGTCCAATACCTCGACATCGCTTTCCTCAAGCGCCGACATAAAGCCGTCGAAGCGCTGTTCGTCGATCACGGTGGGCATTCCGCGCAACACGACAATTTTTCCGCCGCCGCTCAAGCGCTCTTTTATGTACTCGCCCGAAACGCGACCCATCTCAGCGTTATTTCCAGCCACATAAACATCGTGAATACCCGGCTCGCTAAGACCACGATCGACAACGGTGACAAACACGCCGCGGCGTTTGGCATTGCGAACTGGGCCGGTCAGCGGCGCCGATTCAAATGGCAGGATAACTAGTGCGTCCATTCGATGAATCGCAACGAGGTCTTCAAGGTCGTTCGCCTGTTCCGAGGCGCTATTGGCAGTAACTAGCACGACTTTGAGGCCAGGGTTTGCCGCCTCGAGTCGCTCTTTCGTCTGCTCTGCATGAAAATTAAGACCACCGGCCCAGCCATGCGTCGCCGCAGGAATAGAGACGCCAATCGTTTGTGCGTGCAGGGTCGGCGCGGTAACCGTCAGTAGTAAACCGGATGCGGCGAGCGCGAGCCTTGTAAACTTGGCAAGCACACGACGGACGTTTACGTAAGCACCCATAGTCAACAAGCCTACGCTATGAGCAGCAGCACCGCTGCAGGTGGAGAGTAAATTATGTTGAGAATACGTGGCTGTCGTCTCGTGTTTTTTCATGTTTATCACCCGTGTTAACTATTAGTTCTTTGCGCGCCATGCGCCGCGCTGCAGGTACACAGCAACGATAACGATCACACCTTGCACCGCGCCATTGAGATAGTTGCTCACCGCATCGGTGAGATTGAGTATGTTGCCAATCAGCGTGAGTATCAACGCGCCGACAACCGTGCCCCAAATGCGCCCGTAGCCACCCTTGAGCATGGTGCCGCCGATGATTACGGCCGCGATCGCTTCTAGCTCCCAAAGAATACCAGTCTGCCCTGACGCCGAGCCTAATCGTGGCACATAGATGATCGTGGCAATCGATACGCAGAGACCCTGAAGAATGTAAGTTGCGGTTTTAACGCGGTCTACATTAATTGCCGAATAATGCGCGACGCTCTCGTTAGACCCCACTGCAAAACAATGGCGTCCGAAGACAGTCATGTTAAGTAACACGTAGCCAATTATTGCTACAGCTAAGAAAACCCAGACCGGATACGGCAGGCCGAGCAAGGTGCCGTAATAGGCTTCGCTATACACGTCGCCGATGGTGAAGTTTAACGACAGAGTCCCCCCATCAGCCATATAAGTAACAAGCGAACGGTAAATTCCCATCGTGCCGAGGGTCACGATAAACGCCTCGATCTTTGCTTTGGTGGTTAGCAGGCCATTGATCATTCCTGCAAGTGCACCTATTGCTGCAGAGGCTATGATTGCCAGGAAGATAATCGTAATCAGCGAGTCGAACGTGCTCATCAACGCATTCATCAGCAAAATCATACAGCCAGATATAAAGGCCGCCATCGAGCCTACGGATAAATCGATTCCGCCGGTCGTAATAACAAAAGTAGCCCCGATTGCGACAATGCCGATAAACGAACTGCGCGCAAGAATATTACTTACATTACCCGCGCTCAAGAACGCATCGTTAACGAAGATGCCAATAATAAATAGAGCAACAAGGGCGATGAATGGCCCAGCTGTTTTTAGGTCTATTTTTGTCATTTAATTTCCTGTTCAAACCTCTCCGCAAGTTTAGCGGCGTAATTACATGGGCTTACGCTGCGGCGGCCTTGAGCCCTGTCGCGTAGCGCATAATTTCGTGTTCGGTAATTTCATCACCGCTTAAGAAACCTGCAATGGCACCTTGATGCATCACAGCGACCCTATGCGCCATGCCAATAACCTCACTCATATCCGACGAGATTATGACCAATGCCTTACCAGCCGCGGCGAGTTCTGCAAGAAAATGATAGATCTGACTTTTCGTGCCGATGTCGATCCCGCGCGTCGGTTCGTCGACAATCACTATGTCGGGCGTAGTTTCGAGCATTTTCGCAAGAAGCAATTTCTGCTGATTTCCACCGGATAAGTTACCGGCAACCACGCCCGTATCACGCATGCGGATGTCGAACGTCTCTACGGCTTTATCGAAGGCCGATTGTTCAGCGCGTGTATCAATGATCGCGCCGGCGAATTGCTCTAGTGAAAACAGCGAAAAATTTTCCCTTAGTCCCTTATCGAGCAACAGGCCGCTGCCCTTTCTGTCTTTTGTCAGGTACGCCACGCCGTGTTCTCGCGCGTCTGCAAGACTACCGAGGCGTACCTCATTGCCCTGAACCTTTATCGTGGCAGAGGATCCTCCTTTGGCTGGGCGCAGGCCAACAAGCGTTTCGAATAGCGCCGTGCGCCCAGAGCCAACAAGACCAGAAAACGCTAATATCTCACCGCAACGAACCTCGAAACTTTCAGAGGCTAACGTTCCCGCCACATGCAAGCCACTCACCGATAGAGCCGCATTCGTCGATTCATTCGGCGCAGGCACCTGCGGATAAAGCGAGCTTAATTCGCGTCCCACCATCAACCGCGCCATGTCGTCTTTGCTCAGGTCTGCGGCGGGATAGCAACCAACGAGATCGCCGTCGCGAATCACAGTAATGCGATCAGCGATACGCTCGATCTCTTCGAGTTTGTGTGAAATGTAGATAATGCCAACGCCGCGTTCGCGGAGGCGATCAATTAGCTCGAACAGCGCAGCGCTTTCTTTTTGAGTTAACACTGCCGTAGGTTCATCGAGAATAAGTACGCGCGCGTCTTTGGCGAGCGTCTTTGCGATCTCGACCATCTGCTTGTTGGCTATAGAGAGATTTGAGACCAAGGTATCTGTATCGATAGTGCAGTGCAGCGTGGCAAGATAGTCTCGAGAGAGATCGCGCATCTGTTTTCGATCGAGAAAGAAACTGGCGACGCCTTTCAGGCGAATCTCGTTACCAAGAAAAATATTTTCGGCCACGCTGAGTTGTTCTGCGAGGTTAAATTCTTGATGAATAAGCACGACGCCCGCCGCCTCGGCTGCGGCGTGGGTCCATTCTGCCACTGCAATTGATTGAGCCAAGACAGGATTTTCTGCCGATGCCAGCGAGGATGATGCACTACCAGCGTCAGAGATTTTTTGCATCGCATTCACATAAAGCTCGCCGCCGTTGCGGGGCTCGAAACCTGCGAGACATTTTACGAGCGTGGATTTTCCTGCGCCGTTCTCGCCGAGAATGGCGTGTACTTCGCCGCGCCGAACATCGAAATCGATGCCGTGCAGCACTTCGATATCGCCATAAGACTTTCTAAGACTCTGAACAGCTAGTAGCGGGACGAGCCGCGCCGCATCATTCAAGGCTTCGTCCACCTCATTTGTTATCGGGGTATTCGCCACGTCGCCTGTAATCACCTGACCCATGAATTAGCGATTCCACATATTAGGCAACACGGTGCTGCTGTAGGTCTTCTGTCCCCGCTCGAGGTGTGCCCGCAACGAGTCGACTATTTCAGGCTGCTCACGCGCGAAGCTGTAGGTTTCGGAGGGATCTTTTACTACGTCGAACAAAAGCCCAACGGGGCCGTAATACGAATCAGGATTATCGAAGCTGTTAATAGCCGTTCGATAGCGAGACTCAAGCACCAGTTTCCACTGCCCACTGCGCACACCCGCTATTCGGTCGGCGTCAAAAAGAAAAAGCGCTTCGTGGGGCGATGCTGCATTACCGGTTAGCATCGCTGTGATGTTTTTACCGTCGATGTCACGATCGTTCGGCAGTTGACCGCCAGCAAGGGCTACGAGGGTGGGAAAAAGATCGATATTCATTGCCGGCTCATTCGAGACTATCCCTTTAGAGATTGTGCCCGGCCACTGCGCGATAAACGGGACGCGCTGACCGCCTTCCCATGAGCTACCCTTGCGATCGCGAAAAGGTCCCGGACTACCTTCCCACCAAGGGCCGTTATCCGACGTAAAAATTACCAACGTGTTGTCGGCTACGCCTAACTCTTCGAGCTTGGCAAGAATCTCCCCCATGCTCCAATCGATTGTCTCTACAACGTCACCATAAAGCCCGGCATCTGACTGTCCTTCGAATGGCGCGGTGGTATAAAGGGGAACGTGAGGAAAGCTGTGCGGCAGATAAAGAAAGAAAGGATCGTCATTGGCAACACTGTCTTCGACAAACGCCAGCGCCTGCTCGGTATAGCGCTGCGTGAGCGTCTCCTGCACCACCGGATCCTCGATCATCGTCTCTTGGCTATACAATTCTAGAGGTAGCATGTCGTTGCTATGCAATACGCCGTAGTAGGTATCGAATCCTGCGTTCATCGGCGACCATTCGACGCGGCTACCAAGATGCCACTTGCCGAAAAGCCCAGTGCGATAGCCAAGCGGCTGAAGCGCCTCGGCGATAGTTATCTCTTCTTCCGCCAGATGAATATCGTTAGTCGGACGCGCGACGTCATTCACAAGCCCCAAGCGGATAGGATACCGGCCGGTTAATAACCCACCCCTTGCCGCAGTGCAAATATTTGCGCTTGAGTAGAAGCTATCGAAGCGCGCGCCATTGAGCGCCATACGGTCAAGGTTAGGCGTCTTGATGAGTGTCGATCCATAGACACCGAGGTCGCCGTAACCGAGGTCGTCGGCCATAACAACCACGAAGTTTGGCTGATCACTCGCCGCGTTCACACTCGTGCTGACAAGAAGCGAGCCGAGTATCGCCGCGAAAAAGTTACGCACATTAGCGCTCGCGTTGCGCGATACGCGCGCTTTTAATTCACGTCGAACCTTTACCATTCAGTCAGTCCTCATCAGCTTTTCTCTCCGGCTCGATGCCGATTTTTTAGAACTCTCTGAGCCTAAGGATTCAACGTGCCTGGAATCACTTCGAAGCTAGGGTCGAACGAGACTAGCACCGAGTTGAGCTGCATGAGCAAAGCCGCATTGCCAGTAATCGTGCCGACACCGCTCTGCAATTGCGAGCCGAGAGTCGCCTGCCCCATGATGATGGTTTCCACATCGCTACGATTCATAGTTATCGTTGCATCGGGATTGGGCGCGCTATAACCTTCGATATTGGACAGCGTGCCGCCACTCATCTCTACAACGAAGGTCTGGCCTGTATCCGGCGTGATAAAATTGAGCACAAAATTTATTTCATCTGCCGCTTGGCTGTCGACTCGAGTAGCCACTGCATCCCACCACTGCCCCGTCGTCATCGCACGCGCGACCGTTGGGCTTCCGCCTCGAGGACTTTCGAATGGCTTCACGCCGTTTCGCAATTCTTCGGAAGAGGAGAGGAAGACGTGACGCACGCTTGCGCTTTCGTATTGATACCCAAGCTGCTCAAACACGTCGGCCAACAAGTCTTTAGCCTCGGTGTTAGTTGGCTCGGCGTAGACCAGCTTATTAAGAATCTCCATCGCATGACGGTAGCTACCCTCACTGAATAGCTCATTACTTTTCGCAATTATTTTCGCACTGCCACCCATCATTTCAACATAGAGTGGCGCCGAGTCGGCCGGTGAAAGCGGCACGAGCGTCGCAGGATTGCCGTCCCAGTAGCCTAAATAGCGATTGATTACCGCGCGCGAATTATGAAATTCAGAGCCGTGATACTGCCGTGCGCTCCACTGTTTTTGCAAACTAGGTGGCACTTTATACTCGTTGTGAATCTCGTTGATGGTTACGCCTTGATTGGCAAGATTCAGCACTTGGTTATTGAGGTTGGCATAGGCATCGCGTTGAGTACGCATCACTTCTTGAATGCGCTCGTTGCCCCAGCGCGGCCAATTGTGTGACGACACCATAACCTCTGCATCGAGTCCAAATTCATAAAGGGCTGCGTTAATTTGCTTTGACCACGCAAGGGCATCACGCACCAACGCACCGCGTAGCGTGTAAACATTGTGGATAGTCGCAGTGATGTTTTCAGCCGCCCAGAATACCTTATGGTCGGGGAACCACGCGTTCATTTCGGCAGGTGCTTCGGTTCCCGGTGTGTTTTGGAAATTGACGCGGATGCCGTCTATTGTATGTTCTTCGAACGGTTCGGTAACAACCACTGTCGGTGGGATCAGGCCGGCAGCACCGACCGACAAGCCTTTACCGATGGCCGAGTCTACCTGCCCGAAGGGGCTGGATGGGATGAGCCGCCCATACTGAAATCCTGCTCGGCGCGACATCGAATTGCCTGCGTAGACATTCTCCGAGATTGCCTCTTCCATAAAGCCGACCGGGGCGTAAATGTCGACCTCGCCATTGTTAACCGCGTCGATGCTCGTCACGCCTAACACGCCACCAAAGTGATCGATATGCGAGTGAGAATAGACTACCGCCTTAACTGGCAGCTCGCCGAGTTCCTCGTTGGCGAGCTTAAGTGCTGCCTCAGCGGTCTCGGCCGACAGTAATACGTCGAAAAGTATCCACCCGGTATCGCCGCGCACAAGCGTCATGTTTGAGAGATCGAAACCGCGCACTTGATAGATAAAATCTGGCACAACTTCGTATAGGCCGAAATTCATATTGAGAGTGGCTTGACGCTGAAGCGAAGGGTGCATCGAGTCGAATTCTTCACCGCTAAGTAAAAATTCGTATTGCCCCATATCCCAGACCACCGCACCTTGCGAATTCAGGATTTGTTTAGAAGCCGGCTCAGCGATAAAGCCGCGACGCGATTCTGCGAAATCGCGGTCGTCTTCGAAGGGAAGCGAGTCACGCAGCGCCTGCTGTAATGCTGAGGTATGCACCGAAGCCGGTGAACCCTTCTCATTGAAATGGTCCTGCGCGAGCGTACTGCCGGCGAGTCCCAAGCTGACTGCAGCAAGTGTTGCTGCTATCGAGGTTAATGAAAAGCGTCGTGCTCGTTTAGCGCAATTCTCTCCATCACTGATTGAATTGCCCGCGAAGTAAGTCGGTCTGTGCATCGTTTTCCCCCTAGCAAGCTCGAAACGTGAGCGCTAACAAAGTATGTGCTCTTAAAGCGAGCGCTAGTTTTTATTGTTTTGGGGGAAAGCAGCTTTACCCCCCTGCCAATTCTGCCGCCAACGCCTGCAACTGCTCGGTGCATCCGCTTTCACTCTTGAGTGTGAACAAATCGTCGGCACGCGTTGCGCCGGGATTGATACACGCGAGAGGGAAGCCCGCCTGATGGGCGTGGCGACAAAACCTGAAGCCCGAATATACCATTAGCGAGCTACCGATAACCAATAATGCGCCCGCGGCATCGATGGCTGCGAAGATTTCGTCGACTGTTGTGCGAGGCACCGAATCGCCAAAGAACACGACATCGGGTTTGAGCACGCCGCCGCAGGACTCGCAGGCGGGCACATTGATTTCGCTGATTATATCGTCTGGCACGTCTGCGTCGCCATCTGGCGCGAGTGCGCCGGGGGTTGGCAGCGTGTGGTTATGCGCAACAATGCGCTCTTGCATGCGCGCGCGTTCGCTCTTCTCGCCGCATCTCAAACACACCACGCGGTCGAGCCTGCCATGGAGGTCGATAACCTTTTGCGAGCCGGCACGCTGATGCAGGCGGTCTACATTCTGGGTAACCAATAGCGAGCCAAAACCCGCCGCCTCTAACTGGGCGAGTGCAAGATGGGCGGAATTGGGTTTCGCGAGTCCTACAGCCGGCCATCCCGCATAGCTGCGCGCCCAGTAGCGCTGCCTAGAGGCCGATTTCTCGACAAAATCTCGGTGCTGGATGGGGTCGTTACGCTGCCATTTGCCCGTGCTATCGCGATAGGTAGGAATACCCGAGGCTAGGCTGATACCGGCGCCCGTTAGGACAACCGTCTTAGGATTGGCTTTAAGGAAGTCTTTGATCGAGTCGGTCACGGTATGCCTGTCTTGAATCGAAAAGTGTGGAGAACAAGCTTACGTTACGACTCACAACCGCGCTAGATCACATTAGACTAGTAGCAAAGGACAGCTAGCCGCACTCGACTCAAGCGCCGCTCGACTCTACACTCTTTCGCTAAGTTAACACGCCCAGAGACCCATTATGCTTACCACCCATTTCCAACGCGTCCTCTCCCTATTTCTCTTCTCCGGTCTCGCGAGCCTTCTTGGCGGCTGCCACGAAAGCCAAGATGGCCAAGAAAGCCTGAAAAACACTGTGATAAGCCCGCAGATCGATTCGGCGCGGCTTTCTGAGACTGTCAGGGTACTAGCATCGGACGAATTTTACGGCCGCGCGCCCGGCGGGCCGGGGGAGGCGCTGACGATCAACTATTTAATCGAGCGCTTTACGGAGTTAGGACTCGAACCGGCCGGCGAGCAAGGCGGATGGACGCAGTCTGTGCCGCTGATTCATACGCAGATTGTGGCGCCAGCAGACAACGCCCTTGTTCTGCGACTCAACACAGATGGGGCCACACGCACTCTAGTCCAGGGAACGGAGGTAGAGTTCAGCAGCACTCGGGCGGTTGAGCGTGCGGTCATCGAGGACGCACCCATAGTCTTCGTCGGTCATGGCGCTTTCGCGCCGGAGCGTAGCTGGGATGATTTTGGCAACATCGATCTGCGCGGCAAGCTTGCAGTGTTCTTAGTCAACGACCCTGACTTTGCAGCAGTTGCTGGCGAAGCAGTCGCAGGCCGTTTCGGCGGCAAGCGGATGACCTACTACGGGCGCTGGACCTACAAATTCGAGGAGGCAGCGCGCAGAGGCGCTCTCGCTGCTCTGGTCGTCCACGACGACGCGGGCGCAGGCTATGGCTGGAACGTGGCCTCGTCTTCCCCTGGTGAGAACTACTCAATCGAGCGCCCTGCCGACAGCCTCGCGCCGCCGCTGCTCCAAGGGTGGCTTCACAACGACGCGGCACGCGATCTGTTTGCACTCGCAGGGCTTAGTCTCGAAGAGCAGCGACGACTCGCGCGCGCCGAAGACTTCGAGGCGTTTGAGCTCGAAGGGGTCACGCTTTCAGCAGCGCTCGAAATTGAAATGGAAGTCGTCCAGAGCCAGAACGTACTGGCGCGATTAAAGGGATCGACACGCCCAGAGGAATCGATCCTGGTTTCGGGACACTGGGACGCTTATGGTGTTGGCGAACCCGATTCGCAGGGACGCACCGTGCGGCCCGGCGCTAACGACGATGCGCTCGGGATTGCAGGCGTGATCGAACTTGCCCGCGTGCTAAGTACCGGAAAGTCACCCGAGCGCAGCGTAGTCTTCGCCGCGTGGACCGCCGAGGAGAGTGGACTGCTCGGCTCCGAAGCCTACGCCTCCCAGCCGCTGTTTCCTCTCGAGACAACGGTTGCGAACTTCACTCTAGACATTCTGCAAACCGCAGGTCTTGCCCGCGATGTTATTCAGGTCGGCGAGGGGCAGAGCGAACTCGAGCAGGACTTAGCGCGCGCCGCCGCACTGCAGGGGCGCACAGTGACACCCGAGAACTTGCCAGAAAACGGCCTATTTTTTAGAGCCGACCATTTCTCACTCGCAAGGCGCGGCGTGCCCGTGCTCCTGATTATGGGAATAGCCGGCGGTGCTGATCTGGTCGAGGGCGGCCGCGCGGCAGGCGACAAGTGGATCGCCGACTACACCGGCAACTGCTATCACCAGACATGCGATGCATGGAGCCCTGAGTGGGATTTACGCGGCGCAGTGCAGGATATTGAGCTGTTTCAATCGATTATCACCGATCTGGCGAACTCATCTCGCTGGCCAGAGTTGCTGCCGAGTTCTGAGTTCAAGTCAATTCGGGACGAGAGCCGACACCGTAGATAGAACTGCAAAAAAAGGGCCTATCAGTTCCCTGACAGGCCCTTCTACTCTCACATTGCGTTGCAGCTCACTCTAGAGATGCGCTCTCGATAACGTCACATCAGCATTGCGCCAAAACGACTCGAACTGACGTTTCACGATCACCGCTTCGGCGCTGCGCCTCTGCGCCTCGATCGCCTGCTGTAGGCCAAACGTCGACCAGCCACTCTGCTGCTTCCATTCGAGGTCTTGACGGAATGTCGCCTCAGCTTCGGCCGCCTGCCCAGCATCGAGCTGCGCTGCACCTAGGTAGAGACGCATCGACTGCGACCAGTCTGGTGGCTCGGTGTAGCTGTTGGTGTCTTCGATTTCGACTGCGCGCGCGTAGGCGGCAATCGCACCGTCCAGATCACCACGTGCTTCTTTAATCTCGCCCTCGAGGGCAAAGCCCGCGAGCGTGAGGATCTGCGAAGCAGAGGTTGGGCTCACACCGGTGGTGTCTACTTTAGGGTCTACCGCCATCTCACGAATATGCACGAGCGCCGCATCCGCTGCCGCGAGATTGCCCTTCGCGATATTGGCGCTACCGGTTACATAGCTCCACATGCCGTCGAGATAAGGCGTGCCTTTATGGCTCTGCTCACTGCTGAGCAACTTGTCCCATTTGCCAAAGACCTTGTCGACAACCCAAGAGTGAACCACGCGCTTTTCGCCGCGATTAACCGCCTCGGGCGCAGTACCAACGCTCGCCGCGCCGCGCTGTGCCGCTTCGGATGCCTGCGCATAGCTGCCCTGCAACATGCTCGCATAGCGCACGAAATCTAGCGCGTGTGGCGCATGCATTTTATGCGACAGTGGGTAGGTACCAATATTTGGAAAATTAGTGTCACCCCAGAGTTCGGCAAACTGGAGGTCTACAATCTGCGAACGCTCATTAATGTCGATCGCCTTCTCGTATTCGCCCACTCTTAAATAGATGTGCCCAGGCATGTGCACCATATGACCCGAAATAGGCACGGTAGATTCGAGCTTCTGCGCCGCTGGCATCGCAAGCTCTGGCTGACCAGACGCTTCCATCAGGTGAATATAGAGGTGATTTGCACCCGGATGATCGTGTTCGGCGCGCATCGCCGCCTCGAGCGCAAACTGCGCCTCTTCGGTGCCCGGACGCGCTGTGCCGTCTTTCTCCCAGTAGTCCCAACGCGTGGTGTTCATAAAGCCCGCGGCGAACATCGCGCCGATGTCGGGGTCGTTGGGGTATTTTTCATGCAGCTTGCGCATGGCATCGACAAAAGCGAAGTCGCGTTCGCGAGTGTCCATAATGGCGTCTTTGTTGTAGAGCACGAAAAGCGCGCGGATCATGTCTTGCTCGCGCGGTGTCGCGTTGTCGATACGCCGCAGCGCTTCACGAATCGCATCCAAACCCGTGCCTTGGGGATCGTCCGGCATGCCAGCATAGCGACTGTTAGGGTTTGGACCTGCCGCATGCGCCAGGCCGAAATACGGCATGGGGCTGTCGGGGTCTAGACGAGTCGCTTCTTGATAGGAGGCGATCGACTCAGGAAAGTAGAAACTCCACGCCATGCGCAGGCCTTGGTCGAAAAACTGCTGGGCGAGATCGGAGTCAGTGGTGATCGGCCGCGAATAGGTGCCTCCACCCGGAACGAGTATCGCGAGCGGCTCGTCGCTAGATTGAGCGACAGCCGCTGTCGGTAACGCTGCGAGCTGCATTGCGGTCACGCCGAGGATGACACCGGCAGTTAGAAGTTTGCGCATAGTCGTTTTCTCCGTCTTTTTATTGTCTGGTTTTCCTCTGTGTTCCAACCAGATGAGTTGTACTAAGCTGCCGATATCCGGCGACTCGCTCGCGCAGAAGCAGCGCCCCTAGAATTAAGCGATCGTTGGAGTCTAGCGCAATTGGACGAAGAGGCAAGTGGTGCAAAAGCCTGACACATTGCGAAACGAGCGTGAGAGGGACTCATGAGACAGGTAGGTTACTAATTGATTGATCTAGATCAAGCGCCTCTAGCCGAGGCAACTCTGGCAAGAGTTTGATAGAGTCTGTGTTATTGGTCGCCAAATCCTTAGCAACTCGATCGGAGCACTTAATGTCCAACTCACTTCAACTCGACGTCTTCACCGACTACGTCTGACCCTGGTGTTATCTCAGTACCGTGAGTATTGAAAAACTAAAGGCAAACTATCCTGTCAAAACGCGCTGGGTGCACTTTCCTCTGCACCCAGATACGCCTGCCGAGGGGCGCTCATTGGCTGAGATGTTCGCGGGTCGGGATATCGAGCCTATACGCCAAAGGCTGAAAAATCTCATGGCCGAGGCCGGGCTACCCTACGGAGACCGCGCGCATACCTATAACAGCCGGCTCGCACAGGAGCTAGGCGCTTGGGCTGACACGCAGCCGGGAGGTGAGGCAATACACGATGCGCTGTATCGCGCGTATTTTGTCGACGCGGTGAACATCAGCGACGTTGATGCGCTTATTGAAATCGCCGAGGCAGTTGGACTCGATGGCCTCGCAGCGCGAGCCGTACTAGTCGAGCGTAGCTTCTCAGCCAAAGTCGATGAGGACTGGGCGCGATCGCGTGGCGTGGGCGTGACAGGCGTGCCGACATTCTACGCAAACGACCTCGTTGTGGTCGGCTGTCAGCCGTATGAGACGCTTGAGAAATTTGTACAGCATCTGCTCGCTGGGCATGAAGAAAAAAGTTAAGCCCACTCCCTATCGCGCAGTGCTAACCAACGAGAACTTAAATTCAGGATCTAATCGATGACGGATTCGACTACCGATAGGGGCGCGCAAGCAACACCTAAGCGCCGCGCACTAATCACCTGCGCAGACCGCTACATGGGACGCGCAATCGCAGAGAAATTCAGAAAAATAGGCATCGAGGTTGTCGAGAGCGTCTCGCCACTCACGAGCGCCGCTGACGTTGAGCGTGTGATCTTCGATGCGGGACGCATAGATATTTTAGTCGCCAACCTCGCTGAGCCGCCGATGACCGGTTCGGTGGACGCCATAGACGACGCCGATTGGCACAGATTGTTCGCGCGCTTGGTTGATCCGCTTATGCATCTTGTGCGAGCCGTGACCCCACAAATGCTCGAGCGAAAAAGCGGTAAAATAATCGCGGTGACAAGCGCAGCACCTCTCAAAGGCATTGCCAATAACGCCGCCTATTGTGCTGCGCGTGGGGCGCAAAACGGGTTTATAAAAGCGGTCGGGCTGGAGCTTGCGCGCAGCGGCATTCAGGTTAATGCGATCGCGCAGAACTATGTCAATAATGACACCTACTATCCCGACGACATTCTCGACCAGCCTAAATTCATTGAGCACGTAAAACGCAATGTGCCGACCAACAAAGTCGGTGCTCCCGCCGAGACTGCAGAGCTTGCCGCCTACCTTGCCAGTGAAAATTGCACGCACATGGTTGGGCAGCTAATCCCTCTTGCGGGCGGCTGGGCGACTTAACTGGCTTTTTCCTTCATGCCCTCCATAGTCCTTCATGCTGCTGCCTGAAGACTAAACGAGTGCGCTCGACCTGCCTTCCCAAAAAGGCTTGCGAAGCTCGGTCTTGAGGATCTTATTAATCGGTGAGAGAGGCATGGGTTCGCTGCGAAAACTCACGCTTACCGGGCATTTGTAGGTGGCGATTCTTTCTCGGCAATACGTAATCAACTCGCGCTCAGTCGGCGCCTCGCTGACTGCGTCGTCGAGTAAAATAACGGCGTGTACCGCCTCACCCCAAGTTTCATGTGGCACGCCGATCACCGCGCACTGATGAACCGCAGGATGACTCGACAGCACGTTTTCGATCTCTATTGGGTAAATATTCTCGCCGCCGCTTACGATCATGTCTTTCACACGACCTTCTAAAAACAAAAACCCATCGGCGTCGATATAGCCGGCATCGCCGGTGTGATACCAGCCGTCTTTTAAGGCGACCGCGGTTTGCTCGGGAAGATTCCAATATCCGGTCATAATGTTGTCACCGCGCGCGAGCACCTCACCCGTTTCTCCCTTAGGGAGATAGGCGCCCTGCTCGTCAATAATGCGAAGCTGCACATGCGGCGCTGGCCTACCTACTGAGCCGAGTTTCTCAGAACCCGGGCCGCTGACGACGTGATACTGCGAATCGAGACTTGTGACGATGGGCGCCGCCTCGGTCATGCCATAGGTTTGATAAAGATTGATGCCCGCAAACGCCTTTATCACCCGATGCTGTAAGGCCATAGGCATCGGTGCGGCGCCAGAGGCAACCATCTGCATCGAAGACAAATCAGCGGTGGCAAAGAGTGGGTTATCGATCAGCATCTGAAACATCGTCGGCACGAGGGTTGCCGAATTAATACGGTAGTTAGCGATGCTTTCTAACACCTCTGGCACATCGAACTTCGGCAAGATTATTGCGTGACCGCCAAGCACCGCGCAGCTAAAAATGCGTGCACCTGCTGCGATATGAAACAGCGGGCCGACGATAAGAAAACACCAGCCGTCTTGCATTTTATAAAGCGGAACCGAACCTGAGGTATTGCACAGGAAGTTCTTGTTACTGAGCATCACTCCTTTCGAGCGTCCGGTGGTACCACCTGTGTAAAAGAGAATTAAGGTCTCTTCGAACGAGCTTGGTTGCATATCGGCAAAACTTGCGTCTGCAATTATCTCGGCAATACTTGCCTCGAGAGAACGCATCTCATCGGGCAGGCTTTGGATAACCCCGTTTATCTCAACGCCGTGTCGCTTCGCGTTGTCGAAGTCGAGCGCGCTGCCGGTCACAAACACACAGCTCACGCTAGCACAGGCTTCGAGCAAGGCGAGTGCTTGACTGTAAAAAGTCGGCTCGCAGATCAACAGTCGTGGGGTGCAATCATCAAGACATTCGATGAGCTCGCCAATAGCGAGACGGAAATTAAGCGGGACAAAAACCGCGCCAATCGCAGGCGGTGCGAAATAGCCCTCGAAGCAAACATTCGAATTAAACCCAAGATAGGCGACTCGATCACCACGCTCGATACCTGCTTGCGCAAACACACTCGCTTGGGCACGGCAGCGTAGCAGCGTTTCATGCCATGTCTGGGTGACACCCTGATAGGTGACCGCGGGACGCTCTGGCCAGCGCGCCACCGCCTCGGTGAGCAGAGTAAATACCTGACCGCTTTTATTGCCTGCTGCTAATACGTGCTCGTTTACTTCGTTTGTCGACATTTCTCTCACTCTTTTCTCGTCTTATCTAGTCGTCTATTGCCACTATTCTAGCATCGTGCAATGCGGCGATCTCCCCCGAACTCATGCCCAGTAAGTCACTCAGTATTTCGTCGGTATGCTCGCCTAAGCGCGGTGCAGGCTTCGGTTCGGTGGCGTCTATTGCGCCAAAGTTTAAGGGCTGTGACGGCGTTAACACACTGCCTATACCAGGCTGGTCTATCGACGAGAAAAGTGGATTCTCGAGTGAACACTCGACATCGTTCGCAACCAACTGTGTGAGGGTTTGATAGGGACCCCAGCAGACGCCCGCAGCGTCGAGAGCCTCATGCACCTGCGCGCTGCTGCGCGCGGCGAACCACGGCGCAAACAATGTGCGCAATCTTTCTCGTGCAGCGAAGCGGTCGCCTTCTTTGTCGAGATTTAGGCAAAGCTCGGAGGCAAGTGCCGCGACGCTGTCTGCGCAATCGGTCACTGTGACGATTGCTTGCCACTGGTTTGGACTAACGCCAACAATCATGACGCGCTCGCCATCCGCGCACACGAAGTCGTGGCCAAAAGTGCCAAAAATATGATTGCCCACAGGCGGTCTTTGCTGCTCATTAATTTGCGCCTCAGCCAAATAGCCGAGGTGCCCCATCGTGGCGAGCGCAACATCGGCCAGCGCTAGTTTAATGAACTGCCCCTCGCCGGTGCGGCTTCGGTGGCGCTCTGCAGCCAAAAGCCCAAGTGCGATCTGTTGCCCTGCAATCACATCCCAAGCCGGCAGTGTGCTGTTGAGTGGCGTAACGCCATCGCCATTAAGGTAGGGCACGCCAACGCGCGCATTGACTGTATAGTCGAGCGCGCTGCCACCGTGTCGATCACCGGTTAGATTGAGGTAGATGAGGTCTTCGCGCTGCTGTTTTAAGGCGTCGTAACTCAACCAGCCGCGTGCGGGAAAGTTCGTGAGAAAAAGGCCTGCGTCTTCGCCGGGGGCGCAGATGAGTCGCGATAAAAGTTCACGACCTTCGGGCTTGCGAAAATCCACAGCGATAGACCGTTTACCTTTGTTTAAACTATGCCAGTAGAGGCTTTTGCCTTCGCCTGTAATCGGCCAGCGCCGGTAGTCGATACCGCCACCTATTTGATCAAAGCGAATAACATCCGCGCCCAACTGGGCAAGCGTCATTCCGCCAGACGGCGCGGCAATAAACGCACTCCCTTCGACGATGCGAAGTCCTTTGAGTAGATTTTGCATTAAAATGGGTTCCGAACTAATGCCGCAGAAACTGCCCGACAGGCGACGTTATTTTCAAACAACGCCTGCCTTCTCAATTAACTCGCGCGCGATCACTTTTAGCGCGAGCACCTCTTCGGCACCCTCAAAAATTGATAGCACGCGCGCGTCTACAAAGTAGCGACTAACCGCCATTTCTTCCGCATAGCCCATGCCACCATGTATCTGCATGGCTTCGCGCGTTACGGTTTCGGCAGCGCGGCAGCTAAACAGCTTGACCAAACTCGCCTCCATCTGACCTGCGCCCTCGTCCATGAGCGCGGCGACCTCATAAGAGAACTGCCGCGACGCTGAAATTGTCGCAAACATTTTTGCGATCTTGATTTGCGTCAGCTGGTAACTTGCAAGCGGTGTCCCGAAGGTGCTGCGCTCACGCGCGTAACTCATGGCTTTTTCTAGCGCCGCCTGCATCACGCCGGTCGCGCGTGCGGCAGTTTGAATGCGACCGCCGGCGAAGCCAGCCATCGTATAGTAAAAGCCGCGACCTAGGCCTGCGTCTCCGCCTAAAAGCGCTGATTCAGGGACAAGAAACTCATCGAACGAAAGCTCGAACGAGTGCATCCCGCGGTAGCCTAACGTCGCGATGGCACGGCCGCTTAGCGCGCCGCCCGTCTCCTGCGCCACCGTAAATTCGTGCCCTGCGCACGCTGGCTTTTCTACGAGAAAAAGGCTGAGACCGCGGTAGCCTAGAGTTTTATCAGCCTCTGTGCGCGCTAAAACGACAAGCAGTTCGGAACGTCCTGCGAAAGTACACCACGTTTTTGCGCCATTGAGCTTCCAGCCGCCGTCGGTGCGGGTCGCCCGCAGCGCCACCGACGCGACATCGGAACCCGTGTTCGGCTCCGTGATCGAAATCGCGCAGAGTGTTTCTCCAGCGGCGAGCCTAGGTAACCATTTTTCCTGCTGCGCCGAAGTACCTCCAGCAAGCAGCGCCCGCGCTGCTATTTCCGGACGCGTAATAAGACTGCCCGCGGCACCGAGAGAGCCTCGCGACAGCTCTTCGGTCACGACTATCATGCTCAGACTGTCGGGCTTATCATTGGGCTGAAGCCCACCGAAACGTTCGGGAATGCAGGTGCCGAAGCAGCCAAGCTCTGCTGCGGGTATCAATATTTCATCTGGAATGTCGAGGTCTTGCCGATGTATCGCCTCCGCTCTTGGGGCGACGATTTCGTCGGCGAAACGCTCGAAGGTTGCGCGCATCATTTCCTTATCGCTGTCTAGCACAGAAGGCAATCTTCGCAGCTCTTGCGCACAAAGTTTTTCACCAAGTGCTGCGAGCGCCTTGCTCGAACCGAATTCGGAGAGGAGAGAAAGCAGCGCGGGGTCAGCAAAAGAGTTGCTCAATTCAACACGCCTTAGCCCACATTCATCAGCCATAGGCAGCAACCTAGTCTGCGCCGCATTAAGCGTAGTCGCCCACTGTGCGAGCGCTAAGTGCGCCTCGAGTTCATCGCCTTTTTCTGCTTGGGCAATCAATGCACTCGTCGCCGCTAGCTCAGCCACAACAAAGGCTAATTCGTAGCTCACCTGCTGAAATTCATCAAGTTTGATCGCGTCGAGACGGCCGCTCTCACTGTCGAGACACGCTTGCCGAATAGTCGAAAAAGCGATGTCGAGGCGACTGCTCAGCGTTCTGATTGCTAATTGCGCAGACTCAAGCGCCATGCTCAGTTCGGATTTTTGCATAATAGAGTTAGCCTTAGCCTTCACGTTTTGTAAATATTCTCAGCATTGCAGCCATGCGAAAAGCGCACGCTAGACTAGCGTCTTTCAATAATCGCCGCATCGACAAGGTGACTAAAGTTCTCTCGGAATCCTCCGCCATTCGAGGGCGAGACCTGCGCCATGATAACAATGACAGTGCCTTCGATAGGATCGATAAAAAAGCGAGTGCCCGCCGAACCATCCCACCAGATCGTGCCCTTTGAAACTGGATACGCATACGTCGATGGATCGAGCACAACGTTAAAGCCACCGAGACTCCAACCCGAACCAAGCCAATAGCGACTGTCGCCAATGGGCATAGCGGCTTCGGGAACGGCATTCTCGTACATCAATGCCGCTGTTGCCTCGCTAAGTATTCTCTCTTCGGTGCCAGTGATCTTTCCCCTGTCTAATACCATTTGAGAAAAACGGACGTAGTCGGGCACCGATGAGAGCAGACCGACACCGCCTTCAACTAAGACAGGCCGCTGCGTCCAAGGCATGGTTTCGATAGCGTAGGGACTCAGCTCACCCGCCTCTGGTCTGTATAGCTGAGCCAAACGATCAGCATCATTGCCCTCTGCCCAAAACAACGTGCTGGTCATCCCTAACGGCGCAAGTAAATTCTGCTGTAAATATTCTTCAAAAGGCTGCCCCGACCAAACCTCGATTAACTTGCCAATAATAGTGGCGTGTATGCCATAGCGAAATTCTGTGCCTGGATCCTGAAACAAAGGAACCCGCGCCGCTTTCGATACCATCGCGTCAAGACTTTGTGCGCGGTCACGCACATTATTCTCGCGATAGAGCGCCGAACTTCGGCTGCCTAAACCCGAAGTGTGTGTTAACAGGTGACCGATGGTCATTTCTCCCACCCGTGGACGTGTTGCTTCAAGGTCAGTCGACTCAGAATTTAGAAGGACACGCTGATCGGAAAACTCTGGAAGATATTTGGAAACCGGATCGTCGAATTTAAACGCGCCTTCTTCGAACAGACGCAGCGCTGCGACGCTCGTAATCTCACGCGACATCGAATAGATTCGGAACAGCGCATCTTCCGGCATGTCTGCGCCGCGCTCTCTGTCGAGCTTTCCGAGCGCTACCTGATAGACTAGCTTTCCATCGCGAGCGACAGCAGCAACAACGCCAGCAATCTCGCCGTCGTCGATGTGCTTTTGCAGTCTCGCAGTTGCACTGTTCAGTGCTGCGCTCGACATACCCACGCTTTCCGGACTTGCGATCTCGGCCGCGAAGACACTTGAGTAAGTCAGCATCACTGCTGCTAGCATCGCTCCGTTAAGTGCGCGATTAAGCGTTAAAAAATGGTTTTCCCGCATAACAAGTTATCTCGAAATAAAAATGATCGACCTTTAGAGCGAATCGCTTATCCAGCGATCTACTCGCGCCTCAAGTAAGGGCAAAGGCAACGCGCCGGCGCCTAAGACAATGTCATGAAACTCGCGAATATCGAACGCCTCGCCTAACGCCTGCTCCGCGGATCGGCGCACCTCTTGAATTTTTAACATGCCAATCTTGTAAGCCGTCGCCTGACCCGGTGTTGCAATATAGCGCTTAATCTCGGAACGCACGGCGCCTTCTGATTGCGGCGAATTATCCAGAAAATATTGCACCGCTTTCTCTTCGCTCCACCGCTTCGAATGAATACCGGTGTCGACAACGAGGCGGATCGCACGCCAAATTTCGCCCCCTAGACGACCAAAGTCTGAATAAGGATCTTCGAATCCACCCATCTCTTTTGCGAGCCATTCAGAATACAGACCCCATCCTTCTGTATAAGCTGTGGTGCGGTATTGAGTCCTAAAACGTGGCACGTCTTCGAGTTCTTGCTGAATAGAAATTTGCATGTGATGCCCTGGGCTTCCTTCGTGATAGGCAACATCTTCGAGCTGGAAGATAGGGAGTGTCGACATGTCACTCATGTGTGAATAGAACACGCCCGGTCGTGATCCGTCTGGCGTACCTGCGCTATAATGCTGTGCAGCGCCCGCCTGCTCTCTGAACGCCTCTACGCGCCGAACTTCGAGCGCCGCCTTAGGTAAGCGACCGAAATATTCAGGCAATTTAAGTGCGATTGCGTCTAAATATTTGTTATTGAGGTCGAGATAATCCTGTCGTCCTTCCTCGGTATTTGGGAAATAAAATTGCTCGTCTTCGCGCATAAATGTGAAAAATTCTTGCAGAGTGCCATCGAAGCCAACTTGCTGCTTAATAATGTCCATTTCACCTTGGAGGCGAGCCACCTCGTCTAGGCCAATTTGGTGAATCTCATCTGCCGTAAGCTCAACCGTCGTCATCTGAGCGAGCCGATAATTGTAAAAAGCTTCGCCTTCCGGCAATGCCCAAACACCCTGAGCTTCCTCGCTTGCAAACTCTCTGTCTTCTCGCAGCCACGCAGCGACCTCGTTATAAGCAGCCAATACATCGTCGGCGAGCAACACTTGGATCTGCTGTGTAAGTGCCTGTGCGTCTTCTGCGCTAAGGAGCCCATCGTCTACCAAGGCATTGGTTTTGTCTTGCAGGTCTGACCAAAGCGGAGAATTAGGCGAGCTGTCGCTATTGCTAAATGGCGCGCCGGCGGTAACTCGCTCAATTTCCGCAAGCGCGAAGTCATAACCGAATCGGGGCTGCCTGACACCCGCAGCCGATGCGGCGCGCGAGCGCTCGAGTAATTGCGCAAACACGCGATCTAATTCTCTTAACCGAGAAACATACGCCTCAAGGTCTGCCACTGTGTCGACGCGGTGAAAGTTAATCAAAAAATTGGGGAGATACGCATGGGGACCACCGCGCCCAAAAATGTAGCCGTGCTGTCGATACGGAACACCCGCCTCGGCACGCTCTAACGAAAATCGCCACATGTCGAAGGAGAGCCGGCCATCGTCATTCAAATCTGCATAGGTAAACTCGCTCTCCATTTCGGCGACGCTCGCGCGCAGCCACTCGAGGTCGCGCTCTTCTGCGGCAAGAGAAAAATCGTCGAGCTCGTCATAATCCGATTTATCACCCAGACGCGTCTTAGTCATTGGGCTTGTCTCAAGCTGCTCGGCATATTGCTCATCAAGCCACGCGTTCAATCTCTGAGTTTCAGACTGAGTCGCGACAACAACCACTGCCTCAGATTGCTGATTAGTCGGCTCAGAACACGCAGCCAGAACACCCAAAAGCACGACCGCGACGCCGCGAGCGAATCTGTTAATCAGTGTGGTTGATGGCATCGATTTACCCCTTAATACTATGATTTGTTTTCGCTAATGATTTGCTCTTAGTTTTCTTTTACTTTGTTGGCGCACGGCACCTAACGCAGCAGAGGCTGCCAAGCATAAGCGCGATCACCCAAAGCAATAAACTCAGGATTGAGAAGACTGTCTTTTTGATTGTAACGCAGCGGGCAAAAGTCTAGATCGACTATTTCACCGCCGGCTGCGCTAAGAATTGCATGTGCTGCAGCGGTGTCCCATTCGCTTGTCGGCGCTAAACGAGGATAAATGTCGGCGGCACCTTCGGCCACCAGACACATTTTTAGCGAGCTGCCTATACTCACCACTTCGTCGATGCCTAAAACCTGGTCAATGTTGGCAAGCATTTGTTCGAGTCGCTCACCACGGTGACGACGACTCGCCACAACTCTTATTTTCTGCCCTGCCATGGCCGCCACCGTGATCGCAACCGAGCCGCTGCCCTCTGTTTTCCAAGCGCCGGTTGCCTTATCGTCGTTAATCCCGCTGTAAGTGATGCCGGTGACTGGAACATGTACCACGCCGAGCCTTGCGATCCCGTTGTCGATCAGTGCGATATTGACTGTGAACTCACCATTGCGCCCGATAAATTCCTTAGTCCCGTCTAAAGGATCCACGAGCCAATAGCGCGCCCAACTCTGACGCTCCGCAAACGGCAGCTGCAGCGATTCTTCCGACAGCACAGGTATCTCGGGCGCCAAAGCAAGCAGCTCTCTTTCGATTAAGTCATGTGCTCGCCGGTCAGCGAGAGTCAGAGGCGAGTCATCTGCTTTTTGCTCGACCTCAATGTCTGCGGCGCCATTGTAAACCGCGAGAATTTCTTCACCCGCAGCCTCTGCGATACGGCACATCTCGCTGAGGGTATGTTTACTCCTGTCTAACTGACTCAAATTTTGGGTCCTTATTCTTGCCCACATTTATGGCACACCTTTTGGCAAACCTTATGGCAAACCTTATGGCAAACCATGCACTGTGCACTGACTCATTCGTATAAACCTGCCGTAGAATAACAGGGGAATTAGCGCTAAGCTCGTAGCGAATTTCATCTGATCAAGCGCGGACACTCCGGCACCTCGATCCCTCTCTGGAGACACAATGCCACCCTGGAACGACATAGATACCGTAATGTTCGACATGGACGGCACGCTGCTAGACCTGCATTTCGACAATTACTTCTGGCAGCACCTCTTGCCGTTGACCTACGCTGAGCAGAATCGCATCGCGCATGACGAGGCGATTGCCTTTGTCACGGCCAAATCCGAGCGCGTTTACGGCACGCTCGATTGGTATTGCCTTGATTACTGGCGCGACGAATTAGGCGTCGATATTACCGGCTTGAAGCAGACGATTATCGACAAGATTCGCGTTCGACCCAATGTCGAAACGCTGCTGACACGACTCAATGCCGCCGGCAAAAGGGTACTGCTCGTGACCAATGCCCATCCACACAGCTTGGCGCTTAAGATGCAGCATACCGCCATTGCCGGCTTTTTCCATCAGCGCATCAGCTCCCATCAATTGGCGTTGGCTAAAGAGAACGACGGTTTCTGGGGCAAACTCCAGATGATCGAGGCTTATGACCCTGCCCGCACCCTACTTTTCGACGATTCGTTACCGGTGTTGCGGCAAGCGCAGCGCGAAGGCATAAGTCACCTCATGGCAATACGTCAGCCCGACAGCGAACGGCCCGCGGTAGCGCTTGAGGAGTTCTCACAAGTTGATGATTTTGCGGCAATAATGCCTGCAACACTCACGCCGGTTCCGTAGACAGGAAAACCACAAGTCAGGAAAACCAAAAGAGACATGGCTAAGACTCAAGAACCCAAGGCTAAAACTGACCTCGTTAAGCTCAGACTCGACAAGTGGCTGTGGGCAGCGCGCTTTTACAAGACAAGGAGTCTTGCGAAACAGGCGATCGAAGGCGGCAAAGTGCAGTGTGACGGGACCCGCGCTAAGCCCAGCAAAGAAATCGAGGTGGGCGTCGAAGTGCGCCTTAGACAGGGCTTAGACGAACGCACTGTCGTGGTTTCCGCGCTGTCCGAGCAGCGACGCGGTGCGCCAGAAGCGCAGCTTCTATACACGGAAACCGCCGAGAGCATCAAACAGCGAGAGACGCTAAGCGAGCAACGAAAAAGTCAGCCACACCTGATGACCAACACGAAGCCTAACAAGAGAGACCGCCGGCTAATCCACCGTTTCAAGCAAATAGAGTAGAGCCGATACACGTAATAAGCTGTTAGCGAATTTAGGTGTTCTTTGCCATAATACCGCGCTCTTGGGCCAGCCGAGGCTTGCCCACCCGCACTCGTGGCGAACTATCGAGGTGAGGCTGCGCATTTTGCCTGCCCTAAACCGACGCCTATTTTCCCATCGAGCGCCTATAATTCGGACGACCTCACGCAAGGCTCCGAGATGCAAGGATGGTATTGCCTTGAGTAGCACCTCTGCTAAAGACGTGGGCTCGTCTGATCGCCCCTCATTTGCCAGCTCGCTCGATTTCTACAAGCTCGCCACATTCGATTTGAGCTGGGGCGGCGTCGTGCGCGGTATCGAGAAAGAAAGTCTCAGAGTGAGCCCAACGGGCGTGCTTTCTCAGACAGGCCATCCCCAGGCGCTGGGCTCGACGCTCACTAACCCTTATATCACTACCGATTTTTCGGAATCGCTTCTCGAGTTCATAACCCCGGCATACGAGCGCATAGAAGACTGCCTAAGCATGCTCGAGGGAATACATCGCTTTACGCTTACCCGCTTAGATAACCAAGAAATGCTTTGGGGATCGAGTATGCCCTGCGCGCTTGGCGGAGAAGACGAAATACCTATCGCGCTGTTTGGCACGTCTAACGTGGGCAAGCTCAAGAATCTGTATCGAGAGGGATTGAGCAATCGCTACGGCAAGATCATGCAGACAATCGCCGGCATTCATTACAATTTTTCGATGCCTGAGAGCTTCTGGCCGCAGTATCAGCAGCAGTGCGGCGATACCGGCACGCTGCAAGATTTCCGTACCAACAAATATCTGCACCTCATTCGCAATTTCCACCGCTATTCTTGGCTTCTCGTCTATTTGTTTGGCGCCTCGCCCGCTGCGTGTAAAAGCTTCGTGCGCGGCCGCGAACATAGCCTGCAAGAATTAGATGAGCACACGCTCTATTTACCTTATGCAACTTGCCTGCGCATGGGCAATTTGGGTTACAAAAGCGAGGCGCAGAAATCGCTTTTCGTTTGCTATAACGACCTAAACAACTATGCCGAATGCCTCGACAAAGCGATGCACACACCGTACCCCGAATACGAAGCGATAGGCCGCGGCGTCGATGGTGAGCCGCTCCAGATAAACGCTAACCTGCTGCAACTCGAAAACGAGTTCTACAGCACTATCCGTCCCAAACGAAATGTTAAAAGCGGGCAGCGCCCGCTAGCAGCGCTGAAAGAGGGAGGTATCGAATACATCGAGGTGCGCGCCCTCGATCTAAACCCTTATCTCCCCCTTGGAATCGACGCCGAGCAGACAAAGTTTTTGGACACGTTTCTCGTGCATTGCCTTCTCGCGCCCAGTCCCGAATGTCATCAGGCGGAGTTTTTTGAGGTTGCCGAGAATCTCACCCGAGTCGTCGAACAGGGTCGCGACCCTGCACTAATGTTGTCTGAAGAAGGCGCGCCACGCGCAATGCGCGAATGGGCAGCCAGCATTTTAGGCTCACTAGGCCATGCTGTAATGTTATTGGATTCGATTCACGGCGAGCAGGGCCTGCCCGGACAGGCCTACGCGTCTGCCCTAAATGCACAGGTCGCCAAGCTCAATGATGCAAGCCTCACACCTTCCGGGCGAATGCTTGCGCAAATGCAGGACGAGGGCCTCTCTTTCTTTCAGCTCGCGTTAACCCTCGCCAAACAGCAACACAGCGTGCTGTTGGACTCGTCAGAGAAGGCAACTGATTCCCAACTAAGCCAACGCGATGAGACAATGTTCGAGAACGTGGCAACACAGTCACTCGCCGATCAAGCCACCATCGAATCTGAGCCACAGTTGGATTTCGAGACGTTTTTAGCACAGTGGAATGCAGCATAGAGGCCAGCAAGACGGTAAACTGCCACGACTAAACTGAATTAAACGACCGCTTTTTGGGAGCAAGAGAATGAGCAATCTAACACTGCCGAGCAATCGCATCATGAATTTCGGCATCTTTTTCATTACCGTGTTAACGATTGTCGTTGCCCTTTATATGGAGCACGTGATGCTCCTCTCTCCCTGCGGCCTCTGCATCACGCAGCGCGTCTTTTTTATCCTCTGCGGCTTTGTGTGTCTGGTGTCGGCGCTGCATGACCCCGAAGCAACGACCCAACGCCTCTACTCGCTGATTGCCGCGTCGATGTGTGTGTTTGGGAGCTACTTCTCGATTCGCCAGATCTGGCTGCAGAATCTACCCGAGGAAGAGGTCCCGGCCTGCGGCCCCGGCCTTACTTACATTATGGATAACTTCCCGTTTATCGAGATGTTGAACTTCCTACTCAAGGGTGATGGCAACTGCGCTGAGGTGGTGTTCCGCCTGTTCGGTATTTTCTCTATTCCGCAGATGGCGCTTATTGCGTTTGGCGGCTTATTCTCGCTGTGTCTCTTTATGGCCTTCCGTAAAACGGAAGCCTAGCCGCAGGCGCTTTATGGCCTCCCGTAAAACGGAAGCCTAGCCGCGGCGCCAGTCGAAGAATCGTTTTAGCCAAGGGAAATACTGCGTAGGCATGCGCGCGCTGCGCCAGGCATTGGCGGCGAATTTGTTCGCCTCGCCAAGTGTGGGGTAAATATGCGTCACCGCTGAAATACTCTTAAGTCCCATTCCGTGGGTCATCGCGAACACAAATTCGGCGATCTGCTCGCCGGCGTGATAACCGACTATCGTGACGCCTAGCATCTTGTCTTTACCCGGCACCGTTAAGATTTTCACAAAGCCATGCGCTTCGCCATCGGCCAGTGAGCGGTCGTGGTGATTCATCTCATACCGCGTCACTTCATAAGCAATACCGCGCTGTTTTGCCTCTTCCTCGCTCAAACCAACGCGAGCTACCTCGGGATCAGTGAACGTCGCCCAAGGCACAGCGGCATAGTTCACGCGCGAACGCCAAAGACCACCGGCGATAGAATTCAGCGCAGCAAACCAGGCTTGATAAGACGCCATATGGGTAAATTGATAGGGCCCTGCCACGTCGCCGCAAGCGAAAATATTGGGTAGCGAGGTTTGCAGGTATTCATTTACCTCAATCGTGCCTTGGGGCGTCAAGGCCACGCCGATCTCCTCGAGGCCAAAATCTTCGGTGTTGGCCTTGCGGCCGATTGCCAGCAGCACTTTGTCGAAGGCAATTCGGACGGTGCTGCCCTCGTGTTCGGCTTCCATGAAATGTTCACCGTCGAGTGTCTCAAATTTAAGGAGCTTATGGCCTGTGAGTAAGTCGATGCCCTGCTCTAAAAAGCGAGCACTCACTGCAGCTGAAACGTCCTCATCTTCGCGGGGCATAATCCGCGCAGCCATGTCTACCTGAGTCACTTTAGAGCCGAGGTGACTAAACGCCTGAGCAAGCTCACAGCCAATAGGACCGCCACCAACCACAAGAAGTCGTGGCGGCAATTCGGTGAGTGACCAGACATTATCGGATGTCAGATAGTCGATGTCAGCGAGGCCCGGCACGGGTGGTACGAAGGGCCGAGCGCCCGACGCAATGACGATCGACTCGGTGGTGATTATCTTGCCGTCGACCTCAACCTCGTACGGCGAAATGAGGCGTGCGGCGCCGCTCACACATTCTACTCCGAGCGAGGTAAACCGTTCGGGCGAATCGTGTGGTTCGATTGTCTCGATCACGCCTTGCACGCGCTGCATAACCGCGGCGAAATCCACTTTACCCGCTGCGTCCACAATGCCGTACTCAGCTGCGCGGCGAATATACGACATGATGCGTCCGCTACGGATAATCGACTTGCTCGGCACGCAGCCGGTATACAGGCAGTCGCCTCCCATCCTGTGCTTTTCGACGAGCACTACTTTGGCCTTTGCCCCAGCAACGATCAGAGAAGTAACGAGCCCAGCCGAACCGCCGCCGACGACGACTACATTGGCGTCGAATCGCTTCGGCTTCTTAAAGGCGGCCAGGCGCTTGCGGCGCTGAATGACGCCGATCAAGACTTTGGCAACAAGCGGAACTACACCCAAAAGAGTGAAGGAGACGATTACCGAAGGCGAGACCAAGCCGCTTAGCGACGTTATCTGCGCGAGCTCAGCGCCGGCGTTAACGTACACCACAGTAGAGACAAACATCCCGATCTGGCTAGCCAGATAGTAAGCAGGCACGCTGATGCTGGTCAGGCCCATGAGCAGGTTAACGATGAAGAAAGGCACCAGAGGTACCATGCGCAGGCTGAAAAGATAGAAGGCACCATCTTTTTCGAAGCCTTTATTTATAGGCGCAAGATAGGCGCCGAAGCGGCGCTGCACCCAATCACGAAGGAGAAGGCGCGACGCGAGAAACGCGCCGGTAGCGCCGATGCTACTCGCGAAAGAGACCAGAAGCGTGCCCCACCAAAGCCCGAAGATGGCACCGCCGAGCAGAGTAAGCAAAATAGCGCCAGGAATGGAGATGCCGGTCGCCACAACATAGAACACGAAGTAAATGGCCACGGTTAATGCAAAATTTTCGTCGCGAAACGCCTGCAGACTAGCCAAGCGCGACTGCACAAACTCCAGGGTCAGATACTGACCAAGGTCTAAGACAAAATAGGCGCCGAAAGCGACGATAACTAGCGTGGCGATAGCGAACTTGATTCTATTCACTTAAATTCCTTGGTAACTGTGAGCTCGAAGGGGATGTTACCCCATAGAGCGACACGAGTGAGACGATAAACGACGGTTATTCCCGCCTCTCTTCCACTCGCGCGGCTAATCGTCGATTCAATTTCGACGATGCGACTGCTAAGCTTAGGGCTTTACTCAACGCTGCGCAGCTCACTGCAGCCACCACGCAACCTCAAGAGGCTCACGCCGTGTCGATTATCGAAGCCAATCGCCGATTCCCTTCTTCTAGGCCACGCCGCATGCGTCGTGACGAGTTCAGCCGTCGCCTCATGCGTGAGACACGTCTGACTACAGACGACCTGATCTATCCGCTTTTTATTGTTGAGGGCAGCGGCCAGCGTCAGCCGATCGACTCTATGCCCGGCATCGAGCGCCTGAGTATCGATGAGCTCTTAAAAGAGGCTGCCGAACTTGTCGAACTAGACATCCCCGCTATCGCTCTGTTTCCTGCGCCCAATCCCGAGACTAAATCGCTTAATGGTGCAGAGGCTTACAATCCCGATGGCCTCGTCCAACGGGCGATTCGCGCGCTCAAGGCTGATTTCCCAGCGCTTGGCGTTATCACCGACGTGGCTTTGGATCCATACACTACGCATGGACAAGACGGCATCATTGATGAATCGGGCTATGTGCTCAACGATGAGACTGTTGAGGTGCTCGCTAAACAGGCGCTCTCGCATGCCATCGCAGGTGCCGACATCGTTGCGCCGTCGGACATGATGGACGGCCGGGTTGCCGCAATTCGCGACACGCTCGAGGCTAATGGCCAAATTTACACGCGCATACTCGCCTATTCTGCCAAATACGCCTCCGCCTACTACGGCCCTTTCCGCGACGCGGTCGGGTCTAGCGGTAATTTAGGCGGCGGCAATAAATACAGCTATCAGATGGACGTGGCGAATAGCGACGAAGCACTACAAGAAATTGCGCAAGATCTTGCCGAGGGCGCTGACATGGTAATGGTTAAGCCTGGCATGCCGTATTTGGATATTGTGAGCCGCGTAAAAACCGAATTCAAAGTGCCCACCATGGTGTATCAAGTGAGCGGCGAGTACGCCATGCATATGGCGGCCGCACAAAATGGATGGCTCGACGAGGACGCCGTAGCGATGGAATCCTTGCTCTGCATAAAGCGCGCCGGAGCCGATGCGATCCTGACTTACTTCGCCAAGAAGGCGGCGCGCCTGCTAAAGGCCAATCCCTAAGCTATTAACCTGAAGGCTTAAGACAGGAGAACGCGCAGCCAGCGTTGCGCCGCTCGCCCTAACTATTATTCGGTAGTACTTGAATACTTGAGTTTCGGCCTTATTATTAGACCCAGAACTTATTATTATAACCAGAGGATTAGTGTATGAGCGGCTCTATCGTTCACGTATCAGACAGCTCTTTCGAGCAAGACGTTCTTCAAGCCGAAGGCCCAGTGCTCGTAGACTTTTGGGCCGAATGGTGCGGACCTTGCAAGATGATCGCGCCTGTTCTCGAAGAGATCAGCGGCGACTATGCAGGTAAAATTACCGTCGCCAAGATGGATGTCGATGCCAACACTGCTACCGCGCCTAAGTATGGCGTACGAGGCATTCCGTCGCTGCTAATCTTCAATGGCGGCGAAGTAGTAGGCACGAAGGTAGGCGCGCTCTCAAAATCGCAGCTTGCCGCGTTTATTGACAGCGTTATCTAAATTGCGTTTAATGCGGTTCAAGACAGACGAAAGTCTCTCTTAGCCGCAGCCTTCACTCCCTAGCCTTACTCTTCGAACCTAGCCGCCCGTGGCGTACTAAAGTTCCGTTTCGCTAGACCGATGTATGCTGTGTTAGTAGAAACAGTGCGACTAAAACTGGTACTTAATTTCGTATCAACAGCACCAACGTATTCCGCATAGAGACAGGCCGAGCATGAAAAGGGCCAAAACTTGCGGCAGGCCAATCCGGTCGAAAGCCCCCTGAATTATCAGTTCCTCGCTCTCTCTCGGCGCTTATAATTTAGCGAGAGTTTAGCGAACGGCTCACGACCCAATGTAAAACAACCTCATATCCAGCCCTCTGTCATCCGGCTGAAGACGCGTCCCTAACAACCTAATTATTTATTCGCCTACTCTTTCTCGAAAAATGAGACGCAGAATAGGCGAACCCCCAACCAACAAAGAAGACCATCAACAATGAACTTAACCGAACTCAAGCAACAGCCCGTCGCAGACCTCGTTCAGACCGCCCACGATATGGGACTCGAAAACGTCTCCCGTACGCGCAAGCAAGACATCATCTTCGCGATCTTGAAGAAGCACGCGAAAAACGGAGAAGATATCTCTGGTGACGGCGTGCTCGAGATACTCCAAGACGGCTTCGGGTTTTTGCGTTCGGCAGATTCCTCTTATCTCGCAGGCCCAGACGACATTTACGTCTCCCCTAGCCAGATTCGCCGTTTCAATCTTCGTACCGGCGATACGGTTGCCGGTAAGATTCGTCCCCCCAAAGACGGCGAGCGCTATTTTGCTCTGCTCAAGGTTCACGAAATCAATTTCTCGAGTTCAGAGAATTCTAAAAACAAAATCCTCTTCGAAAACCTAACGCCCCTATTCCCCCAAGACCGCCTCACTCTGCAAGTGGGTAACGGCAGCACCGAAGACCTCAGCGCGCGAATCATCGACCTCGTCGCACCAATCGGCAAAGGTCAGCGCGGACTTATCGTGTCGCCGCCGAAAGCGGGTAAGACTCTTATTCTTCAGAACATCGCGCAGTCAATAACGCGCAATAATCCTGAATGCCGCCTCATCGTACTGTTAATCGATGAGCGCCCCGAAGAAGTAACCGAAATGCAGCGTTCTGTGCGCGGCGAAGTCGTCGCGAGTACCTTCGACGAGCCACCCGCACGCCATGTGCAGGTAGCCGAGATGGTTATCGAAAAGGCGAAGCGCCTTGTTGAACACAAAGAAGACGTGGTTATTCTCCTCGACTCGATCACCCGTCTTGCCCGCGCCTACAACACCATCATCCCGAGTTCCGGCAAAGTGCTAACAGGTGGTGTCGATGCCCATGCACTCGAACGTCCCAAGCGCTTCTTCGGCGCCGCGCGTAATCTCGAAGAAGGCGGCAGCCTAACGATTATCGCGACCGCACTTGTCGATACTGGCTCGAAAATGGACGAAGTGATTTACGAAGAATTTAAAGGCACGGGCAACATGGAACTGCAACTCGACCGCAAGATCGCCGAGAAGCGCGTTTACCCTGCCATCAACGTCCGCCGCTCTGGCACACGCCGCGAAGAGCTCATCACAACCGAAGAAGAACTTCAGCGTATGTGGATTCTCCGCAAACTGCTCACCTCGATGGAAGATGTGCAGGCGACTGAATTCATTCTCGACAAATTAAAAGATACGAAGACTAACGAAGAGTTCTTTAACTCGATGAAGCGCAAGTAGTAACTTATTTATGGCTTTTAAAGACCTCAGAGACTTCATCGACCTCCTCGAATCCAAAGGTGAGCTCAAACGCATTAGCATGGAAGTCGATCCCGTTCTCGAGATTACCGAGATTAGCGATCGCACGCTGCGCGCCGGTGGCCCTGCCCTTCTCTTCGAAAACCCTAAAGGATCGAAGATTCCGCTGCTTGCGAATCTTTTCGGCAATACCCGCCGCATCGCACTCGCCATGGGTCAGGAAGACATCTCTGGTCTGCGAGACGTCGGCAAGCTGCTCGCATTCTTAAAAGAACCGACGCCGCCAACGGGGTGGAAAGACCTCTGGCAAAGTCTGCCAAGCTATAAAAGTGTGCTCAATATTCCTGCGAGCGTTTTACGCAAAGCCCCGTGCCAAGAGATCGTCTTAGAAGGCGATGATATAGATCTGGGCATGCTGCCAGTTCAAACCTGTTGGCCCGGCGATGCGGCGCCTCTGGTCACCTGGCCTCTAGTGATTACCCGCGGCCCCGATAAAATTCGGCAAAACCTCGGCATCTATCGCATGCAGCTGATTGGCCCTAATAAGCTCATCATGCGCTGGCTTTCACACCGCGGCGGCGCGCTCGATTTCCGCGAGTGGCAGCAGCAACATCCCGGCGAGCGCTTCCCCGTGTCCATCGCCTTAGGCGCAGATCCTGCGACAATCCTTGCCACCGTGACTCCTGTACCAGATACGCTGTCCGAATACGCCTTCGCGGGTCTTTTACGCGGAAGCAAAACCGAAGTGGTGAAATCGCGTACCAATGATCTGCAGGTTCCGGCAAGTGCCGAGTTTGTACTCGAGGGTTATATCGAACCCGGCGAGATGGCACCCGAAGGTCCTTTTGGCGATCACACAGGCTACTACAACGAAGTGGATGATTTCCCCGTCTTCACCGTAACCTGCATGACGCACCGGCGCGATCCGATTTATCATTCGACCTATACCGGCCGACCGCCCGATGAGCCAGCTATGCTCGGCGTCGCACTGAACGAAGTATTCGTACCGCTGCTGCAAAAACAGTTTCCCGAAATCGTCGACTTCTATTTGCCGCCCGAAGGCTGCTCCTATCGTCTCGCGATTGTCAGCATGAAAAAACAATACCCAGGCCATGCTAAGCGCGTGATGATGGGTGTGTGGTCTTTCTTGCGGCAGTTCATGTACACCAAATTTGTTATCGTCGTCGACGACGACGTCAACATACGCGAGTGGGACGATGTTATCTGGGCAATTACCACCCGCATGGATCCTGCGCGCGATACCGTACTCATCGAGAACACGCCAATCGACTATCTCGACTTTGCCTCACCTGTTTCGGGCCTCGGCTCGAAAATGGGAATGGATGCAACGAATAAGATGGAAGGCGAGACTCAACGCGAATGGGGCACGCCGATTACGATGAGCGACGAGGTTAAGGCACGAGTCGATGCGATGTGGGACGAACTCGGTATCGACAAGCGCTAAATTTCGCGAGTAGATTGATTACTGAAGGACTTGCACACAAGCTGCGTCACTCGAGCCGCACCTAAACAGACCGCGGCATTGGCAGTGAGCTGTTGAGTCCTGCAGCCTCGAGCGCGCTACGCGTGGCGGCGTCTGCCTCGGCCTCAAAGCCCAACCCCCGCATAAGCCTAGCGTATTCTACAAACGCTTCGGCGTCGGCTTGCATCGCAAGCCTCGCCTCATAGTATTCTCGCGCCTTACCCCATAGTTCACTGCGCAGCGAGAGCCGCGCTAAGGTGAGTAATAGCGCAGCATCGTTTGGCCGGGAGCGCTGCCAGTGCTCAGCAGCTAATAACTGTTTTAACGCGAGCCCCGAATCTAGTTTTCCGTAGCAAAGTACGGTCTCGCTGTCCCAGCGCTTCTTTAGCGCTTTCTCTAGAGCACGCCGCGCACCCTCGGCCTCTCCCGCATGGAGCAACAGTTTGGAATATTCGGTTACTAACGCAGGGGTTTCGCATTGACTCGCCTTCGCCTTCTTCCATAGCTGCTGTAGCTCACTGACATTCGTTGCGGCATTGCGCAGTTGCCCTAACAGCACCGCATCGGCAAGCGACGACAGCGCTTCGACAGTCATGACTTTTTGCTTCGTCAATGCAGGAAGCAAGCGTTCGAGTGCGTTCCAATCTTCGAGTTGCGCGTAAACTCGATGTAAGAGCCGCAGAAGATTAGTGTCGGCCGGCGAATTGCTGCGCAAGTTCTGGAGTACCGCTACACATTCGTCAAATCTATTTGCCTGCAAAAGTATCTCTGCCCGCACAGACTCAATCGTCGACTTAGCATAAGGGTAAGCCGACTCGCCTTTGCTTAACCACTCAAGCGCGGCGTCTACCTCCCCCTTTTGATTAGCAATATAGGCGAGAGCCATGTAGTTAATCGAACTGGCATCGGGTTCAGAGACTCCTTTTTCGAGTAGCTTCGCACTGGCGTTATTATCGCCGCGCACGAGACTCAACAAACCTTGAATCGTCGAGCGCTTCGCATTCGCTTTACGCCGAGCGCGCAGTCTTCGGCCTGCCGAAACCAAACGCCAAGGGTTGAGTCCGCTCACAATTGTCCAGAGCAAACGCAGCGCAGCGAAAACCACGCAAACCGCAACAAGCAGTGCAAAAATACTCGTCTCAAACGCGCTATTGCCAAACGCAATAAGCAGATAACCTGGATCCTGCGGGAAGCCAAGTGTGAGGCTCAGTGTCAGCGCCACCACAATAACCAACAGACTCCATGCGAATAGTCTGATCATTGCAGCGCACTCGCATTTAGCTCCGAAATACCCCGCAGTGCGCCCCCAATCAGGGGCAGGCGCGGCTGCAACACAACACCTTCTAACTGCTCAAGTTCGGCAAGCGCTGCATTTACCGGTGCAGAGCCAAGTTCGCCGTTTCGTTCGAGCCAGAGGCGCGCGCTTTGCAATTGTCGGCCGAACAGAATGTCGTCGCCTGCGAGAAGTGCAAGTTTTGCCTGTTCTAAAATGAGCTTGAATTCGCGCGCACCACCGAGCCTTGCTGCAACCAATGCCTGTGCTGGCTCATCTAGCTTTCGCCAAATAAACACCGACCGAAGAAACTCAACAGTGTCGTCCAGTAATTGCCAAGGGAGTGAGTTCTCGACGTCGGTCTCTCGAGTCATCTCGGGCGCCGCGGTGAAAATGTCTTCGGCCTGAAAGTTGGCGCGCATACTGTCGATGCTATTGCCTGCAAGCACTAGCGAGTCGGCCTGCACAAGGAGTATATCGAGGCGCAGAAACAGGCTGTCGGTATCGGGTAATTCGACTGCGCGAAGACTCGCGAGCTCACCCGAAAGCGTTTGCCGCAGCAGATATGACTCGTCGCTGGCCGAGTTTGCGAGTGCAACATCGGCCAGTTCATAGAGTGCTATGGCCGAGACAACATCGCGCTCGAACCGAAGCTTGCGGCTCGCCATCAACAGCAAGTATTCGGCTTCGAGTAATTTCCAGCCTCGGTTGGGATCAGAGTCTGCCGCACGCATGCGCGCACTGAGTTCGGCGAGTTGATTTCTCAAGCGGGTAAGCTCCGCCGCACTCGCGACCTGCTGCTGAGTGAGTCGTCCATCGAGCTGTGTGAGCGCGTCTTGCGCAGCCTGCGCAGCCAACTCAATCAAGCGGCGGTCCCGGGCATCGTCAGTAGCCTGTGAGTCGCCTCGACCGAGGGATTCGCTTGCGACTGAGTCGATCAATGACTGCGTGTCGGCGGTGATTTTCTGGCGGGCTGATTCGACTAAGGCGGCTACTTGAACCTCTTGCTCAGGCGAGAGCTGTGCCGGGCGCTGCACTCCGCCTGGTTCGCCGCTTTCAACGAGCGAAAGCCGCGCTTCGAGCTGCGGCAAATTCGACCCAAGTTGCCATTGCTGCCAAGCTAGCCACACGATTCCTGCAAGAAGGGGGAGCGTCAATACGATTAGCGCGATAACCCTGCTACGCGCTTTGCGCTGCGCACGCGTTTTCATCGGTGGGCGAACTTTTGCAATGTCGTCTAAGACCCTAGCTGTGTCTTGCTTGGCCGTAGCTTTCTTCGCTGGCTGCGCTTGCGCAGTGCCTTCGGGCTGCGTCGTCGCCGCAGCTTCGGGATTCTCGCGCGGCGTATCGCTTGTGTCTGCCATGTTCTCGTTCTCAATTCTGCGCCCTTCGGACGCCGGGAATACTCGCTATGCGAGAATCGTTTCTAACGTCAGTCTAGCCCGGTGCGACTTTCTTTGCCGGCTACCCTGACCAAAGCGCGTACAAAAGCACTGGCATCTGCCCCGCCCGCGTCGACGGGTTGAACAAAGCCTAATGCTAAGGCCAATTCTTTGACGCGACCCGAAGGCACTATTAAGGGCATCCCCAATAAGGGCATCTCCAATAAGGGCAGTGCCAGAAGTGCAGCGAGTGACTCGCCGCTCGTCGCGGTAAGCGCTGTGGGAATTTTGCCGCTCAACACAGCTTCCAATTCGTCCTGCGTGTAGTCGCAGGTAAGGCGTCTGTACACCTCAAAATAGTCGACGCGCCCACCGCGATCCCGTATTCCTTCGGCAAGTGTATCGCGTCCGCCCTCGCCGCGAAAAATACCTACGCGCTTGCCCTTTAGATTATCGAAAAGGCCCGATGAAAGCAGGTCCTCGCTTGTCACTCCCCCCGCCGCGACCGCAACCTCGCAGCATAGCAATTTTTGCGCGAGCGCCGCGGTCGATGGGCCGATTGCCACAACCTGAATACCCACAGGGAACTGGGGCCAATAATCTTCGATCGCCGCAACCCCTGCGCGAACAGCGTTTGTACTAATAAAGATTAGCGTATCGAAAAGGTCGAGTTCGAGCAGACTGCGGCGCAGCGTTGCCGCGTGTTCGCCTGCTGATGGCGGCGCGATTTGCAGCAGTGGCAGTGCAATAGTCTGCGCGCCATGCGACTCGAATGCCGAAATCAGCTCGGCCTGTTGGTGTTGCGGCCGAGTCACAAGAACGCAGTGATTGGCTAATGAGTCGCTGCGAGGCGCGCGTGAATCGTGTTCGTGTGCTGAGTTTTCTACTCTGGTCATCACCAACCCTTTAGCTTAGGAGCAGCGTTTTTTCGTGTGCTGTTAGCGTTCGTCCAGCTCCGCTAGGAGCTCGGCGGCGCCTTGCGCGAGCAGCGCCTCGGCAACTTCGATTCCTAATGCCTCAGCCGCCGCACTGCTGCCGCGTGCTTCGGCGCGTAGCATGCGCTTGCCATCGGCGCTGCCAACCAGGCCGCGCAGGCTCAATTCTCCCACCGCAGCCTCGCTCGTATTGAGCTCGGCAAAGCACGCAATAGGCACCTGACAACCGCCGTTAAGTTTTGCGTTCATCGCGCGCTCAGCGACTACGCGAGCCGCAGTATCGGTATGGTGAAGGCAGCTCAGCCGCGTCAGTGTCTTGTCGTCGTTTAGACGACATTCGATACCAACAGCGCCCTGCCCACCCGCAGGCAAAGACACCTCTGTACTAAGCCTTTCGGCGATGCGGTCTTCGAGCTCTAGGCGAATAAGCCCCGCGCTGGCTAGGATTATTGCGTCGTATTCGCCCGCGTCGAGCTTGCCAAGGCGGGTGCCTACATTGCCGCGCAAATCGAGTATTTTAAGGTCTGGCCTCAGCGCACGGAGTTGACACTGGCGACGCAGGCTCGAAGTGCCTACTCGGGCGCCCTGAGGGAGCTTTGAGAGTGACGAAAAAAGGTTAGACACGAACGCGTCGGTCGGGTCCTCGCGCTCGCAAATCACCGCAAGACCAAGACCCTCGGGGAAGGCCATTGGTACATCTTTCATCGAATGCACCGCAATGTCGGCTTCGCCATCTAGCAGCGCGCGCTCGAGCTCTTTCACGAACAAGCCCTTGCCGCCTATTTTGGCCAGCGGCGTGTCGAGGATTATATCGCCACGCGTGCTCATCGCGAGCAGCTCAACGCGTAAATCCGGATGGGCGCTTTCTAGCGCATCGCGCACAAAATAGGCCTGCCAGAGGGCTAGCGGGCTCTTGCGCGTCGCGATGCGGATAATCTCGGTGCGATTAGGATCGTTGCTCGATGCTGAAGAAATAGAGTCAGTAGACAAGGGTAAACCTTCATAGCTGTGATTTAGCCTCGCATTTTACGGTAATTCGGCGGCAATGTCCGAGTGGCGAGCAGGTTTTCAAGCAAGGCTTGGATGCTGATATACTCGCGCACTCTGATTACGGCGGGGTTGCAGTTCAGCGAGCTTGCAACGCCTACCAAACCCATTACGCAGCGGATGCCACCCATGAGCGACAAGCCAGACGATTCTAAGACCGAAGACACCAGCAAGCTTTGGGGCGGCCGCTTCAGCGAAGCCACTGATGCGTTCGTGCAGCGCTTCACCGCGTCGGTGCAGTTCGATCGCAGGCTCTACCAGCACGATATCAATGGCTCGGTTGCCCATGCCATGATGCTGCACAAGGTCGGTGTGTTAACCCTCGAAGAGAAAGACCTGATTCTCGACGGTCTCGAGGCGATCTGGCATGAGATCGAGGCAGGCGACTTTACCTGGTCTGTTGAGCTCGAAGACGTGCACATGAATATCGAGTCGGCGCTCACCGCGCGCATCGGCAGTGTGGGCAAAAAACTGCACACCGGACGCTCGCGCAATGATCAGGTTGCTACCGACATTCGACTTTACGTGCGCGAACAGGTCGACATAATCGTCGATCTTGTAGGTAAAGTGCAGATAGCATTGGTAGACCTCGCCGAGCGCGACGCAGACACGATCATGCCCGGCTTCACCCATTTGCAAACGGCGCAGCCTATTAGCTTCGGCCATCATATGCTGGCTTGGAACGAGATGCTCGAACGCGACTACAGCCGTCTCATCGACGCCCGCAAACGCCTGAATGTCTCGCCGCTCGGCGCCGCGGCGTTGGCTGGCACTACCTTTCCGATCGACCGCGACTACAGCGCCTCGCTTCTCGGGTTCGACGGGCCCACGCGCAACTCGCTAGACTCGGTGAGCGACCGCGATTTCGCTATTGAAGTCGCAAGCTGCTGCAGCACAATCATGATGCATCTTTCGCGCTTCTCCGAAGAACTCGTTCTTTGGACTTCGGCGCAGTTCGACTTCATCGACCTGCCAGATCGCTTCTGCACCGGCTCGTCGATCATGCCGCAGAAGAAAAATCCAGATGTGCCCGAGCTTGTGCGCGGCAAGACCGGGCGGGTATTCGGCCATCTTATGTCGCTGCTGACACTGATGAAGTCGCAGCCATTGGCCTACAACAAAGACAATCAAGAAGACAAAGAGCCACTGTTCGACCTTCTCGACACGGTGAAAGACTGCCTATTTGCGTATTCGGAGATGATGCCCGCAGTAACTTGCAAGAAAGACAGCATGCGCGCAGCAGCGCTGCAGGGTTATGCAACCGCGACCGACCTCGCAGACTATCTGGTTAAACGCGGGCTGCCCTTCAGAGATGCACACGAGGTAGTAGGCAAGTCTGTGGCGTTTGGGATAGCACAAAGCAAAGACCTGTCGGAACTCACGCTCGCGCAGTTGCAGGGTTTTTCGGAGTTAATCGAGCAAGATGTTTTTGAGGTGCTTACCCTCGAAGGCTCCCTCAACGCTCGCGATCACTTAGGCGGAACCGCACCGCGACAGGTATTGATCGCGGCGGGTACCGCGCGCAGCCTGATCGACGCGCGTCCCAAGCGTTAAGCTAATTGTTCTGTGGCGCCTGCAATTCGATTTCGTAGCGCAGGCGCTGATTGTCACGCTGGGTGATTACTTCGACGATATCACCCGGTCGATGCTCCTCCATAACATCCGCATAATCACTCTCGTTAGTAATCTTATTACCATCGATTTCAACGATCACATCCCCAAGCTGAATACGCCCGCGCTGGCTCCGCGACAGGCCGCGCATGCCTTTTAGCGCAGGCTCCGTATTGGGCACGGTGCCCATAACGATAACGCCCTGAATACCCCAAAGCCTGCGATAGTAATCGGGCTGCGGCACCGGCGTGATCCCCAAAATTGGCGTCTGCACGCGGCCGTAAGCGATGAGCTCCGGCACAACCCGCTTCACGGTATTTACCGGAATCGCAAAGCCTATGCCCGAACTCGCCCCACTCGGGCTATAGATTGCCGTGTTGACCCCAACAAGCTGCCCCAACGAATTGAGCAGCGGGCCACCCGAATTGCCCGGATTTATCGCCGCGTCAGTTTGAATGACATCGCGAATCTTGCGCTGCGAAATCGAGTCGATCTCACGGCCGAGCGCGCTCACAATCCCTACCGTCATCGTCGTGTCGAGACCAAACGGGTTGCCAATGGCAATCACCTTGCGGCCAACCTCGAGCAGGCCAGAATCACCTAGCTCGACCGGCACGAGTTTGACATCTTCGGCCTCAATTTTAAGCACGGCTAGATCTTTATCGGGATCAAGCCCCACGGCGCGGGCATCGAAGGTAGACCCGTCCTGAAGCGTGACTGTCACGCGGTTTGCCTGCTGCACAACGTGAAAGTTGGTGACGATATAGCCCTCGTCGCCCCACACGAACCCTGTACCACTGCCCTGCGGGACTGATTGCGGGTTGAGTGAATAGGGCGAACGGACTAATCGTGAGTTGGTGATATTGACCACCGACGCGCTCGCACGCTTAAAGATGTCGATGTTGTTGGTTTCGTCGTCGGTATGAAAATCGGCATAGCTTGGCGGAGCTGTTTGAGGGGCTGTTTGAGAGGCTGTTTGAGGGGCTACTTGAGGAGCTACTTGAGAACCGGGTGCATCGCTACCCAAAGCCACCGACCCACTTAACGCAGAAACCGCGAGCATCAGTACCGGCGACCAGCGGCCAAATAATAGGCGTCGCAACAATGCAGTGTAAAAATTCATGGCTACCCTCATGAGCTCACTCTCTAACATGCCTAACTTTAACAACCCTCGAACATCGCTCGAACGAGAAACTACTCTAATCGAGCACACCTGCTTAGACCTTAACATGCGCGCTAAATTCCCAGTTTCAAGGGTCGGCTTTGCCTGCTCATGAACGAGCGCCTTCTGTTACAATCGCCACACCCGCCCGCAGACAACTAAGACAACGCATGCTAAACGCCCAACAACAGAAAACGCCTCGCACGCCTTTGCGCCAATTCGCGGGTCCCCGCTACTGGCCAGCATGGCTGGGCTTAGGCATTCTTTGGCTGATCGCCCATCTCCCTTATTCGCTGCAACTGCGTCTTGGCGCTGGCATCGGCGCACTCGCTTATCGCTTTGGCAAACGTCGCCGCGCAATCTGTGAGGAAAATATCTCGCTGTGCTTCCCTGATTTAAGCGCCGAGGAACAGGAGCAACTGATTCGAGAGACGTTTCGCGCCAATGGCATTGGCGTTATCGAAGCGGCGATTGCGTGGTCGTGCAATCCTGAAAGCCTGAGAAGCCGAGTCAGCATCGAGGGCAGCGAACATCTCGAGGCAGCAATGAAATTAGGTCGTGGCGTGTTACTCATCGGCGGCCACTACTCAACTCTCGAATTAGGCGGCACGCTCCTGAGTCTCTTCCATCCGATGAATGTGACTTACCGGGCGCATAAAAACCCTCTTATCGAGGCCGTGATGACTAACTCACGTGCCAAACATTTCGCCCGCGTAATCGAGCGCGAAGATGTGCGGCAGGCGATGCGTAGCCTCAAAGACGGCGACACGCTCTGGTTTGCCCCCGACCAAGATTACGGCGCGAGACACTCAGTGTTCGTCCCTTTCTTTGGAGTAGAGGCGGCAACTATCACTGCAACGAGCCGATTCGCACGCATGAACGATTCGCCGGCTCTGATGTTTTCCCATACGCGCAATCCCGCGGGCAGCGGCTACACGCTTTCAATAGGGCCCGTGCTCGAAGGCTTTCCTAGCGGCGATGATGAGGTTGACGCGCGCCGCATTAATGCCGAACTCGAATCGCGTATTCGCCAGTACCCCGAGCAATACCTGTGGCTTCATCGCCGCTTTAAGACTCAGCGCGACAAGCCGTCCGCTCATCTCTATGGCGACATTTAAGCGCTTGTCCTTAAGCAACTCTTAAGATTTCACTTCTACACTATGCCCTTTAGTCTCTTCAGGCTTCTGGGATGTCACATCACCCCTTCACTCAGCGTGCTCTTCGTGCTCTTCGCCCGCTTCGGCGCCCCTCATCGTTGCTGAAAGGCCGGCTTGTGTCGAGCGACCGCGCCACCGTAATTAGCCCGACTCAGCTAATTATTTGTGTAGCTCTTTTCATCGGACTCTTTAACAACTACAGCTTTTTCAGCCAGGTGTGGGCAATTTATCCTCCGAGCGGCGACAACCTGCTCTTCGTCGGGTCGTTATTCTGCGTATTGTTATTATTTACCGCACTTCTGATCAGCGTCTTCGCAGTTGGCCCACTGCTCAAACCTGCCCTGATTGCAACGCTGCTGGTCTCGGCCAACACCGGTTACTTCATGGACACCTACCACATCGTTATCGACGATGTGATGCTCGACAATATGCTGCGAACTGATCGCGCCGAAGCTTTCGACCTCCTCTCAGCATCGCAAGCTCTCTATTTCATCGCACTCGGTGTTCTGCCCAGCGTAGCAGTAGCATTTGCCCCAGTTCGGCGCACCCCTTATCTTAAGGCAGCGCGAGCTAGACTAGGCTTCCTATGCGCCTGCCTGTTCTCAATCACTGCGCTACTTTTACTTCAAGGCAGCAGCTATGCCTCGTTCTTCCGTGAACATAAATCGGTGCGCTTCTATGCCAATCCAAGCTACGCTTTCTACTCCGCTGGGAGACTCGGCGCAGGTCTGTTCGACCGCGCTACCCGTCCCTATCTCCAGATTGGCCTAGACGCCAATAGAGCTACATCGAGCACACGACGAAAGATTGTTGTCATGGTAGTTGGAGAAACGTTAAGGGCAGACCACCTTGGCATCAATGGTTATGAACGCCAAACTTCGCCACGCCTCTGGCAATCAAACGCGATCAGCTTCAACAATGTTTGGTCGTGCGGCACTTCCACTGCCGTATCTGTTCCCTGCATGTTTTCTTTTCTGAATCATGAGAATTATGACCAGGCTGAAGCACTCGCTACCGACAACGCATTAGATGTTATTCAGCGAACTGGAGTGTCTGTTACTTGGCTCGAAAACAATTCCGACTCGAAAGGTGTAGCCTTGCGCGTGCCCTCACTCGATTTCAAACACGCTGAGACCAACTCAGCTTGCGATAGTGAGTGCCGCGATGTTGGAATGATCGACGGCCTTGCTGCCATTCTAGAAGAAACTACCGAAGGCGATCTTTTGGTCGTACTACATCAGATGGGTAATCACGGGCCGTCCTACTATAAAAGATATACACAAGAATTTGAGCGCTTTGCGCCTACCTGCCAGACTAATCAGCTAGAAAGTTGCTCACGCGAGGAAATAGTGAATGCCTACGATAATGCGGTGCTCTACACCGATCACTTTCTTGGTGAAACAATAGAGTGGCTCAATCAATTAGACAATCAATTCGAAAATCAATTCGACACGTCACTGCTTTATGTTGGTGACCATGGCGAGTCATTGGGCGAACGCAACCTCTTTCTACACGGCTTGCCCTATCGTTTCGCGCCCGACACTCAAAAACACGTGCCTCTCATTTTCTGGTTTGGCAAAAACTGGCCTGGAAACCAGATAAAAACCCTCACTAATCTAGCTCAAAAAGGTTCGGCTATAAGCCATGACAATGTCAGCCATACGCTGCTCGGGTTGTTCGATATTGACACCGCGCTTTATGAAAAAGACCAAGATATTCTGGCGATGAAACTTTGATACCTGACGCCAACACAAAATACCGAAGTCAAATTTTATCTCCGCAAGCCGCCAATAGTAGAAAAATGCGTTTACTATTATTCGCTCTCATCGCGACCATTCTTTTTTTTGAGATAACCTCAGTCGATGTTGTTGTGCAGCGCTGGTTTTTCGATGCGGAAATCGACAGCTGGATAATCGATCGCGATCAGCCATGGCTTCGTTTTATCCTTTATGATGGAGTAAAGAAACTCTATTTCGGCATCGTTATCATTCTTGCTGTGCTTATTTTTTCACCGAGCCTCGCGCGCTTTGGATTGCCCATGTCCTCGGCTAAGTCATTTGACCAACAGACGCTAAAAGTAATTCTTGTCTCCCTGATCTTGATTCCGCTTTTCGTCAATGGACTAAAAGCCGTGACTAATATTCCGTGCCCTAAAGATCTTGCGCTGTTTGGAGGCAACTATCCACACGTCACACTATTTCGAGGCTACCCAAATGATTTCCTCCAGCTGGACCGTATTCGCTGCTATCCTGCTGGGCATGCAAGCGGGGGCTTTGCCTTAATGGCGCTTGGCCTTCTTGGCAAAACCCGCAAGGCGCAGACCGCAATAGCGAGCACTGCATGTGTTCTAGGTTGGCTAGTGGGCTTCTATAAAATGGGGATTGGCGATCATTTTCTCGGGCATACGGCCGTCACTATGCTCATCGCAATGATCGTGATTCTATTGGTCGACCGAAGCCTGCGATTACGCTCGACTTAGCCGCAGTAGTCGACTCAGGAAAAGATTACAGTTAGATCGGTAGCCGATCGAAAAGCAAAACCGACCAAATCAAGAGGAAGGTCATCAGGCTTACGAAAACGGCGCCTGAGGCAATGTCTTTCGCTTTCTTAGAAAGCTCGTGATAGTCCAAGCTCACTCTGTCGACCACCGCCTCTATGGCGCTATTGAGTAATTCGACTAACACCACGAGTACAATAGGGAAAAGTAGCATTGCTGTTTCAAGCGCGGTCTCCCCAAGAATAAACGCGAGCGGTATGAGGAATACCGACAATATCGATTCGATACGAAAAGCTTCTTCGCTTCGAAAGCATGCACGCAGTCCCTCGGCGCTGTAGACAGTCGCAGCCCAAATTCTCGCGAGCCCCTTTTTCTTGGCTGGCATGCTAGGCGGTGTTTCACTTGCGCCGAATGTCATGGGTTCTCCTTCTAGTCATCTCTCAGCCATCTCAATATTCGCCGAGCGAATCTCATCCAAAGCCAAATCCTTCGCCACCGTTTAACATGCTATCTTCTACAATACCGGATTGCGTAATTTCCGTACCGCGAGGGCGTATACTGTATAATCAGACTCACGTTGACGGTAAGCAAGCAGATATAATGATAGTCGGTCGCAACACGCAACGCTAAGTAAAAAAGTCCTAACTAGACGGAAGAATAAGCAGAGCGAATGAACAACACCCCCGTACTCATGTTTCCAACACATTATCTGGGCAACTTTATTTTGGGGCTGCCATGGGTGCTGCGCGTTGCAGAAGACTATCCTAACCTTACCCTGGTTATCGATGCCCGTTTCCGCGAACTCACCGACACGGTTATTCCTCCTTCAGTGACCATCATCGAGTATCCACGCCAGCGCCTCAAAGAGCCTGGCTCGGCATGGTCGCGACTCACGCTCTATTTAGGATTCTTGCGAAAGCTTCGTAAGGCGACGAGCGACTGCATAATCGATATGGAAGGCGAACGCTTCAGTGGCGTGTTGAGCAGGCTCAGCGGCGCTAAGAATCGCTACGGGCCAACCGGGAAAAACGCGCATCGGTTCTACAATAATCCGCGCGCGCTCAATTATGAAAAGCATCGCTATAATGCCTTTGGCGAAATTCTTGATGTGCTCGTTACCGGCAAGGCCCCTGCCAATATTCTTCCTTACACTCTCGGCTCTGAAGTCCGCGAGGCGGTGAAAGGTTTGCTTGAATCAAAGCTGATCACACAGCCTTTTGTGGTCATTCACCCCGGGGCGAGCGCTGATTATAAGAAATGGCCAGTCGAGTATTTTGCACGTTTAGTCACGCTGCTCAAAAGCCAGAATCTCGGAATCGTGATGATTGGTGCTGGCGACGATACGCGCATGATCGATGCGATCGCTGAGCAATTACCCAATGTAGCTATTCATCACTTCGATCAGCTCGGCTATCCTGAACTCGTCGCCCTTTTTCAAAAAGCTCAGTTCTATATAGGTGGCGACAGTGGACCGATGCACCTTGCCGCCTCCGCGGGCTTAGATTTAGTCGCGCTATTCGGCCCAAGTAAGGAAACTATTTGGGCGCCGCTAGGTGATCATAGTCGCGTATTGCGCGGCACGAAGGCATGCGGCAAAGACTGTGACGCTTGGCAATGCGAATTCAATTATCATTGCCTCACGTCTTTAATACCAGAAGTCGTTGTCGGCGCTGCAACGGCAACCAGAGTAGCAATAGATATGCCCAAAACTGCGTTTGCTAATGAAACGAAAGAGACAAATCCATGAGTCAACAGATAGCCGCAAGCGTGTACATGATCACTCTCAATGAGGAGGACAATGTTGCCGAATCGCTCGCGAGCGTTGCTGACTTCGCCGAGGTAATAATTGTCGATAGCGGCAGCACCGACAGAACGTCAGCGATCGCGGAGGGGTTCCCCAACGTTCGCGTTTTCCACAATGACTGGCCAGGATTTAGTGAGCAGAAGGCCTATGCAATGTCACTCTGCAGCCAGCCGTGGGTATTCAATCTAGACGCCGACGAATTGCCTACCGAAGACTTTCTGAACGAGGTAAGGACACTAATTAGCACCGGTTCGCACGACGCGCTAGAATCGAATCGTACGCTCATTCGGTGGGGACAGCAGCCAAAGAACTTCAACAAAAACGATCGACTCATTCGCTTCTTTCGAAAAACATGCGGCCATTACGAAGTAAGGCGCGTACACGAAAGCATCTCGATCACAGGTTCTGTCAAGAAAACGCAAGCGACGATTCTCCACAAAGAAAACCTCAGCCTTAGCCAGCGCTTCACCAAGTCTAACCGTTACAGCGAGCTTAAAGCCGAGGATAAATTCGATAAAAACCAAAACGCCTCGCTGGCGAGTATCGTGTTGATGTTTCCGATCACCTTCTTACAGGTCTATCTATTCAAGGGACACTTCCTTGACGGACTCGAGGGTTTTAACACCAGCATGAACGCCGCATTCTATACCTACATGAAATATGCGAAGCTGCGAGAGCTGCATCAGCGTAAATCAGCCGGGCTTTAATACCGACTATTGGATCTATAAGTACAGCGGCAGGGCGTCGAGGTTAGGACTCTGCAAACTGGATATTGTAGAGGTAGGCGTAATGGCCTTCTTGAGCAATGAGTTCTTTGTGGCTTCCGGACTCGATAATCTTACCGTCTTGCATCACTAAAATTCTATCAGCGCTTTCGACAGTCGATAGCCTATGAGCGATGACAAAGGTGGTGCGCCCCTGCATAAGCGTACTCAGCGCCTCTTGAATATGTAGCTCAGATTCGGAATCTAACGCCGAGGTGGCCTCATCGAGTACGAGTATAGGCGCGTCGTCAAACAAGGCACGTGCAATCGCAATGCGCTGCCTCTGCCCACCAGACAACATCCCCGCGTCATCGCCAATCTGCGTGTCTATTCCCTGTGGTAGTTGATCAATAAATTCTAAAGCATGAGCGTTGCGCGCAGCCTCGATCACAGCATCACGATCGATTGGTTCGGCAGCTCCGTAGGCGATATTGTCCAAAATACTGCCACTAAATAGCACGACCTTCTGACTCACTACCGCAATTTGATGGCGAAGGCTTTGAAGTGAGTAGTCGGGAAGCGCACTGCCATTAATGCGGATCTCGCCTTCGGTGCAATCATAGAAACGAGACAGCAGACTCACGAGCGTCGTTTTCCCGCTACCGGATTTACCGACTAACGCGATAGTCTGGCCTGCTTCGACGTCGAAACTCACGCCGTCGACAGCACTCTCTGAAGTCTCCTGAATTTCGCCGGGGTGGTTCTCGCTAGCCGGGGCATAGGCGAAGCGAACATTGTCGAATTCGATATGCTCGATCGCGCGCGGCAATGTTTTTTCGCCACAATCGACCTCGCCCGGCTCGTCGAGCAAAGAAAAAATACTCGAGGCTGCAGAGAGCCCGCGCTGAATAACCGAATTAATTTGCGACAGCTGGCGAATAGGTTTCGCGAGCGAAGCGGCCATCGTTAGAAAAGTGACGAAGTCGCCCGAGGAACGATCGCGCATGAATTCAGGCGCCATCAAAAACCAAATGAGGCCCGCTATCGCACTACTTACTAGGAGCTGGATAACTGGCGTGCTAATAAGTTCGGTGCCAGCCATCTTCATATTCTGTGTACGATTGCGCTCGCTCGCCGCATCAAATTTTTCGTTTACTTGACCTTTCGCATTAAACGTTCTAACGACATGATGCCCGCGAATCGATTCGCCTATAATCTGTGTCACCTCGCCCATCGAATCTTGCATCTGCGTGCTGTAGCGGCGGAAATAGCGAGACGCAATAGAGACTGTCTTACCAACGATAGGCGCTATGAGAAGAAACGCGAGGCTCAGTTGCCAATCCACATAGAACAATGCAGCAAGCAAACCGATAACGGTAAGTCCTTCGCGCAAAACCACGGTAACCGCGTTGGTCACCGCGCCCGTTATTTGATTCACATCATAAGTTACTTTCGATATTAGTCGTCCCGGTTCGGCGCGATCGAAGAAGCGCACGGGCAAGTCGAGAGTATGCTCCATTATCTGGCCGCGCATGCGATGGATTAGATAGTTCGCTACATGGGCTATCGAATAGCCGCCAAGAAATCCACCCACTCCGCGTATAAAGGCGATGGCAATACACAGCAGCGGACTGTAGACGCGCCAGTCGAGGTCTTTGCTTTCGATTGCATCGATAGTCCAGCCTAACCAGGCGGCCGCAAGTGGCGTCGTCGCAGCGAAAATAAGAAAGCCAAGAATGCTTGTAAACACAGCAGGCAGCTGCGGCTTGAGATAGGCTAAGAGACGCTTGTAAAGCGTCCAGCTCGCTGCAAAGCCGCTCTCTTCTTGCGCTAAAGCGTCGCTGTTGTCGAATTCTGCTGCCAAGTGTTAGTCCATTTTTGAGAGTTTTAAGAGCTCTGAGAGCTCTGAGAGTGATTAGGTTTAGCGCTGCAAAGGACAGCCTAGTAAAAACATACAGTATACACGCACAGCTCGCTAGAGCGCCGCCTCCAGCGCCTCTTGATACTCGAGCCACTGCTCCTCTACCGATCCGAGCTCGGCCTTTACACTGCCCTGCTCTTTTACCAGCTCCGCGAGTTTCGCCTTGTTCTGCTCGGCATAGATTGCTTCGTCACCTAACTGGCTTTCTATTTTATCGAGCCTCGTCTGCAGCTTCTCCATCTGATTCTCGAGCGCTTTAACTTGTTTGCGCAGGGGAGCTAATTGCTCTCGTCGTGCCGCGGCCTGCTGCCTCTGCGCTTTTTTATCGGCGGCACTATTGTCGGCCACTAGGTTACTTTCCGCTGCCTGCGGCGAGGCTTCTAGTTCGTTATAACGCGCAAGCCAGCGTTCGTAGTCGGCAAGGTCGCCATCAAATTCGGCGAAGTGCCCTTTATGTATCGAATAAAACTCGTCAACGGTATTGGCAAGCAAGTGTCGGTCGTGCGAGACAATAACCACCGCTCCCTCAAATTCCTGCAGAGCAACGGTAAGCGCATGCACCATCTCAAGGTCGAGGTGGTTAGTTGGTTCGTCTAGCAGCAGCAAGTTGGGTCGCTCCCAAGCAACCTTCGCCAACGCGAGTCGCGCCTTCTCGCCTCCGGAGAAATGCTCGATGCATTCATCGACGCGGCTGCCGCGAAAATCGAAGCCGCCCAAATAGTCACGGATAACTTGTTCGGTTGCCTTAAGCGCTGGGTCTTTCTTAGCGAGCGCCTGAATTGTCGCAACCGGTGTCGCCGTTTGATCGAGTTCATCGACTTGGTGCTGAGCGAAATAGCCTATGCGCATCTTCTTCGCCGGAATCATTTCGCCAGCCATCTGTTTAAGTGACCCGGACAGAACTTTAAGTAACGTCGATTTACCGCTGCCGTTAAATCCAAGCAGACCGAATCGGGAATCGCCTCGAATGGAGAACGTCACTTTGTCGACCAGCGGTTTGTCAAAACCAAAGGCCAGCTTGTTAATCTGCATTAAGTAGCCGCTATCGGCTTCAACTGCAGGAAACGAAAAGCGAAACGGGGAGTCGGCGTGTGCGGGCGCGATGTCCTGCATTCTATCCAATTCTTTTAGGCGGCTCTGCGCTTGTCGCGCCTTGCTTGCTTTTGCCTTGAAACGTCTAACAAAGTCTTCAATCTCGCCGCGCCTGCGCTGCTGCTTCTCGTAGAGCGCCGCTTGTAATGCCATGCGCTCGGCGCGCTGGCGCTCGTAGGCACTGTAATTACCGCGATAGAGCGCGAGCGATCCGCTCTCGAGGCTAATGACGTGATCGATTACCGCGTCGAGGAAAGTCCGATCATGCGAGATAACTAAAATAGTGCCGCGGTAGCCACGTAGCCACTGTTCGAGCCATACCGTCGCTTCAAGGTCGAGGTGGTTTGTAGGTTCGTCGAGCATGAGTAAGTCAGACGGGCGCATCAGGGCCGCGGCGAGATTGAGGCGTACGCGCCAACCGCCCGAGAACTCACCTACCGTGCGCGAAAACTGTTCGGTATCGAACCCAAGCCCCGACAATAGCTGTTCAGCTTGGTTCTTAATGTCGTAGGCGCCGAGTTCTTCCATCGACGCATGAAGACGTACGAGCAACGCGTCATCGTGTCCCGCCTCGGCCACTTTGATCTTGGCTTCCAAGACGCGAAACTCCGTGTGAGAGTCAACCACGAACTCGATCGCCGTGCGATCACTCGCCGGTGTCTCCTGCGCCATTGACACGGTACGAAGGCCATTAGGTAGCTCTATCTCGCCTTGCTCTAACTGGATTTCGCCGGCGAGTGCCTTAAATAGACTCGTCTTTCCCGAACCATTACGCCCGATTATGCCTGTGCGCTGGCCACTAGACAGCAATACACTGGCATCGCGAATAAGCGTCTGCGTGCCGCGCATCAGGGTAATATTGTTGAGAGAAATCATAGGGGCGTTTCGAGGGATCAGTTATAGACTTGAGCACAAGCTCTGCGTGATGGGCTAAACGATAAAGAGAAAGCAACGCTGCAATCACGCCTCCGGCCGGATCGCATGTTACTACAGAATTGATTTAGGCAGGCCGAATTCGTACTATGCAGGCTTAACCGAAAGCGGCCATTGGTGGCAAGGGTTCTGCGCCTAACCTTGCGAAAGACGCGTCGTTTTACCGCCTCATTTCGAGGTCCAGTGACAAGTGGAACACCAGATGAAACAAATACTTATCATCGATGACGACGAGAATCTCGGCGAGCTACTTACCCAATATCTCGCCCGCTATGAGATGCAGGCGCATGTTGCGCTCGCCCCAAGCAAAGGCTTGGAGATGATTAAAAAGCTCAAGCCGGACCTTCTGATACTCGATGTGATGCTGCCCGAGAAAGACGGATTTGAGGTATGTCGCGAGATCCGTGCAAAATCGTCGATCTATGGCCAGCTTCCTATTCTCATGCTTACCGCCCACGCAGAGGTTACCGACCGCATCGTTGGGCTCGAGCTCGGCGCCGATGATTATCTGCCCAAGCCCTTCGAACCGAGAGAGCTCGTTGCGCGCATCCACAACATTCTGCGCCGCTCTGGCGACGATGCGCCGATGCGCGAGATCAAGCCTATCAACGGCATCGAAGTTGACCCCTCGCGACGCGACGTTAAACTCGACCACGCCGTGCTCGACCTCACCACCATGGAATACGAGCTGCTCATCTTATTTATGCAGTATCCAAACAAAACCTTCACCCGCGACGAATTGATGAACCGCCTTCGTGGTATCGACGCAGAATTGTTCTCCCGCGCGGTCGATACGCTAGTCAGCCGTTTACGTCACAAGCTCGGCGATACCTCGAAGACGCCTCGCTTTATCAAAACTGTTTGGGGTCGAGGCTACACGTTTATCGGCGAGCAGTTGTAGTCCGCCGTGGCAGGCCTACTGCAAACCATACGCTACTCACTTTTCCTGCGGTTGTTGGCGATTTTTAGCGTCACGGTTTTGATGTTTTTTATTATCATTTCTGTGTCGATACAAACCGTCACTCGCGACAGCGCCGCAATAGAAACAATCCCCGACTTTTTTGCCCGTAACGTCGAATCGATAATTGAAGACATCGGCACGCCACCGAATTTAAGCAACGCGATGCGCCTTGCTGCAGAGCTCGACTGGAGTATTAATATTCGAAATCCGATTATGCGCTGGAGCTCGGATGGCGACAATCGGCTTAACCTCGACGACACGACGTTCGTCAGATCGCTAGCCGATGACGCGGAGATTAGGTCGAGCGACAGCGAAGACATGATCGTAGTTCGCCGCGACGGTTATGATTTCTATCTCTATCAGCGCTCTCTCGATGAAAACGCCGCAAATCTCGCCGTTCTTTACATTGGGCTCGCACTTGCCGGCTTCGTGCTTTTCGTCAACTATTTCATGGTCAATCGGCTGCTTGATCCGGTGCGTATGCTGCGCCGAGGTGCCGAGCGAATTCGACGCGGCGACCTGAGCTATCGCGTTCACAACGACCGTCAAGATGAGCTCGGCGCACTGACCGACAGTATCAACCACATGGCCGACTCGTTGCAGTCGATGCTCGAAGCTAAACGCCAGTTGTTACTCGCAATAAGCCATGAACTACGCACTCCACTTACGAAAGCGAAACTGCGGCTCGAGTTCATGCCAGACAGCATCGAGAAGCAAAAACTGCGCGAGGATATCGACGAAATAGACCACCTAATCGGCGACCTCATTGAGGCCGAACGACTCAATGACGAACACAGTGCGCTGTCTGCCGAACCGGTTCAGCTTGCAGAGTTCGTGGAGTCTGTTGTTGACCAATACTTTAGTTACGAAGGGGGGCTTGAGATTGTTCTGCCTTCTGAGGATCGTGAGTTTGTCATCGACAAACTGCGCATACGCCTACTCTTAACCAATCTACTTAATAACGCGATACGGCACGGCCGTGACAAACCCCTTCGCGTCGAAGTTATTTTTCACGATGGCAGCGCTTCTCTCGTTGTTCAAGACAACGGCGAAGGCATTGGTCCCGAGCACATCGATCAGGTCTGCGAACCCTTTTACCGCGCAGACAGTTCGAGACAACGCAACACAGGCGGGTTCGGTTTAGGCCTTTACCTCTGCCGTCTTATTGCCCAAGCCCATGGCGGCTCACTCGAAATCGACAGCGAACTCGGCAAAGGTACCCGCATTAGCATACGCCTGATGCAGCGTCCGCCGCAGATCAGTGCCGAAGACGCCTAGCGAGCGGCCAGCTCTCGTCGGCGCCGGGCTCGCGTCAAACTCATAAAGAGTGCTATCACTGTCAGCAGCATAGGAATAGCTGCTGTATTAAACCATTTTAGATTCGAGCCTAGCGCTTCGATATCGGCCGTCAGCTGAAACTGCACGTCTCGTAGGCTGCGCCGCGTGTCGAGCAGCTCGGCGTTGAAGCGATCAATTTCGGTTTGAATCTCCGGCGTTAGCTGACCCAAAAGTTGACCACCCTCGCCTGTGTTAAGCGCCGCCAACTGCTCCTCGGTTTCGGCAAGTCTTTCGAGTAGCGCCGCTTCTTCATTACGCAGCCGGTCATCGGCTTCGCGCTGCAGCTTTACAACGCGCTCAAAAGGGCGAGAGTACCGACCGCGACTGCGTATGCTGACGAGGTCTGCGCCGCCACTAAGATTGTCCAGCCCGTTAATGACAAAATCACCATTGTTCGCATAAGGCTGCGGAATTCGCTGACCCATAAATTGGGCCACCTGAACCCAAAGTCTATCGGTTAACACATCAGTGTCTGCGAACAGAAGAATGTTGGTCTCACCGCTCGTTCGCGTCAGATGGCCTTCCACTGTAGCGCTGTCACTGTTCGCCTTTTCGATGCGAGCTTCATCAGAATCATTGTCGTCGTCAACCTCGGCCTCTTCTTCACTCGCGTCGGCAGCGGCGTCTTTACTTACTGGCCGTCCTTCGGGAAAAGCGGAGGAGATCACACCACTCACGCGCGCAGCGATAGTGTAGCGCTCATTTGCCGAAACAAATTCATCGAATAACACCGAAGGATCTAACACGTCTTCAAGAAGCGAGGCGTTCATCAGCATCGCATCGCTCGACGATTGAATGAGCGGTTCGAACCGTGTTGTCGCACCGTCGCGAGGGGCGAGGGCACCGACCGACGAAAGATTCAAATTCTCAAGGCGCCGCGTGATGATATCGTCGCCAGCGAGCGCCGTTCGATTCGCACCAATCATTCCGATGTGTGCGACAGGACGCGAACCTTGGCCCATCTGAACGCGCAGTGCTAGGGTATTGTCTGTCAGCACCTTGTCCGATGCATAGTCGACGCCCCAAGCCTCAAGCAAACCGGGTAAATCGGAACGCATTCCCGCGGGAATCATCGAGCCACGCTCTGAGCGAGAGACCATTGAGTCGGCGGTCGGATCGAGGAAAACGAATGTTTCACCGCCTCGCATCACATGCTGATCAATAGCATAAAGCGTCTGTTCCGACAGCCCCTCTGGATGCACGATCATCAAAATGTCGACGTCTTCTTCAATAATTTCGGTGTCGGTTTCTATACGGCGCAAGTCATAAAGCTGGCGAATATACTCGGTAATCATCCACTGCTGTGTCGCCTGCCCCGTCATCGGGTCGAATCCACCGTCGATATCAAGCGTGGTGAGTAAACCAACCACCTTCAAATCGGGATTAGCAACGCGCGTGACGAGTTGCATAAATTCGTATTCGAGAAACTGCTCTTGGTCTGGTCGAATCAGAGGCATGGTTTCGGACACGCGTAGCGCAGGGTCCTTTTCGTTATCAAGCTCGACCGCAACGAGTCCGAAATATATCCCCTGCCCGCCCTGCGTCACGGGCACTGGCTGAACGTCATACTGGGTGGCGAGGTCTTCTTCTTCTGAGAACGGCTCGGGATCGACAATTGACAGGACTAAATTACCGCCGCTCGCAATCACGATCTCGCGCAACAATTCCTGCACCCGCGTGCCGTAACTGCGAATCTGTGGTTGATCCTCCGTTGCTGACTCGCTGTAAAAAAAGAGTAGCTCGATCGGCTCTTCGAGGCCGGAGACGATATTGCGCGTGCCATCGGCGAGAGAGAAGAGATCGTCTTCGGTGAGGTCAATGCGGATACTAGGCAATGCACTGATTAGCCCCACTGAAACGAGCAGGGCGACCGCGACCGTAAGGAGGCCTGTGCCCGAGAATAAAAACTTACTTTTTGTCATCATCAGTCTCCTCCTAGTTCGCTTTCTTGATTTCAATAACGATAGCGCTCGCAAAGAGCCACGCGCCGATAAATGCAGCAAAGAAAAGCAGATCGCGGATATCGAGTACGCCCTTTGCGATCGAATCATAATGCGTTAGAAAGCCCATGGCGGCGAAGGCGTCGACAACTACCTGCGGCATCCAGGCAGGGAAAGCTTCGAGCAATATCGGAGATCCCATAATCACGAAGATGAAACAAAGGCTGACGGTAAGAATAAAAGCAATTACCGAATTCTTTGTTGCCGCCGACATGCAAGAGCCAATAGCAAGGAAGCCGCCCGCCATAAACCAACTGCCAAGATACGCTGCAAAAATAACGCCATTATCTGGATCTCCAAGATAATTCACGGTAATCCAAATAGGGAATGTGAGCGCAAGTGCTATGCCCATCAGTGCCCATGCGGCGAGAAATTTCCCCAACACGGCGTCCCTCAAGCGAACGGGAAGCGTCAGCAATAATTCGATCGTGCCTGTCTTGCGCTCATCGGCCCACAGAGTCATCGCAATTGCCGGCACCATAAAGAGATAGAGCCAAGGATGGAAACTGAAAAAAGGCAGAAGGTCAGCCTGACCCCGTAGAAAAAATCCGCCAAGTTCGAAGGTGAAAATACCGTTGGTAATGAGAAAAATAACAATAAAAATATACGCAAGCGGCGTGGCGAAATAACTCGCTAGCTCGCGTTTGAAAATGACGCTGAGATTACCCACGGCGCGCTCCTCCTGCAGTCACTTGTTTGAACACATCTTCTAGCTGCCCACGGGCGACAGTCATTTCGGCAATCGGCCAGTTCTGTTCCTGAGCGATTTTTGCGACCTGGCTATAGATCGACTTGCCTGCCTGCGCCAGTATACGCAGGCTCAACCTGTCTTCGGCGTCGACCTCGATACCTGCGACATCGGCAAGCGATTCAAGGTGGCCACCAAGCTCAAGCGGCTGAGTTAGACGCACGTTTACCGCCTGATGATATTTCGAACTCGCCTCGAGCTCGGCAGGCGTTCCATCGGCAACAAGTCTACCGTTGGCGATAATCACCGCCCGCGTGCAGACAGCGGAGACCTCTTCGAGAATGTGCGTCGAAATAATCACGATTTTGTCGCGGGCAAGATTCTTAATAAGTTCCCGCACATGCTGCTTTTGGTTGGGGTCCAGGCCATCGGTCGGTTCGTCCAGAATCAGCACTTTAGGGTCGTGCATGATTGCTTGCGCAAGGCCAACCCGGCGCTTAAACCCTTTCGACAGTGTTTCGATTTTTTGCAAAGCCACCGAACCAAGCTCCACTTCGGCAAGCACGCGTCCAACGCGCTGCACAAGCTCGTCTCCGCGGTAGCCTCGAATCTCGCCAACAAATCTTAGAAAATCGAGTGTCGTCATATCCCCGTATGAGGGAGCACCCTCGGGCAGATAGCCCATCAGCGCCTTGGCTGCGAGCGCATCTGTCGCAATATTATGCCCATCTACCGTGATCGAGCCCGAGGTCGGGGCGAGGAAGCCGGTAATAATTTTCATTGTTGTCGATTTGCCGGCGCCATTGGGCCCCAGAAATCCGAGCACCTCGCCCTCGGACACCTTAAAACTGAGGTCGTCTACGGCGGTAAATTGCTCGAACTGTTTGCTTAGATGAGTAATCTCAATCATCGCTTATATTCCTGCTTTCTTGTGTTGATGCTGTGAGGCGTCTCACTACGATAGAGGAATATAGGCGCGGGTGTAGGGATTTTCAAGGGAATGCAGGAGAAGTGAGGAAAACGACTTTGATCTGGGTTTATTCAGGCCCCACAGTTATACTTTAGCGCATAGAAATAACTCGCGTAGCCAAGCATTTCGGCATCAAAATCAATGCTCACGAGAAATAAACAGACAACACGAGTCTCAAAGAGACAGTAGAGTAACCATGCCAGCACTTAATCGACAACGGTCTAAGACACCACTGTCAGGGACCTTACAGCGCGACATCGGCCATGTTCGCGTTGCAGTCTTAGCCTGCGTGCTCATGGCACTATTTGGCTGCGGCCAAAAAGGCGGCCTGACGCGACCAGAATCCAACCCCACGCCTAGTGCGCAGTTTCAGTAGCAACGCGACTCACGGACTTAACAATGGATCATTTTAATTACCGGGGTGATAGCCTCTTCGCCGAAGACTTGCCGCTCACAGCGATCGCCGAGGCCGTTGGCACACCCTTCTATGTCTATTCGCGCGCAACGCTCGAGCGCCACTACCGAGCGTATGAAACAGCACTCGCCGATCAACCGAGCCTAATTTGTTTTGCTGTGAAGGCGAATTCGAATCTCGCCGTTCTCGATGTGCTCGCGCGCCTGGGTGCTGGCTTCGACATTGTCTCGGGAGGCGAGCTTCAGCGTGTCCTTCGCGCCGGCGGCGATCCCGCGAAGACTATTTTTTCGGGCCTAGGCAAGACAGAAGACGAGATACGCTTTGCGCTCGAGGTTGGCATTAAGTGTTTTAACGTCGAATCCGAAGCCGAACTCGAACGTATTAGCCGCATCGCAAGCGAGCTCGGCGTTGTTGCGCCCATTTCACTGCGGGTCAATCCAGACGTCGATGCCGGCACGCATCCGTATATTTCAACTGGTCTTAAAGAGAACAAATTTGGTATCGCCAGCGACGCAGCTCTTGCCGTTTACCGCCACGCCGCTACGCTGCCTGGTCTCGATTTGGTCGGCATCGACTGCCATATCGGTTCTCAGCTCACCAGCGTAGCGCCGTTCCTTGACGCTATCGATCGACTACTCGCTATGGTCGATGCCTTGGCAGCCGAGGGCATTCATCTCAAGCACTTCGACATGGGTGGCGGCCTTGGCGTGCCTTACGATGGCGAAGAGCCACCGTTGCCCGACGAATTGATTAATGCGGTACGCGGCCGCTTTGCCTCGCGCAATTTAATGCTGATGGTCGAACCCGGGCGCTCCATTGCGGCCAATGCCGGCGTGTTCGTCACTCGCATCGAATATTTAAAGTGCAATGAACACAAAAATTTTGCAATCGTCGATGGCGCGATGAATGATCTTCTGAGGCCCGCGCTTTACGGCGCGTGGCAAAAAATTATTCCGGTAGAGTGTAGCGACGATCCCTCGCGCCCCGAGCTGCAGTTCGATGTTGTGGGTCCGGTATGCGAATCTGGCGACTTTTTAGGTAAAGACCGCCCTCTCCGAATCGCCGCCGGTGATCTGCTCGCCGTGCGTTCTGCAGGTGCGTACGGGTTTGTCATGAGTTCGAATTACAACACGCGCAACCGCGTAGCTGAGGTCATGGTCGATGGCGGGGCCTATCAAATTGTTCGCGCACGGGAAACGGTAGAACTTCAGCTCTCTCTTGAGTCGCTTTTGCAGTTGGACTCTGGGAGCAATCCCGACAGCGATGCAGCAAACGGCCGATAACCAAAAGATGCGACTTCCCTTCACAAAGATGCACGGCCTCGGCAACGACTTCATGGTCATCGACTGTGTCTCGCAGCCGCATAGCCTCAGCACAGAGCAGATAGCCCTCTATGCCGACCGGCAGCTTGGCATTGGGTTTGACCAACTTTTGCAGATCGAACCCGCGACGCGTCCGGATGCCGACTTTCGCTACCGCATTTTCAATCGCGACGGCAGCGAGGTAGAACACTGCGGCAATGGCGCGCGCTGCTTCGCCAAATATGTACACGACAAGGGCCTGACGACGCACAACCCGATTAAGGTCGAAACGGTAAATCGGCTACTCAGTCTCCAGCTGTCCGAAGACGGTGAGGTGACAGTCGACATGGGCGAGCCCGACTTTGCGCCTGAGAGCCTGCCTTTCGAGGCGGAAAACGCGTCTGTCAACGTTGACAGTGGGCAGCGCTACAGGTGTGAGGTTGTTACCGCATCGACTACGCAAGAAATAGAATTTTCGGCTCTTTCTATGGGCAATCCGCATGCAGTCATCGTCGTCGACGACCTAGATAGAGCCGACGTCGTTGGCCTTGGCGCGGCCTTAGGCCAACACGGCTGCTTCCCTCAGGGCGTCAATGTCGGGTTTATGCAGGTTGTGGCGCAACAGAGTATCCGTCTTCGCGTCTTCGAACGCGGATCGGGCGAGACGCTTGCCTGCGGTACCGGCGCCTGCGCAGCGGTTGTTAGCGGCTGCAAGCTCGGTCTTTTGGAATCACCCGTCGAGGTCAATGTTCGCGGGGGAACACTCACGATCGCGTGGCAAGGAGAAGGGGCACCGGTGCTGATGACTGGCCCGGCGACCACTGTCTACGACGGCATTCTCGACCTGCCAGACCACATACACTAATTAGCGAGCAGCGACCAGAGCTTAACCCGGCCACGCGTTGCAAATTGATAGGAAGCAGAAAACGATGACCAATAAAGTAACCGCGACGAACGATTCATCAGATTCGAACGGGGCAACGCCCGGGCAGCCGCTCTCTTCGCCCGCACTCAGCGCCGCACAGGTAGCCGACTATCTCCGCGCGCATCCCGAGTTTTTCGAAAGCCAAACCGAACTCCTCTCCGAGCTGAAAATCCCTCATGAAAGCGGCAAGGCGATATCGCTACTCGAACGGCAGGTGGTCATTCTGCGTGAACGTGGCCAAGAGGCGCGGCAAAAACTCGGGTCGCTTCTCGCCAATGCACGCGATAACGATCAGCTATTTGATGTCACACGCGACCTAGTGCTTTCGCTTCTTCGCGCACGGGATGCCACAGAGGTTGCAGAAATAGCACAGGATAAGCTCACTGCATTAGGCAGTGTAGACGCCTGCGAAATTATTGTCGTTGCGCGCCCAGGACTCAAAGTTTCCGAAGGCGTACGCACAGAGAATGCCGAAAAACTGGCAGAGGAATTCGCCGATGTGTTTCGCCTCAGGCGCACGCACTGCGGTGCGATACCCCGCAGCAGCGTCGAGAATTTGTTTGGCGCAAATAGCAATCGCGTTGGCTCCACAGCGCTCTGTCCAATAATGCATGAGTCCGAAATCATTGCATTGCTCGCGCTCGGCAACGAATCGGAAGACTATTTTAACACCAGCCTCGACACGCTTTTCCTCGACTTCATTGGCCATGTCGTTGGCGCCATTCTGAGCAGGTCTAATTAACTCGTGACTACTGTGCTGCCACTTGTCTCTATCATAGTTCGGACCGTCGGCAGACCCGAACTTACCGAGGCGCTCGCATCGATTGCAGCACAAAGCCACACAAATATTGAGACGCTTATCGTCGATGCCCGCGGCGACGGCCTGCCGTCGTTGCAGCTGAGTGCAGGGCAGACGCTAGTGTCCACTGGAGCGCCGCTTAGCAGGCCAAAAGCTGCCAACGCAGGGCTCGATGCAGTAAGCGGCGAGTTCGTGATGTTCTTAGACGACGACGATTGGCTTTCTGCGTCGCATGTCGAAAATCTGGTTCACGAGCTGCAGAGCAGCCCGACGTCAATTGCGGTTTACAGCACCACTCAGCGCACGACGCCCAGTGGCGAGTTGCTCGATGAATTTTTCGCGCGCGATTTCGATATCGCTTTCCTGCGCCGCGATAATTTTATGCCAATCCATTCCGTGCTCTTTCGCAGTCAAGCGCTCGCAGCCGGTTGTCGCGTAGACGAAAGCCTTGATATTTATGAAGACTGGGATTTTTGGCTACAGGTCGCCACGCTTGGCAGCATCCATCACATCGACAAAATCACGGCTTTCTATAGAGCCGGCGGTGATTCCGAGACTGCTGTAAAGACCGAGCAAGAAAAGTACGACACTCAAAGCCTCAGCAGCATGTGGCGAGAAAAAGTGCTCACCAAATGGGCGCCCACCTGGAGCGCCGCTGAACTCAACGCAGTTTTTGGCACTTTTGATGTGTCAGCCGAAATAGAAGACTTGCACAAGCATTTACGGCTTTCGCAAGAAGAGTATCAAGCAGCGCTTAAGCAGGCTGGCCATGAGGCCGAGGTTGCGCGGAAAGACTTGTTAACAAGTTTTAGTGCCGAACGTAACGTCTTCGAGACGACACTTGAAACTCAGCGCAGCGAAGCCGCAGAGCAAGTCCGCCGCCTTCAACTTGAGAGTGATTCTTTACGGCTAGCTAGGGATGAGCTCAATCAAAATATTGAGAATCTGCAGACACAACAGAAACGCCTAAGCAAAGCGCATCAGCTTCTCAACCTTCAACACCAAAACCTGTCCGCTGCCCTAACGCTTATCCTCAACTCTTTCTCGTGGCGGATAACTAAGCCCTATCGCTATCTTTCTAATAGGGTAAAGAGGCTTTTCTCTCGTCCTGCGGCTCTTCCAATTAGCAAAGTTACTGTCGAACTGCCCGTGCAGCCGTCGAGTACTGAGGCTAAAGCCAGGTCTTCACGAAGCAAGATAAGATGCAGTATTGATGTACCAGGCCGCGATATTCACTTAGTAGACGACGACTTAGTCCTCGCCGGCTGGGCTTTTTCGGCTGGCAATAGAACGACAATTTCCGTGTCTATTGGCGAGAAACTCTACCGCACGTTCGAACCTACACTTCCGCGCGACGACGTAGCCGCGTCCTTTCGTGCAACGATCGAGGCTCGCCGATCAGGTTTCTTAGAAACAATCGAGAAGCGTTTTCTACCACAGGGAAGATTCACCGTTGTTGTTATGTTCAACAACGGATTCGAGCAGGTCACTCTCGAGCGAGAAGTAGTCAATCTCGAGCGGGTTGATATCTACCGGCTCTGGCTCAGCGAACGCGCTGCTCAGACACTGCCATCCCCCGATCAACTACTGCGTAAGGTTGCCGTAATAGTCCTCGCAGACGCAATCGGCAGCGACCTCGACGCAGCCGTGTCATTGCTAGAAAAACAAAACTCGGTAGCGACTGTATCCAGCGTTATAACGAGCGGCCGTGACTCTAAAGAAGTTGCCACAGACTTACTGCGAACCCTTCACGACGCGAGTGAGTCGGCCGACGATCTGGTCGTTGTGCATCAGACCGATGTGCTAGCGCCGCATGCACTACAAATTCTGTCGAGCACAGGCGAGAAGCTCGCCGCTGACCTTGTCTATTCGGATCACGACCGCTTCGATTCGCAGGGACAGCACACAGACCCCGAGTTCACTTTCGGCTGGTCGCCCGAACACCTTCTGGGTCGCAACTACATTGGCGGCGTGTATCTGTTTAGTGCGACGCTCTTCAAGCGCATCAATACCCCTGCTTTCTCTGAATCAGTCGCGGCGGTTCTAGAAAAGAATCCAGAGGCCGCCGCTACTTTCCGCTACTGTCTCCTACTCGAACTCGGCAATGCCGCTAAAAAAGTAGCGAGAGTCCCTGACGTACTCTGGACAGAGTCGACACTGCCGAGCACCCTGCGATTAACCGAATCTCTTTGGGCAAGCAATTTTCTCGACAGGTTCGAGCCGGGCAGCAGCCTCCGCGAGCATAGCGCTAACAATGGTGCCAACAATAGCCCTAACAATGGCTTAGGCACTGTGCGTTACGTGGACCGACCTTTACAGTCCGCGCCACTGGTCAGCATCATCATCCCAACGATGGCGAAACTAGAACTGGTGACGCCCTGTATAGAGTCACTGCTTTCGCTCACAGACTATTCTAATTTCGAAATAGTCATTCTCGACAACAGCCGCGGCAAGAATCCCGACGGCATAAGCTATTTGGTCGACAAAGGCCTGAAGGTAATCGAATGTGATTTCGATTTTAATTGGCCTCGCCTAAACAATTTAGGGGCTAAAGAATCAGACGGCGAGCTATTGTTATTTCTCAACGACGACGTCGAAATTACCGACGCTGGCTGGCTTACCGAACTCGTTAAACAAGCGCAGCGACCTTGCGTCGGTACTGTCGGCGCGCTGCTCTATTACCCCGAGGGGATGCTGCAACACGCTGGCGTTTTCCTAGTTGACACCGGCGGGGGCTGCGCACACCTATTCCATAAGATGGCGCCGAGCAATGAACTCCGTGGCAATCTTCATAATCTAGTACGAGAAGTGTCTGCAAACACTGGCGCGTGTTTACTGGTTAGCCGCGAGAATTTTGCAGCGGTTGGGGGTTTCGACGAAGGTCTTGCTGTCGTCGGTAACGACATTGACCTCTGCCTTAAACTGAGACAAAAAGGCCTCGTCAATATTTGGACGCCGCGTTGTTCGCTTATTCATCACGAAAGCATTTCGCGTAAGGCGAGCGTGCCCAAAGAAGACGAAGCGCTCATGTGGAATAAATGGGGAGAGTTGTTTCGCTCAGGCGACGAATACTATAACCCCAACCTCACTTTAACAGGAGTAGACTGCGCGGCTAATCTGACGCTGTCCCCCTCCTTGCTCGAAAGCAAAACCGCTAAAGCATCAGGTTCGCCTTCCCTATTAGATACGTCGCCACAGAAGGGCGTGAATCTCATCGGCTATATCCGCGCCGAAATGGGTGTAGGCGAAGGAGCTCGATCAGATGCTCGTGCGCTTGCTGCGGCGGACATAGAATTTGGCGTGATCAACTTTGAATGCGGTAATTCCGCGCGTATGGGCGACACCTCTTGGCAGCATAAAGAGCGCGACGACGCGCCCTTCTCTGTCACTCTTTGGCATATTAACGCCGACCATCTCGCACTTGCCCGCGCTACGATTCCGACGTTCTTAGTCGAAAAAAGCTATCACATTGCCTACTGGGCGTGGGAGCTAGAAACGATGCCCGAAGGCTGGCGGCCTGCGCTCGACGAAGCCGATGAGATCTGGGTGCCGTCTGAGTTTGTACGCCGCGCGATCGCATCGGAAACCACGAAGCCCGTCGTGTGTATTCCACACTGTGTTGCGCCAAACCCTGTTGAGTCACTCGATCGAGATTACTTCGGACTCCCCAAAGATTCATTCATTTTTCTGGCGATGTATGACATACGTAGCATCGCCGAGCGGAAAAACCCGAAGGCAGCGCTGCATGCTTTCATTGCCGCATTCGGCGCCGATGACAACCGCGCAACACTCGTTCTCAAGGTCAATAATGCAACAACTGATTCGCTGCGCGAACTCGACGAAGCTATTGGCAACCACCAAAATATCATTGTATTAGAAGAAGACCACAGCAAACCTGAAATCGACTCTCTTATTAATGCTGTCGATTGTTTTGTCTCGCTGCACCGCTCGGAAGGGTTTGGCTTGGGACCAGCCGAGGCGATGAGCTTAGGCAAGAGTGTTATTCTAACCAATTGGTCTGGGTCGACAGACTATACCGATGCTGATCACTGCCTGCCTATCGATTACCAACTAATTACTTTAGAGCAAGATTACGGGCCTTACCTAAAAGGTCAGCGTTGGGCAGAGCCATCAATAGAGGACGCCAGCGCCGCGATGAGAAAACTGGTTAACGAGCCAGCTTTTGCAGACGAACTCGGGAGAAAGGCCCAAGTCTTTATCGACGTGGAATTTTCACCCAGAGCTGTGGGCGAAAAGATGAAGTCGCGACTCGCAGAGATTAGTTAGAACTTTCTCAGCAGGCGATAATAGACCCGCTGCATGGTAGCGCTTCGGGTGCGCATTCGTCTGCCGAGTAAGAGAGCGAGTCGATACTTAAGCGGCAGTTTTCCACCAAAATGGCGTGAGAATTCTTTCGCCTGCCGCGCAACGTCGACAAGATGTTCGTTATGTTCAAGCGCGAATACGCGGCTTAACAAACTCCTGCGCCAATGCTCCGAATCCTCTCTCTGCTTTGCACCAATCGTGTTGCTGCTATGCTGCCTATATCGAACCAGTGGCGCCGGCATAAACACGAGCTCGCCAAAAGCGGTGGCTGTCATCGCAAACCACCAGTCATGCATCATCGCCTTTTTGGGCACGGGTAGCGCCGCACGCATCAACGCTTCGTTGAAAAACGCGGTGCAGCCGGTGACCAAATTGCTTACAGCTACCTGGGGAAATCGATTACGTTTGATTTCGAGGCCCTGATAAGAAATTAGAGACTCAGCTACTCGCTGAAGATTCTGGTCCACAACTTCAAGGTCGCAATGAATAAGAATAGGTTTATCCTCGCCATCCTGAACCTGACAATATTTTTCAATCTGCAACGCCAATTTATTATTGAGCCAGACATCATCTTGGTCACAAAAGCAGGCAAGGATATTGTTGAGCCCGAGGGCAGATCTATTCGCAAGCGTGTACTCGCAAAGCACGGAAAAACTGCCGCTTGGACCATAGTTCATCGGCTCCTCTTCGACAATGTGGAACTTTTCGGGTGAGGCCTCAGCATATTTCTGCAGTAGGAGCAGCGTGCCATCGCTCGACCCATCGTCGCGCACGACGATGATGAAATTCTGATGAGTCTGTTCGAGAAGCGAATCTAGTTGCTCGGCGAGAAACGCCTCGCCATTGTAAGTGGATAACAACACTGCGACGCGCTGTGACGACTGATCACTCATTTCGGCAGAGTCCTTGCGTCGCGAATCCCGCGGCGGATGCTCGTAAAATAACTGCTACGCTGAGCCGAACTCAGCATGAGCCAAAGTGCTTTTAATGCAAACCGCGGCATGTCCCTCAGCTTCCAACCAAGAGGGGCGTAGTCGACACCGTAGAGATGCACGCGATTACGACTCGAATAATAGCTGCGCGAAGGATTATGCTGCGCGATTATCCCCGCACGCACCCAAGGATGATCGCTGCGCTCGCCAATAGCGTGATAGAGAATCGACGCATCGGATCCCACCAGATCGTAGCCTAACGCCTTCGCGCGGAAACACCATTCGAGATCTATGTTATCGATGAAATAATCGTCTCGCATCGGCCCAACGGCATCGATGATACGCAGCGGAATTAACGTGCCGGAGGTGATCAGGAAATCTGCTTTGAACTCGGTGCGCAACCCTTCGAAACGTCGGTTTGTGCGCCCCAACAATCGATTGAACAGTTTAAACGGGGTCTGTTTCATCGACTGCGGGTTCATTATTCGTGGCCCCACGGCGGCCACACCCTTGCTGCTAAATTTCGAGGCGCGTTCTAATGCCGAGATAAGCCCCTGAGCAAAAAGATCGCCCGGGCGACTGTCTTGGTCGAACAGAAACACAAACTCGTAACCGTGCTCTTTCACCCAGGCTATGCCCTTATTGAGCGCGCGCGACAGGCCAATGTTGTCGTCCATTTTCTCAACTGCCCGACACCGCGAATACACCTCGATCGACGCGGCTAGCTCTTCGATATTCTCGCTGCCATTGTCTACAACAATAAAGTCGCTGTCTTTCTCGAGCTGGCCGAGAAGCTTTAGCAAAGCCGTGAGGTCGGGATTGTAGGTCACAACTACCGCGCAGTATCGATTCGGCTTAGCGGCTGCGGAAATCTTAGACGAGCTAGGCATCGAGCTGTACAGCCGCGTCGGTGCCGATAGCCATCGGCAGAGGAACTTCGGGCGAGACGGTAATAAACCCAGGCGTGCGAAGACTGTTCAACAAAAAGTAGAGAATTGACATGATGCCAAGGCTTAACCCAGTAACCACCCCTGCGTCGAGTATCCCACGCCAGGGCTGTGGAAGCTGTCGCGCAACCATGACAAAGCCCATGACGACGAGCGTCAGCCCAATGGAGAGAATCTGACGACGACGCGTCGCGTAGATATAGCCCATGCAAAATGCCGGCGCCAAAAGAACGTGGTGCCAACGCGGATTTTCGCGCAGATAGTTCGCTCGTTGGATGACACGTGGAGAGAATCCACGATGAAACCCTTTATAACCCTCGGCATAAGCCATATAGACAATACTGAAGGCGAGGCTGGCCCAATGAACAGCGCTTAGCTGCAAATCGCCTAATTCGAAGGCTATGGGTGCGAGCCTGAATATAGCGAATGACAGCAAGAGGAGCACGCCAACAATACCCCATGCAAAGCCCAGTGTTCTCAAGTCTTACCCTCTTCGATTATCGATATTGCTCTGCGTCGCGTGCGGCTGGTACTGCTTACCGCGCTTGATGAGGCTGCATTATAGCGGCTTTATAGTGACTTTGCTGCTGCGAGACGACGTGCTTTCCCGCACGAGTCTTGCGCAATTATCACCTGTGCTCTGAGTAAACGTCGGTGCGTGAAATGCCGATCTAGGCTATTATCGTCCCCATTAATTGCTCGCTAATCAGACCACAGGAAAGATGCAATGACGGTAAAACTCGGCGTAGTCATGGACCCGATCGCGGACATTAACGTCAAAAAAGACACGACACTTGCCATGCTTCTCGCTGCGCAACGCCGTGGGTGGGAGCTCTATTATATGGAGCAGAGCGACCTATCCCTTGATCAAGGCTTGGCGCGTGCTACCGTTCGTCGTCTCAGCGTCGAAGACAATCCCGAAAGCTGGTTCGAGGTTGGCAGCCCGCAGGACATTGCACTGTCCGATCTCGATGTTGTGTTAATGCGAAAAGATCCGCCCTTCGACATGGATTTTATTTACTCGACCTATATTCTCGAGGCGGCGCAGCGCGAAGGCACTTTGGTCGTGAATGACCCCCGTAGCTTACGCGATTGTAACGAAAAACTTTTCGCCACTCAGTTCCCGCAGTGCTGCCCTCCTCTCATCGTTGCCGCGTCGGCTGCACGACTGAAAGCGTTTCACGCCGAACACGGCGATGTGATCTTTAAGCCTTTAGATGGCATGGGCGGCGCCTCTATCTTTCGGGTGAAAGCCGGCGACCCAAACCTGAGTGTTATCATCGAGACGCTAACTGACCATGGCCGCCAGCAGATAATGGCGCAAAAATTCCTCCCTGAGATCGTCGATGGAGACAAGCGTATTCTTATGGTCGACGGAGTCCCTGCTGAGTACGGCCTCGCCCGAATCCCGATGTCCGGAGAAACCCGCGGAAATCTCGCCGCCGGCGGCAGCGGCGTTGCGATGCCACTGACCGATCGTGAACGCTGGATCTGCTCCCAAGTAGCTCCGGTTCTGCGTGAGAAGGGCCTCCTCTTCGTTGGCTTAGACGTAATCGGTGACTACCTGACCGAAATCAATGTCACTAGTCCAACTTGCGTACGCGAACTCGATCGCGCACACCAACTCGATATAGCGGGTGATCTCATGGAAGCGATTGCTAGCAAGCTCGCGGCAAGGGGCTAAGCCAAAATGAACGCGGGCGCGGACGAGCGCGAACGCTTTAATTTCACGATGTTTTTGTCGGTTGCGGTGCATGGCATCCTTATTTTTGGCATAAGCTTCGGGGCAGTGCAGTCGACCAGCGAGATGCCTACGCTCGAGATAACCCTCGCGGCGCATCACAGCGAGATCGCCCCTAACCGCGCCGACTTTCTGGCACAGGCCAATCAGCTAGGCAGCGGCTCTCTCGCCGAAGACGCCCCGGCAGTGGCACCAACCTCGCCCTTTCAGGCCGACTACGAATCAGCCACGCTGCAAGCCGCGCAGCCGATGACCCCTGAACAAACAGCCGCACAACGAGAAGGTAGCACTGAGCTTGTCACGACGTCGGCCAACGCACGCAAACAGTCGAACGACGCCCTGACCGTAACCGATGAGGGCGACGCTCAGGTATCTACGCCCGACTCTTCACGACTCGCAATCGCCTCTCTAATGGCCCAACTCGACTCTCAAGTGCAGGAGTATGCGCGGCGCCCAAGGCGAGTTGTCCTTACCGCGGCAGCAACCCAGCGCAGCGAAGATGCCCTCTACCTCGATGGCTGGCGCCGACGCATCGAGGCTATTGGCAATCTCAATTACCCCGATGCGGCCAGACGGCAAAAACTTTACGGCAGCCTGAGGCTGTTGGTGTCGGTACTCCCGAATGGCAACATACAAAAGACCGAAATTTTGCAGTCATCGGGGCATGCGGTTCTCGATCAGGCAGCGCTGGATATTGTAATGCTCGCCTCGCCCTATGAGCCCTTCCCGACAGAGCTCAGCAAACAGGCCGACATCGTTGAGATTATTCGCACGTGGCGCTTTCACGAAGGCGACGCGCTGCGTAGCTACTAAGATCGCGACTTAACTCCTAGGATGACAATGACGCCTCTAGACAGTTTCCCACAACAGCACAAGCAACTCAGCGCGCTTGCATTCGACTACGGCACACAGCGAATCGGCGTCGCCTATGGGCAAAGTCTCACGGGCACCGCGCAAGCGGTGGCCGTCATACGCGCGCGCGATGGTGTGCCCGATTGGAGTGATGTCGCGGCATTAATTGATCGTTGGCAACCGGATGTTTTCGTCGTCGGCCTGCCTTACAACCTCGATGGCAGCGAGAGCCCTCTCATGCTGCGCGCTATGAAGTTTGGTCACAGGCTCAATGGCCGATTCCATAAGCCCAGCTACGGTTTCGACGAGCGGCTATCGTCTGTCGAAGCTGCAGAGCGCATTATCGATGACGCCGATTGGGAATCTAGCCGAAGGCTAAGCAGCCGGCGCACAAGCGGCCACGGTGCGGGCAAAAAACAGGCGATAGACGATGTCGCCGCGCAGATTATTCTAGAGAACTGGCTAGCAGAATTCGCGAGGCGAGCGCCCAAAGAGGACACCTAACGAGGGCACTTATAACGAGGACTAGTAACCCGGGCTGGTAGCTAGGACTAGTAACCGGGGCTAATATCTCGAGCTTATCAGAACACCCTAGAAATTCTCTGGCGACTTAGCCTTAGCCCGCGCGACGTCGGCGTGCACGAGACCTTGATCGACGAGATTTTTCAGCGACTGGTCGAGCGTCACCATCCCTTGCGACGCACCTGTCTGAATTGTCGAATACATTTGCGCAACCTTATCCTCACGAATCAGATTTCGGATCGCCGCCGTTCCCCGCATAATTTCGAAGGCAGCGACACGACCTCCCCCTTTTTTACGCAGTAGAACCTGTGACAAAACCGCCTGCAAAGACTCCGACAGCATTGAGCGCACCATATCTTTTTCGCCGGCGGGGAAAACATCAACCATGCGATCGATTGTTTTAGCCGCCGACGCTGTGTGCAGTGTTGCAAACACGAGATGACCGGTCTCGGCTGCCGTCAGCGCGAGGCGAATAGTTTCGAGGTCTCGCAACTCGCCGACCAAAATGATATCGGGGTCTTCGCGTAATGCCGAGCGTAGCGCATCCGAGAAGCTTTGTGTGTCACGTTTTACTTCGCGCTGATTTATCAGGCAGCGCTTACTCTCGTGAACAAATTCGATTGGGTCTTCGATGGTCAGAATATGCTGCCGCTTCGTCTCGTTAAGGTAATCAATGAGGGCGGCAAGTGTGGTGGTCTTACCCGAGCCGGTCGGCCCCGATACGATTACCAAGCCTCGTGGCGCTTCGGCAATAGTTTTGAAAATAGGTCCGAGGCCTAAAGCCTCCATCGTCTTGACTTTGGCTGGAATGGTGCGAAACACAGCGGCTGCGCCGCGATTCTGATGAAAGGCATTGACGCGAAAGCGCGCAACGCCTGAGAGCTCATAAGAGAAGTCTGTTTCGAGCCTGTCTTCGAACTCGCGGCGCTGAGCATCGTCCATTACCTCGTGCAAAAGAGCTAACACCTTTTGCTGACCGATGCGCTCGCCGCTCCCCGCAAGTCCAACCACCGGCTCATCGAAAAGCGGGCATATCTCACCATCGATACGAACCAAAGGTGGCAGGCCAGCCGTAAGATGAAGGTCAGAAGCGCCGCGTTCGACACTTAAATTCAGTAAGTCGGCTATTTTTATTGATCGCAATCCACTTGCTAGTTAACGATACTTGCATGGTAACCTCCACCTAGTAATTCACCTAGGAACAACACGTCACCTATTGAGACCCATCTCACGATGCTTCACATAAGTCAGACTCTCGACAAGCTAAGAGCGGATATTGCTGCCGCGGCGCAATCCTGCGGCCGGCCCACCAATGCGGTCACGCTCTTAGCAGTGAGCAAGCGCCAGCCAGTAAGCGCTATGCGCGACGCCCACGCCGCTGGCCAGCGCCATTTTGGAGAAAACTACGTACAAGAAGCGATAGATAAACGCGAACACCTTGCCGACCTCGAGATAGTCTGGCATTTCATCGGGCCAATTCAATCGAATAAGACACGCGATATCGCCAATGCCTTCGATTGGGTCCACAGCGTCGACCGCGACAAAATCGCCGAGCGGCTATCGGCGCAGCGCGACCCCGCGCTTCCTGCTCTGAATGTCTGCGTGCAGGTCAACCTTTCAGACGAGGACAGCAAATCGGGCATAGCACTTGCCGACGCTGCGCAGCTTTGTGCGCTCGTCGCGCGTCTTCCTAACCTTTCCCTGCGCGGCTTAATGGCGATTCCTGCAGCGCTCGATAGCAAGGCAGAGCAACGCGCGTGCTTCACCCCCCTGAGACAAGAATTCGACCGCCTGCGCGAAACACTGCCTACACTCGACACCTTGTCGATTGGCATGAGCGGCGATTACGGCGCAGCAATAGCCGAAGGGTCGACGATGGTTAGGATAGGCACTGCGCTGTTCGGCGCGCGTCCCATCTAGAAGGTTCGCGCATTCGCGCTCAAATCGGTAAACTCCAACGCTACCATCCAGACACAAACAGCTAGTCACAAACGCAGAGCCGATTACTTTACGCGGGCAGTGATTAGCACATTTCGGAGACAGACCTTGCAAGACACTCGCATCGGCTTCATTGGCGCTGGGAATATGGCCAGCAGCATCATTGGCGGCCTTATCAATCGAGGCCAAGCGCCCAGCCTAATCAGCGCATCAGACTTAGACACAGGTAAGCTCGACGCCCTCGCAGTAAAGACCGGCATGTCGGCTGCAAGCAATGACGATATCGCGCTGACCTGCGATGTCATCGTGTTAGCGGTAAAGCCGCAGGTTATGCCCGCTGTCTGCACCGCGCTCGCCGCATCCTTAAACGATCGCCGCCCGCTTATCGTCTCGATTGCCGCAGGTATTACCTTAACAGCACTCGAGCGCTGGTTTGGCTTGGAGGCCGCGCTTGTCCGCTGCATGCCCAACACCCCTGCCCTCGTTGGCAGCGGCGCCAGCGGACTATTTGCCAATGCACGCGTTAGCGCTGCACAGCGCGATATCGCCGATCAACTTCTGGGCGCAGTCGGCTTAAGCGTTTGGGTCGACAGTGAAGCCGACATCGATAGCGTTACCGCGCTGTCCGGAAGCGGTCCAGCCTATTTCTTTTTGATGATGGAGGCGATGCAAGAAAGCGCAGTTAAGCTCGGACTAACACCAGCAATGGCGAAGTCGCTTACTTATCAGACAGCGCTAGGCGCCGCGCAGCTTGCGATAGCCAGCGAAGAGGACACTGCGCAGCTAAGGCGTAATGTTACCTCGCCAAACGGCACAACCGAACGGGCGATAAATCATTTCGAAGACGGCGGCCTGCGGCAGTTAGTCGATGGTGCATTGACGGCAGCTCGCGATCGTTCGGTCGAACTTGCCGGCGAAGTGCACTCATTATTACAACCGCACAAGTAAGCGCGGTTTGCGCGAGGATTAGAGAATGGATTTTATGAGCAGCTCAGGCATTACCTTATTCAGTACCCTCGGTGGCATCTACCTACTTATGCTGTTGTTGAGATTTTTACTGCAAATCGCGCGCGCAGATTTCTACAATCCCCTGTCACAAGCTATCGTTCGCTTTACTGATCCAGTCGTACGGCCCCTGAGGGCGTTGATCCCTGGCTACCGCGGTATCGATTTTGCCACTCTAGTCGCCGCTCTACTGGTTCAGGTTGCTGCGATCTATGGGCTAATCGCTCTCTATGGCGCCACTAGCCCGCCACTAAGCTCACTCATCACCTGGGCGTTTGTAGGTAATCTGCTGTTCGTCATTAATATTTACTACTATGCGATTATCGGTTCGATCATCATGTCGTTCATTATGATGTTTAGTGGAAATCCGACGCCCCATCCGATGCTGCAGCTTGTCTGGCAGTTAACAGAACCGGTTATGGGGCCAATACGATCGATTATTCCGCCCATGGGTGGCCTCGATTTTTCGCCGATTGTGATTTTCCTCGGTATACAGTTACTGCAAAAATTCATCTACACGACTTTTGGGATCACAACTGGCATGGCCGCAGTGATCCTAGGCATCTAACAAAGAATCAAACACGCTATGCCAAACGACACAACACAGCTTGACGCGACGCAGACACCAACTGCCGATGCTGCTATCGAGGCGCCAGAATCGAAAGACGCACCGGATTCGGTCGGCATTGTCACGCCTGTTTCTTATCACTTCGACGAACCCTTGCTGCTCCGAAGCGGCAAGACTCTCCCAACCTATGATCTTATGGTCGAAACCTATGGCGAACTTAATGCCTCGCGGAACAACGCGATTCTTATCTGCCATGCGCTAAGCGGTGATCATCATGCCGCGGGGTATCACTCCGCCACCGACAGTAAGCCAGGCTGGTGGGACAGCGCGATCGGACCCGGAAAAGCGATCGACACCACTAAATTTTTCGTCGTCGCGTTAAACAATTTAGGCGGCTGTGCAGGCAGTACAGGACCAACCTCTATTAATCCCGACACCGGCAAGCCTTACGGGCCAGACTTCCCCGTAGTGACCGTACGCGACTGGGTTAAAAGCCAACTGCAGCTAATGGAACGCCTTGCCATCAAAAAATGGGCAGCGGTTGTAGGCGGGAGCCTTGGCGGTATGCAGGTTCAACGCTGGGCAATAAGCTATCCCGACAGAGTGGCAAACGCAGTTTGCATCGCATCGGCTCCCAAACTTTCGGCGCAGAATATCGCGTTTAATGAAGTCGCACGTTACTCAATCACGAGTGACCCTAACTTTCATGCCGGCCGTTACCTCGAACACAACACTTACCCCAAACAAGGGCTCATGCTCGCGCGCATGGTGGGGCACATTACTTATTTATCCGACAGCGCAATGCGGGCGAAATTTGGCAATGCCGGTTCGCAGCTAGAAAACACAACGCGTGGCAACCTTGGTCGCGATCTGCGCTCTGGCACGCTTAGTTTTGGTCTCAATGTCGATTTCGAAGTCGAAAGCTATTTGCACTATCAGGGCGAGCGTTTCAGCTCAAATTTCGACGCCAACTCCTATCTTCTGATGACTAAAGCACTCGACTATTTCGATCCGTCTGTCGATTATGGCAACGATCTGTCTAAAGCATTCGCCGGCGGTGACTGCAAATTTTTACTCGTGTCTTTTAGTACTGACTGGCGCTTCCCACCAGAGCGTTCTCGCGAATTGGTCGAGACATTATTGAAAGCAGGACGCGAGGTTACCTATCTTGAGGTCGAGGCAGATCAAGGCCACGATGCCTTCCTCATGCCGATCCCACGCTACATCAACGCGATGCGCGGCTTCTTAGATAATGCCTACAAGGAGCTCGTCAACGATGCGTCCTGATCAAGAGATAATTCAACGCTGGATAGAACCGGACAGCCGAGTGCTCGACCTCGGCTGCGGTGACGGCAGTCTGCTCGCAAACCTTAAGCTGACCAAAAAGGTGAAAGGTACCGGACTCGAAATCGACAGCGACAAAATACAGACCTGTGTAGAGCGAGGCCTTAATGTAATCGAGCAGAATCTCGATGCGGGTCTATGGAACTTCCAGACCGACAGCTTCGACACCGTGCTTCTCGCGCAAACTCTACAGGCGCTGAGCCATCCTGACCAATTAATCGACGAAATGCTACGCGTTGGTCGCAGAGGCATCGTTACTTTCCCGAATTTCGGCAACTGGAAAAGCAGGGTCTATCTCTCATCAAAAGGTCGAATGCCGGTATCCAAGTTTATGCCTCATGCGTGGTATGACACGCCTAACATCCATTTCTGCACCGTTCGCGATTTTGATGCTCTGTGTAAAGAGAAAAATATTAAAATATTAGAACGTACAGTTGTTAATCTAAAACACGAAGGCAGCCTGTGGATGCGCCTTTTCCCTAATCTCCTAGGCGAGATTGCCATCTATCACATTGCGCGCAGTTAACAGCCGAGCGTAGAAAAGACGTCACTATGAATGACACAAGAATCGTTTTAGCGAGCGGCAATGCGGGCAAACTTCGAGAGCTGCACAGAATTTTGTCGACGCTCGGGGTAGACCTTGTCTCGCAGCGCGAACTCGGCGTCGATGACGCAGATGAGACCGGACTTACCTTCGTTGAGAACGCGTTAATCAAGGCAAGGCATGCCTGCGAGATTACTGGCCTGCCTGCGATCGCAGATGACTCCGGCATCGAGGTCGATGCGCTTAACGGCGAACCTGGCATTTATTCCGCGCGATTCGCCGCTGCTCGCGGGACAAGTTTTGCCAACCGCGACGAGAGTGACGAGGCTAATAACGCGTTATTGCTCGAGCGCCTACACGGCGTCGCGCCTGCCCAACGCACGGCTCGATTCCAATGTGTCATAGTCTCGCTACGGCATGCCGCCGACCCTACACCGCTGATCTGCCAGGGTACTTGGGAAGGGCATATTCTTGAGTCTGCCGAGGGCACTAATGGTTTCGGTTATGATCCACTCTTCTTTGTGCCGTCACATAACTGCGCATCTGCGTTGCTCGACTCGGACACCAAGAATGCGATAAGTCATCGCGGACAAGCATTGGAGCAGCTGCGTCGATGTTGGCCCAGCCCCCTTTAAGCCTCTATATACACATCCCTTGGTGTGTAAAAAAGTGTCCCTACTGCGACTTTAATTCGCATGAATTTGGCGCACACACAGCTTTGCCGGAGGATAGCTACATTGCGGCACTGTGCACCGACTTCGACGCCGACTATACGCTCGCCTGCGGCGGCGATACCGTAGAGAAAAGACGACCTATTTATTCGATCTTTATTGGTGGAGGAACACCAAGCCTATTCAGTGCGCGCGCCTTCGATATGTTGCTTCAACATATTGCCAGCACACAGCGTGCCGGTTGGCTTGAATCGCCTGAATTGGAAATAACGCTCGAAGCGAATCCGGGCACCCTCGAGGCGGGCCGCTTTGCCGAGTTTCGCGCGACAGGAATCAACCGCCTGTCACTCGGTGTACAAAGCTTCGCCGATGCACAACTCACTAGGCTCGGCCGCATACACGATGGTGCGCAAGCACGACGCGCAATAGACAGTGCCCGCGCCGCCGGCTTTGACAATTTTAATCTCGACCTCATGCACGGCCTGCCAGAGCAGTCACTCAAAGATGCACTAGCAGACCTTGAGTCGGCGCTTTCGTTCGAGCCGCCTCACCTGTCGTGGTATCAGCTCACTATAGAGCCTAACACCGTATTTTATTCAAAGCCGCCGCCACTGCCGAGCGAGTCGATTTTAACCAGCGTGCAGGACGCGGGCCACGCCCTGTTGGCAGCGGGAGATCTTGAGCAGTACGAAGTCTCTGCCTACGCCCGCAGCAGTTCTCTGCAATCGCGGCATAATTTCAATTATTGGCAGTTCGGCGACTACCTTGGTATTGGCGCAGGCGCGCATGGCAAAATCAGCCTCACCGACGGGTCGCAGCCATTGCGCACACGTAAACACCGCCAGCCCGATCACTACCTGCGCGCCGCGCTGCAGCCACCGGTCAATGGCCTTATCTCGCGGTATGCCGCCGAGGCGACGCCTATTCCACCCGACGAAATCGCTATCGAGTATCTGCTTAACACGCTTCGCACGCGACGCGGATTCTCGCCCGCACACTTTGAGGCGCGTACCGGCACCGCTTTTAGCGCAATTGCAAAGCGAGTAGAATACCTGCGCTCGCAAGGGTTGCTTTGCGACACACCTTTCGTCAATGGTTGGATTACTACAACGGAGCGAGGATTTCGCTATCTCAACAATGTGCTCGAGGAATTTATCTAAGTGAAACTGCATCTACGCCACTGCGAACCCTGCAAATTGGGCACGCCGGTAATCTCTGAGGAAGAGGCGCATCAGCTTGTCCTTGGCGTGCCAGGATGGAAACGCCAGTTTCACGAAGGGGTGGAAAAACTTGTTCGTGAATTCTTCTTTATTGGCTTTAAAGACGCCTTTGCCTTTACTGCAAAAGTGGCCAATGTAGCCGACCGCGAAGATCATCATCCGACGGTATTGACCGAGTGGGGTAAAGTAACGGTCTATTGGTGGTCACATAGAGTTAATGGTCTGCATGTTAACGATTTTATCATGGCGGCAAAAACTGATACGATCGCGCGCCTCGCGATGAACGCTGAGAGTCACGATTCGCCAACTGAGAACCAAGTCGATGAGCACGCTAACTGAGAGCCACCCAGAATCAGAAAAACTGAATAACAGCGATGCAAACGGCGCAGGCGCCCTCGTTGAATGGTTTCGTGCGTCGACTCAGTATATCAACGCCCATCGCGGCAAAACCTTTGTCGTTGCCCTCAGCGGTGAAGCGCTTGCCAGTGAACACTTAGGCAATCTGGTCAGCGACCTTACGCTTCTCCATAGCCTCGGCGTTAAACTGATTTTGGTGCATGGCGCCCGACCACAGATTGATGCGGCATTGAAAGCCGCAAAGCTTCCAGTAGAGTTTCATAAAGGAATGCGCGTCACAGAACCTAACTCCCTTGCCGTTATTGCGGGTGTGGTCGGCGCCGAATCCATTCGCCTCGAAGCGCTCTTTAGTGCGGGCGCTAGCTCCTCTTCGGCGGCGCCACTCGCAACCGGCGGCGAAGCCCTTTCGCTCAGCCGAGGCAATTTCATCACGGCGATGCCGATAGGCGTTCACGATGGCGTAGATTTTCATCATACGGGACGTGTCCGCCGCGTTAAGGCTGACGCAATCGCCAAACGCCTCGAAGAGCGTTCGGTCGTGCTGCAGAGTAATTTAGGCTACTCATTGACCGGCGAGGTCTTTAATCTCACAGTCGAAGAAGTCGCAACCGAGTTGGCCATTGCGCTTGAGGCGGACAAACTCATTTTCTTGGTACCTCAGGAAGGCGTTTGCGACGACCAAGGCGAACTTGTCGCCTCACTCAATCCTGCCAGCGCTACCGTCGCTGCCGAACGCCATGCGGCAAGCGATATCGACGCCGAGAAAGCCCTCGGCACGGCGCTGCGAGCGAGTATAAAGGCGAACGCTGCTGGCGTTAATCGCGCACATCTGATCGGCTACAAGAGCAACGGCGCGCTTATTCGCGAACTGTTTACGCGTCAGGGAGCAGGCACGCTAATCAGTGACGATAGCCTCGATACATTAAGACAGGCGACCATCGATGATGTCTCTGCAATCCTCTCGCTCATTCGCCCTCTTGAGGTAGATGGCACGCTGGTCGAGCGGTCGCGAGAAAGGCTCGAAACCGAAATAGAAAACTTTAAGGTGATCGAGCTCGAGGGCGCAATCATTGCCTGCGCAGCACTCTATCGCACAAGCGAGTCTCTCAGCGAGATTGCCTGCATCGCAACGCATCCAAACTATCGTCGCCACGGCCTCGGCGCGCGTCTGCTTCAGAGCTTAACAGCCGAGGCGAAGGCACTGGGAATCGAAAAAGTTTTCGTCCTGACGACGGTGACAGCGCATTGGTTTATCGGCCACGGCTTTGCCGAAGGCTCGCTCGACGATTTACCCGAGCAAAGGCAGGCTCTCTACAATTTGCAGCGCAAGTCGAAGATATTTCTGAAGGGCGTTTAGTTTTTTCTTAACGACGAAGCCTTACTAGTTTGCAAATGCTGTAGGCGTAGGGATTCTCTCCCTTGCCTTGACCTTCCGCGGCGAATTCTTCGCGCGCAACTTCTTGCCATTCGTCCTCATCGAACTCCGGCAGGTGTGTGTCGCCCTCAACGCTGGCCTGCACGCGAGTGAGGTGAAAGCACTCTGCCTGTTGCAATGCGTCGGCATAGAGTCGCGCACCGCCAATGACAAAGGCTTCGTCAACGCCTAGCTCGGCACTAATCGATTCGGCGAGTGCCTTCGCCGCCGCTAAGCTCGACACAACCTCCGCGCCTTCGGCGACATAATTCGGATTAGAGCTGACGACAATCGAGCGTCGATTGGGCAACGGTCTGCCAATTGACTCCCACGTATTACGGCCCATGATGATGCAGTGGCCGGTGGTCGTGCGACGAAAGTACTTTAGGTCTTCGGATAGATGCCATGGCAGTGTATTGTCGCGCCCGATGGTTCGGTTCTCCGCCATCGCAACGATCAAAGAGAGTTTCATGAGTACTAATCCATTGTGAATCTTGAGTAGCGCCTAAACCGAGAACGGGTAAGCGATTGGGTCGTGATGCTGATAGCCTTCGACCGAAAAGTCATCGAGCGTGACCCATGTTTCAATATCTTCGAGGCTCTTAATGTCGGGGCTAATGTGCAGTTTCGGTGCAGGAAACGGTTTACGCTTTAGCTGCACGTCGCGCATAAGTTCGAGCTGATCTTCGTAAATATGCGCATTCACGATTTTATGATAGGCAGTCCCCGCATCATGCCCTGTAATTTGGGCAATGAGCGCGAGCAGTGCAAACACCTGAATCTGATTAAAGTTGAGACCCAAGGGCACATCGCAAGAGCGCTGGTAACTCGTTAGATGGAGCTTGCCGCCAAGTAGCGAAAAAGTGTGTGTATGCATACACGGTCGAAGGCAGCCTAAGTCGAATTCGCCTGGGTTGTAGAACGTCAGAATTTCGCCGCGATCGTCTAACCCCTTGTTTAAGTCGTCGATTATTTTACGCAGTTGGTCGAGCGGTTCGCCGTTAGGCTTTGCCCACGCTCTGCCTTGAACGCCATACACGCGGCCCATATCGTCTTCGCCCCGGCGCACAGGATTAGCAAGCCACGCGGCGTTTTCATTCGAATTAGCATCCCAGCTTTTAGTGCCGAGCGCGCGAAAATCCGCGGCATTATCATAGCCACGAAGATAGCCGAGCAATTCGGCGATAGCGGCTTTCCAGTAACTTTTTCGCGTCGTAATGATCGGAAACTCGTTGCGCTCTACTGAGTACTGCAAGTCAGCATTGATCACTGTGAGACAGCGCTTACCGGTACGCTCATTCGCGACCCATTCGCCCTCTTCAACGATGCGGCGGCAAAGGTCTAAATACTGGTGCATACACATACCATCCTAAAATTACTTCGGCTTTAGTTCTACAGAGACACCATCACGACGATAGCCGTACGCCATCATTAAGGCGCCGATAACAATCATTGGCAGCGACAATAATTGTCCCATAGTGAGCCAGTCAAAAGCGACAAAACCAATGTCTGCATCGGGCTGGCGCGCAAACTCGACGACAAAGCGGAACACGCCATAACCGACGCCAAACAGCCCCGTGATACTGCACCGCGGACGTGGTTTCGATGAAAACCACCAGAGCAGCGCGAACAAAGCGACGCCTTCGAGCGCAAACTGGTACAGCTGAGAGGGGTGGCGCGGAAGCGCATCGACATAAGGAAAGACCATACCCCAAGGCAACTCAGTAGGTCGGCCCCAGAGCTCGCCGCCAATAAAATTGCCTATCCTGCCGGCGCCGAGTCCGAAAGGCACGAGCGGGGCGACAAAATCCATGGTCTCAAAGAAGGGCTTGCCGAGTCGGCGCGAATACCACCCAAACGCAGCGAGCACTCCCAAAAGTCCGCCGTGAAACGCCATGCCGCCTTCCCACACCCGAAATAGCCAAATTGGATCGGCGAGAAAGCGGTCGAAATTGTAGAAGAACACCGAACCGAGGCGACCGCCAATTACGGCACCCATCGCACCATAGAACACTAAATCGGATATTTGCTCGTCGCTCCATGAACCTGGGCTTTTGTGCGCGCGATAGAGCGCAAGTCGCCAAATACCTGCGAAGGCGACAATGTACATTAAGCCATACCAGTGGATACTTAGCGGGCCTAAGGAGAGCGCGACAGGGTCAAACTGAGGGTGGGTGAGCATGCTGTTCTCGTTCAATGACTTTCAACAGCTAGGGTAACCGGTTATACACTTTTTTTGTAGCAAACTGGCACTAGATGTCCGAATGGGTAGAATAGATTGCTAAACCTTAAAGAGAAGTTATCGCCACCATGTGTCTCATTTTTATCGGTCATCGCAGCCACAAAGACATGCCATTAATCGTGGCCGCAAACCGCGACGAATTCTTCGCGCGCGAGACGCGGCAGGCGCATTGCTGGGACGACGGCATTATAGCGGGGCGTGATGGTCGGGCTGGCGGTACTTGGCTTGGTATTGGCCCCAACTCACGCTTTGCAGCGATTACCAACCGCCGCGGCAGCGCGCCTAAAGATGGCATACGAAGCCGAGGAGAGCTCACGGCCAATTTCCTGCGCGGCTCAGCGACGCCGGCTGATTACGCAGCGTCGATTGCCGAAAACGGCCAAGACTATGCAGGATTTAACCTGCTCATTGGCGACGCCGACTCGCTGTATTACCTTAACAACGAGGTGCTGGCGGCACCCAGAGAACTGGCGCCTGGGTATTACGGACTGTCGAACGGCGTACTCGACGAACCTTGGCCAAAAGTAAGCAAGGGCAAGCAGCGCTTTCAAATACTGGCAAGTAAGAGCCAAGTGTTGACGACCGATACGTTAATAGACCTAATGGACGACCGAGAGAAAGCCGAGGATCATGAGTTGCCGTCGACTGGGCTAACACTCGCCCTCGAACGACGGCTTTCCTCCGCCTTCATTCAAAATGAGAAAGACCCGAACGAAGAAATACTCGGCTTGCACGATTACGGCACGCTGTGCTCTACCGCACTTATCAGAGATCAGAAAGGTAATGTGCGCTTCCATGAGCGCAACTACGATGCGCTAGGACGGCCAACGCAAAGCCATTTTTTCCATCTGAGAACAGGCTAATTAATGCGTGCGCGAAGAGCGCAGCAATCTGTCGACTCCGGCGTTATACAGCGCCATATCAACCGCGCTGCGAATAGTTTGCGCGTCGTCCAATTCGGCGACCTGTTCTAGTAAATCCTTCGCGACATCCATCGACACGCTGCGAATAACCGATTTTACTTTCAACAGCGTCGAGGCGTTCATTGAAAGCACGTCGTATCCCATGGCGATAAGCAGCACCGCCGCGCCCGGATCGCCTGCCATCTCACCGCAAATACTCACCGGTTTTCCTTCTGCCTTAGCGAGTGTGACCACTTGCTGAAGGGCTGCAATAACCGCGGGATGAAATGCCGAGTACAGGCTCGCAACGCGCGGATTGTTGCGGTCAACAGCCAGTAAATACTGTGTTAAGTCGTTGCTACCCACCGACACGAAATCGACCATCTTAGCCAGCACTGATGTCTGATAGACCGCCGCAGGCAATTCGATCATCACGCCAACCGGTGGATACACGACCTCGACCCCTTCTTGAACGAGCTCCCGATATGCCTTTTTAATGAGCTGCTGCGCCATAGACACTTCGTTCACGTTACTGATCATCGGCAGCATAATCTGCAAATTATCCAGCCCCACGCTTGCTCGCAGCATCGCGCGTATCTGCGCCATGAAAATTTCTGGGTGATCGAGCGTCACACGGATTCCGCGCCAACCCAAAAAAGGGTTCGCCTCTTCGATCGGAAAATACGGCAATGATTTATCGCCACCGATATCGAGTGTGCGCATGGTCACTATTTTTGGCGAAAAAGCCTCGAGCTGTTCACGATAAATTTCGTATTGCTCTTGTTCGCTTGGGAAGCGCTCGCTCAGCAAAAAGGGCACTTCGGTGCGAAACAGACCGATGCCTTCGGCGCCCTGATCGAGCGACTGCATCACGTCGGACATGAGGCCCGTGTTAACCCACAGCTGAACGCGATGGCCGTCGGAGGTCTCGCAAGGCTCTTCTTTAATGCCCTCGAGCCCCGCGATTAACTGCTCTTGCTCTTTTATAATTTCGCGGTAGCGCAGGCGCAGCGCTTTCGATGGGCTGGTGATTACCTCACCGCGATAGCCGTCAACTACCAAACTCCTGCCCTCTAACTGCGCGTAGGGCAAATCCACCGTGCCCATGACCGTCGGGATCCCCATCGTCCTTGCGAGAATCGCAACGTGAGAGTTGCCCGACCCTTTTACCGAGATTAATCCCTTTAATTTTTCTTTAGGCGCCTCGGCAAGCATCGATGGCGTGAGCTCTTCACTCACGAGGATAGTGTTTTCCTGATATTCGATTTCGATCGGCTCACGCGCCTGCAGATAAAAAAGAACGCGGCTACAGAGGTCTTTAATATCAACTGCTCGTTCTCGTAAATAGTCATCGCTCATCGACTCGAATGAGCGAACATGTTCACCGGCCACATAGGCGAGCGCGCCTTGCGCCCAGATGCCCTGCCGAATGCGCGCGACCACCTCGTTGCCTAACGCATTGTCGTCGAGCATACGTGCATAAACGTTGAACAGCTGGCGCTCTTCTTCGGCGACATGGCCTGCAATTTTTTCATAGAGGTCGTTCATATCGCGGCGCACCGCGCCGATACACGTTTTAAAGAACGCCACCTCGTGCTCAATATCCTTCGCCGGCCGCTGAGGGATCTGGCTAAGATCAGCGTGGGGAAAAACCACAACGGCGCGACCAATGGCGACACCCGACGATCCCGAGACACCCGGAAAAATGGTGTCTTCGGTTTTCTTGCCCGAAGGACTCAGCCCCTGAATCGCCCCTGTTGCTTCGGCATGTGCAATAACGCCCGAAAGCTGAGCCGAAAGTGTGATGAGAAACGCCTCTTCGCCCTCGTCGAAACGGCGACTCTCGCGCTGCTGAATAACCAGAACACCGAGTACCGCGCGGTGGTGAATGATGGGCACTCCAAGGAAAGAATTAAATTCTTCCTCGCCGGTATCTTGGAGGTAGAAGTAGCTGGGGTGTTTCGATGCATCACTCAGATTGATCGGCTCGGCATACTTTGCAACAAGACCCACCAAACCTTCATCGGTTTGCAAGCTAACGCGGCCGACGGCCTCTGCCTTTAACCCTTGGGAGGCCATGAGCACATGGCTATTAATATCTTTATCGAGGAGGTAAACCGAACAGACCTGCGTGTTCAGCGCGCTGCGCACGCGCGTAACAATAATGTCTAGCGCCGATTGAAGATCGCGCGCTGAGTTGACTTCTTGCACAATGCTACGCAGTTGGTCGAGCATGCTTTATGCGACTCCTCTCGAGGTGCCTAGCGCAGCATAGCTAGGGGCTTAATTAGAAAAACCTAATTAAAAAATAAGTAGGGCTCGAGCGATGCTGTCGTCAACCGCTAGAGTTTGCTCAGAGCAACATAACGTTCGAGCGGCGGTTGAAGCTGCTCGAGTGCCGACCGATAGACGTCGCGCTTAAACTCGATGACCTGCTCGACGGGATACCAATAATTAACCCAGCGCCAGTCGTCAAACTCGGGCGTACCCGACTTACTTAACACGATAGACTCTTCGTCGCTTTCAAGACCAAGCAAAAACCACTTTTGTTTCTGTCCTATACAGAGCGGGTCTTTATGCCGACGAATATAATTCTCGGGTAATCGGTAGTGCAACCAGTCTTCGGTTTGATGTAACAGGCTAACATGCTGCTGCTCGAGACCGACCTCTTCTTCGAGTTCGCGATAAAGCGCCTCTTCCGCTGACTCATTCTCTTTGATTCCGCCCTGCGGGAACTGCCACGAACTCTGCCCTATACGCTTAGCCCAGAGCAGTTGCCCTTTAGGGTTACATATTACGATACCGACATTGAGTCGGAAGCCGTCGGAGTCAATCACGTTAGCATTACCTTACTAGAATTCAGAAGCCTCATTGTTTCACAGATAGAGGCGATAGATCAATTGCGCCACACGAGGAGCTATAAAAATTACTTAACAAATACAGATAGATAGATTGCGACCAGTCGCTGCAGAGTTATAATAGCGCGCCTAATCAAAGCGCGTTTGACACGCCTCAACAGTAATAGGATTTCGTATGGCTCGCCCCGCACCCAGACTCGCCCTGTTCGACCTCGACAACACGTTACTCGCCGGCGACAGCGATCACGCTTGGGGAGAGTTTTTAATTTCTCGCGGCATCGTCGACGAAGCCCAGCATCGAGCAAAGAATGATGCGTTCTATGAGCAATACGTCCGTGGTGAATTGGATATCCACGGCTATGTAGCCTTCACTCTAGAACCAATATTAAGCTTAGCTCCCGCTGCGTTGGCTACACTTAGGCAAGAGTTTGTCACGAGCGAGGTCGCCGCGATCATGCTTCCGCAGGCAATAGCGCTCGTGAACAGCCACCGCGACGCCGGCGATCTGTGCGTCATCATTACAGCAACGAACGAATTTATCACTCAGCCAATCGCGGCGGCATTTGGCGTCGAACACCTAATAGCGACCGGGCTCGAAAAAACCGGCGAGGGAGCCGAGCAGCGCTACACCGGCGCGATAAAAGGCACACCGTGTTACCAACAAGGGAAAATCACCAAACTAAATGCTTGGCTCGATGCCAGAGCAGCCGAGGCTGCTGGAGGAGGCCCACTCGCTTCGCTCGCAGACAGTATTCTTTATAGCGATTCGTTTAACGACCTGCCCTTGCTCAACGCGGTAACCACCGCAGTTGCCGTTGATCCCGACCCACGCCTTGAAGCCGAGGCCGTGGCGCGTGGATGGGAAATTCGCAGCCTGCGAGGCGCTTAGTCGCGGCGGCTTTTTGACGCCAGACTCCAGTCAACGCTAGCCTTCAGTCAACAATGCTAACCGGCAATCAAAATAGGCCGATCTGGCGGCCGAATAGTTTTTCCATCGAGTCACCAACGAAGCCTAAAATTGCATCGGCAATAGGCTCGATCTGACGCTCAATATAAAACTCGTAATCGGGCTTTTGATCGGTAAACCGCACAGGCTCCGCGCCCGTGCGCGTCATAATATACTCGATCCAACCGCCCTCCCCTTCGACCACACTTAATCCTAGCTCCGATCTCGCCCTCTCGGCCTTGCGCGCGGCTTGTATATGCGGCGGTACATTCTTCACATAGTCGTCTAGTCTCCGCCTCAGGCGCTTCCGGAAGACGAGTTTGTCGTCTAGGTAGCCGGCGCGAAGGTCGTCGACTAGGCGAAATAAGTAGTCTGTGTAGTCTTCGCCTAGGAAAATACGACGATAAAGTTCGCGCTGAAACTCACGCGCAAGGGGCGACCAGTCGGTGCGCACTGACTCGAGTCCTTTGAATATTAACCGGTAGTCCGCTGTCGGTTTATTGCCGCTTATCGTCGCCGAACCTTGATTGACTCGCACCATGCCCGCGTAGCGCTTTTTACTGCCGGCGTCGGTTCCGCGAATGGTGGGCATCAAAAATTTAGTGAAATGAGTCTCAAACTCCATTTCTAAAAAACTGTCGACACCTTGTTCTTTCATTACGCGGTCGCGCCACCACTCCGTCATGCGCGCTGCAAGCCGTTTACTTAACGCGACAACAGACTCTGCGCGCTCAGCTGCACTGTCGCTTGTACTCGATTCGACATCAATCGCCTCTTTAGGGATTAGCACAAACACCGAGTCAGTATCGCCATAGATGACGCGGAAACCCTCGGCTTCTATAAACCGCTTACTCTCGAGAATTATCTGATGACCGCGCTTGGTAATCGAGCTCACGAGGCGAGTATCCAAAAAGCGGCAGCCGCTTGTACCGAGCACGCCATAGAACGAATTCATAATGATTTTGATCGCTTGCGACATGATGGCATCTTGTGCAATTTTCGCCTGATCGCGCGCTGCCCACAGGGTCGCGATAAGCTCAGGCAGTATTGCGTCGCCGCGCGCGAACTCGCCACCGTCGAATCCCTCGATAGGTTTAGGCTCATTCACCGCGAGAGCAAGCGCCAAGGGATCAACATGAAACGTGCGGATGATACTCGGATAGAGACTCTTAAAATCGAGTACGACCACATCATCAAAAATACCTGGATCGGAATCGAGTACATAACCGCCGGGGCTCACGTTCGTCGTGTCACCACTTCCCTGCGCTGGTGCAACAAAGCCTTTGCGGTGCAATCGCGGCAGGTAGAGAAAATCGAGCGCTGCGACGGATCCTCCGTAGCGATCGAGCGCGAGACCCGTTAACGCGCTTTTCTCGATGGCAAACTCTAGCAGTCTTTCTTTTGCGAAAATGTCCCAAACCAATTTACAGTCTTCGAGGTTGTAACGGGCGAGCGCCGCTTTGTCCTGTGCGAAAAGCGTATCGATTTCGGCACCGCGCTGTTCGACGTTGTCGACAAGCTTGCCGCGTCCTAACACTTCGCGTGCAACCGTTTCTAGAGAAAAATTCTCGAACGCATAGGTCGCTGACCGCATAAGTTCAATCCCATCTAGCGCGCAGCGCCCAGGAATAGTTGCATAGAAGCGGCCGTTCTTTGGGGCACCTCCTCGCTCCCTCGCCTCACGCCATGCGACCGTCTGCGGCTGGCCAGCAGTCGCTCGTCCTAGCGATAGTTTCATCTTTAATCTGTCGCATACGCGCTGCAGGCAACGCAAATCGAAATTGACCACATTCCAGCCGATCAGCACGTCGGGATCTACGCGTGCGACATGATCTAGAAACGCAGTAATAACAGCCCGCTCGCTAGACAGCACTTCGATGCGCAGCGCAGAATTCTCCTTGCTGCTTTTCCGCGGCGCACTGCGACTATTGACCGCGCTACTCTGAATAACGTCCTCGCTGCCAGCGAGTTTTTCTCGCCACGCAGCGTCACCTAGCATGAAGACGACAGACTCCTGCACTGAATAAACGCCGATAGAGTAGAGCTGCTCCGCTTTCATGTCGGTTTCGATATCGAAGGAAAGCGCGCTGAGCGTGGGGCGAAACTCGGTAGACTTTATGCGTGGATTCAGCAGCTGTGTTGTGGCCTCGCTTGCATCAGTCTCGCTGATCTCAACGGCGATCGATCCCGTTATAAATCGCTCCATCAAGAACCTGTCTGTTGGCCTCACATCCGCTTCCGACAGCTCTATGCCTGCGGCTAGTAGTCTACGCCGCAACTCGCCCATCGCTTTATTGGATCGAACATAGAGCGCCATCACCGGCTCATGTGAAAAGTTTTTAAGCTTAGTTTCTGCCACCCTCCATGACGCAGCGCTGCGCTGTGAGAGTAATCCGCCGGACGGGCGGGCGGCAGTTGTGGCGTTGTCGCTCGTCGCGCCAAGGGTAGATTCGAGCAGTACGCGTTGCTTTGCAGGAAAGAAGCAGACCGCCTCTTGTTTGTCGAAGATGAGGCAGCGTGGACCGGCGCTAGTCGCCAGCCAGAGGGTGAGGGTTATACCGGTTTTGGTATCGCTAAGCTGACGCGAAAGGATGAAGCCTGGCGCAAGGCTTTTTTGCGCCGAGGCTTTAGCCGGAGTCTGGCTACTAATCAGATCGTGACCGTACGCGGGAACTGCGCGAAGTCTTCCCAGTAACTCGACGCAGGCTTCTCTGGCATCTCTGCTTCGGTAAGCTGCGCGTTGCCATTGATATCAGTCACGCGTGAGACAATCGTATGGTCGCCCGGGGTCGCATCTTGCCAGTCGAAACTGAAGAGTTTCCATGCGTATTTCGTCGAGCGCGGATTGATCTGAGCACGGCGCCACGGCCCGTCGTCGACCTTCACCTCAATCGATTCTAGCGGCGTGCCGTCGTTGAGCGCGAAGCCTTGTATCGTGTAATCGCCCCCATTCTCGACAACCCTTACGATCGTCGACTTAAGGTTCATTTCGGCGACCGAGTTCTCGACCCAGCGCTCTACACCGCCTACATTTTCTTTCTTGAGAGTCACATAGTCGCGCCCCATAAATCTACCCATGTAGCGCGTGTCTTGCACATGAATTTGAGTGAGCCACTTAACGTTGGCTACGCCATACCATCCTGGCACGAGTAGCCGCACTGGTTTGCCGTGATAGTGCGGCAGTGGCTCTCCATTCATTTCATAAGCCAGCATATTCTCAGGGCGCATCGCGTCCTCTATAGACAGGCTGCGTGCGAATGCTTTCTCGACCTCTACTCCGCGCGCGGGTACTTCTTGGGTTTGAATGTCTGAGCCAAAAAAGACGATCTCTTTTGCACCGGGCTGTATGCCCGCTTCTTCGAGCAGACGGTGAAGCGTAACGCCTCGCCAGTAGGCGTTACCCACCAAACCATTAAACAATCTGCGGCCGTTTCCGCCGCATTCGAAACCAACCTGTTGCTCAAATACATCACGCGCCATCAGATCTGACAGAGATAAATCGAGCTCTTTGTCGACCATGCCAGTAACCCGAAGACGATAGGAGTCGTTATCAACATCGGGCTGGCCGTAATGCTGCACGAGGTAGAAGTCTTCGTTGTCGGTAAAATAGGAGTCAATCTCGCGTGTATCGAGATAGTGAACTGCGTTTGGTCGCACCGGGCCAACTTTAAAGGTATCGGGCACATCGGTAAAAGGGACGAGGCGTTCGCCCTGCGCGAGCGCAGGAAAAACGAAGCTTGGAAGCGAGGCAACACCGGCAGCGCCCATAACGCCTTTTAGCAGCGAGCGTCGGTTAATCGATGCGCCTTCATTTGGCAAGGCAGTTTGCGTATTCTGGTTTAGCTCGTCGTTATTTTGGCCATCGTTGCTCATCGCTATTCTCCTGAATATTATTTTTCTTGGTTACCTTGTTGATTGCCCGCGACTGCTTTTGGAAGCTTACCGTACCGGGAAATACTAGTGGTGATGTCCGCCTGGGCCATGCACATGTCCATGCGCGATCTCTTCTGCACTTGCATCGCGTATGCCGACAACTTCTATCTCGTAGTAAAGCGTTCGTCCGGCGAGTGGATGGTTAAAGTCGACGTCGGCGTTGAATTTACCCACCTTAGAGACCACCACACTCCGCACTCCGCGGTCGGTCTTTACCGCAGCCATCATACCGGGTTTCAGCTTAGTGACACCTTGCTGTAATTGTAGGTGTTTAATCGGCACGCGCTGAACCGAATCTGGCTGGCGAGGGCCATAGGCTTCTTCAGGCTTCAGCGTGATTTCGATGCTTTTACCGACAGCCTTACCCTCGAGTGCGCGCTCTAGGCCGACGACCACATTGTGGAAACCGTGAAGATAGAAAAGCGGCTCGCCCCCGCTCGACTCTTCCATCCAGTCACCGTGACTACCATCGGGCGCTACCTCTGCCAGTTTGTAGTGAAAACTCACCACCTTGTTGAGGGCTATTAGGTTAGCTGCATCCGTGGCCTTGTCCTGATCAACGTGGCTGCCGGGGGCGTTACTTGTGTCTAGATTGCTCAAAAGTTGTGATCCTCATTTGTTCAGGCCTCCCGCCGCCCCTCAATCAGAGGGGCTAATAGGGGTTTGATGCAGTGAGTCTAGCAGACACGCAAGCGGTTTCGCATTGAAAGAAAGCGATACGAGGCAGTTTTAGCCGACTGCCTAGCGCGAGAGGCACAAGGATTAATCTGTAATTCGGCTTCCAGCTAAAAGCACGCTTTTCGCGGATTTAAGGCAAAAAACAGCCCCTTTTGAGCTGTTTTTTATTACAAAAACTTAATTGTGTCTTAATGTGACTAGATATGACAGAGTGTCTTGCGATGGCGAGAATTCTCTTACTGATTTTTACAGGGTTGTGACTAGAGAGCTGAGGAATTAAAAGGCGGCTTGTTTTTGATAGCCAAATCTCCAAATCCGTAACTTATTTTCATCAGAATGAGCAACTTTGTTCATCCTAACGGTCTCCTAAAAAGCGCAAATGACAACTAATTCATGCAACTCCCTCTCTTAGCCGGGCCATTCATTATGAAGCACTCGCAGTTTACGAAATTCTCTCCCATCACTATTTTGGTCAAACGTACCATCAGAAAGCTTCGCATCGATGCCGGCCACTCGATGAACGAAGGCGCGCGTTTGCTGGCCGTGTCGCGCAAGCAGCTCGAAGACATCGAGACCATCCGCAACTATGGTTGCCACTTAGATCTCGAGCTGCTCGCCAAAATTAAGGTTATCTACCAAAAGTCGCTGGATGAGATCGTCGGTGAGCTGCCTGATGACTACTATTCTGAATATTTCGAGCGTGCTAGAAAAAAGCTAAATCGGGTAGTGAGCACCAACTAACTCATAAGTGTACTTTTTGAAGAGGGCTGCATCTGGGTAGAGAAGATAGAGGCTATTCGCACTAACAGCGCGCCGAAAGATATGCGGCTCAGTAAGACGGTGCTTGCCTTGAGGTTGCCTAAAAGCCCGAGCAAGGAAAAACCAGCGATTCATGACACGACTATTGATTAAAATACGCCATAATCAGTAGCGCTTCGACGACGGCCAAGCCTAGAAAAAGCCGAAACGACAGATGGGCAACTTCGGTAGAGGTAATACCCTTCTCTGACTGCTTTCCAGCCTCGTGCTCAGGCACAGGGTTAGACGAGGGTGGCGATTCGTCGGCTGGGCTAGCGACTGACGCCCCATCAGCCTCAGCCTTATCAACGCCTTCCTTATCAGTTTCTTTCTTATCAGTTTCGTTCTCGATCAAATCCGCGCTCGAATGATTCGCCGTTGGCCGAACAAACTCTAGATCATCGACTAGTCGCATCACCTCTTCGCCAACTGGGCTGAGTTTCGCTAACGCCGCCAAAATCTGTAATTCGCGCTCACTCGGTAATTCGAACTCAACCGCCAGTGACGACGATAGATTCGCGCTTTTGTTAGGCGCTGAAAAGCGGTCTCGTGGCTCCAGCCTTAACACGCCGATATTCGCGCTTGCCAACTGTGATGCAAGCGTCACGATGAGGTGCCAATCGGTTTCGGTCACAAGATCTTCGCTGTCAACTATTAGCACGCTGCGAGGGGGCGTGGATTGCTTGCGGGGCTGAGCCGAGACTGGCGTTAGCATCGCGTCTAATGACGTGTCTTCGAGCTGGCCGTTAATAATCGAGAGCAGGTCTGGACCCGACAGCGGATCGAAACTAAGTAGTTTAATTGCGGGATCGTTGCGCATTCGAGAAATACAGAGTTCCTTGTAATGCCTTGCCATTGCGTGATTCGCAGACACAAACACAACCGACTGTGACGCTTGTAACGCTTGCAGCGCCGCATTGACACTCACTAAATGCTCATCCGATAGGTAGAAACCTTCCGGGCGCTGCCTCAACTCAAAGCGCTTTTTTAGCTCTTCGGCGCGCGCGCGTGATTGCTCTGTGGCGCGCGTCTGATTCCCGCTATCGAGGCGTCCATCGTTCGCAGCGTTATCATCACTCATCTATTTTTCGTCCTTCGAAATCAAATTTCATTTCGGCTGGCAAACTGACTCGCGGCTTCTTCGCTGCGCGACCATTGCGCCCAAACGAGTTGAGGTGGAACACGTAGGCGATTACCTCTGCTACCGCTTCAAACAGCGGACGCGGAATATCCTGATCGATTTCGGTGGTAAAGAACAACGCACGCGCTAGCATAGGTTCCTCGAATAGCATTACGCCTTCTTCTTCGGCACGTTCACGAATACGCTGAGCGGTGAGATCGGCGCCTTTCGCCACAACCCGTGGTGCTTCTTGGCTACCCACTGCATAGGACAAGGCGACGGCGAAATGAGTTGGGTTAGTCACAACAACGTCTGCATCCTTTATCGCGTCCATCATATGCGACATGGCAATCTCACGCTGCTTCTGGCGTATCTTACTCTTAACCTCAGGCCGGCCTTCGGAATCTTTATACTCGTCTTTTATTTCCTGAATCGACATTTTCAGTTTGTTACGAAAGGAGATCATCTGATACGGCACGTCGATTGCGGCGATAATCAAAAGTGACAGCGAGATGGCGAAAATACCGGTGGCAAGAATACCCAATCCTTTCGAGGACGCCGCCGAGGGCGGCAGAATACTCAGTGTGAATATAGAATCAAAATAGTAGGAGACAACCATAAAAATGATGCTGGCGATAAGGCCGAGCTTCAGCAAACCCTTAGTGAGTTCTACAAGGCTTTTAACACCAAACATGCGTCCTAGCCCCTGTATCGGATTGAGCTTTGAGGCCTTAGGCATAAAGCCTTTTACCGAAAAACCTATGCCACCGACGAAGAACGCGCCGGCAAATGCAAGCAATATCGTTACAAAGAAAATCGGCGAGGCGATCGTGAGACAGCGTATTAACAACTCGAAAAAATACGCGCCAACCTGACCCGAATCACTTATTACAGAGGCGTCGAAGACAAACGCAGTTTGCAGCGCAGAGAGTAGATTGCTCGCGATGTCGTCGCCAACAAACAGAAACATAGCGGCCACAGCGATCATCAACAGGGCAACGCTCAGATCTTGCGAGCGTGCGAACTGACCTTCTTCGCGGGTCTTTTCTAATTTTTTCTCGGTTGGTTCTTCGGTTTTGCTGTCGTCATCTGCCATCTATTACAGCCCCCATAGCGTGGCTAATAGAGCAAATCCATCTTGCCAGAAAATGCCGATGCGCTGAATAATTCCTGGAATAGCGAGCATCAGCAGTATCGTGCCTGCGACCAAAATTGCGGGAAAACCAACCGAGATGATATTTAGTGACGGGGCTGAGCGCGTAATCATGCCGAGGCCTGCGTTGATCAACAGAACCGAAATGAGAATGGGCAAAGCCACTACCAGCCCGCCTAGAAAGAGCAGGGGCGACCATTCGATAAACACACGGTAGATCAGCTCCAGCGAGAACGTTTCATCGACAGGGATAGTTTGAAAACTTTGTAATAGCAGTTGAATAAGAATCAGATGGCCGTCGACTGCGATGAAAATGAACGTTGAGAGAATAATCAGAAACTGAGAAATTACGGGAACATTACCAAGGCTGGGATCGACTAAACTCGCCATACCTAAACCCATCGAGTTTGAAATTGCCTGACCACCCACCGCGACCGCGCCATTCACTATTTGTAACAGAAACCCAGCAAACACACCGACGAAAATTTGCATAATAACCAGCGTCATTAGTTCAACGAACGCAAGGCCTTGGGTATCGAAACTAATCGACTCGACGACGGCAAAGGTGAGTATGGCGCTGAATATTATGCGAAATCGAACGTTGAATGCTTGCAAGGAAAATATCGGCGCTGCGAGCATAAATGCAGACACGCGCGCGAAGGGCAGTACGAAGAGACTCAGGTAGGTGACGACTTCTGAGACGAGGAAATTCATTATTGAATTAACGACGGAATCGTTAGCATAAGGGTTTGAAAATGATCTATCAGCAGACCGATCTGCCAATTACCTACGAGCAGCAGCATAAGCACGAGGACAATGAGCTTGGGAATAAAGCTTAATGTCATCTCCTGAACCGACGTCGCGGCTTGAAGGATGCCAACGACCACGCCCACAACCAAGATCCCGAGAAGCAGCGGACCCGCTATGAGCGCAGTGACCCAGAGCGCCTCTTGGCCGAGAGTTACCACGTCGCTAATCATCATATCGAAAAACTCGCGGTGAGCGACTGCATAACGAGTATCCAGCCATCGGCTAAGACAAACAGCATGAGTTTAAATGGCATCGAAATCATCATGGGAGAGAGCATCATCATGCCCATCGACATAAGCACGCTCGCCACCACAAGGTCGATAATCACAAACGGAATGTAGATAAGAAAGCCAATTGTAAACGCGGTCTTAAGCTCTGAGGTCATAAACGAGGGGATCAATATACTAAGAGGAATGTCTTCTTCGTTTCCCGTGTAATCGAACCCGGCTATGTCCGCAAAAACCATCAGATCGGCCTCACGGGTTTGCGTAATCATAAATCCGCGCACGGGGATAATCGCCGCATCGAGTGCAGCCTCGGCAGAGATCTCCTCGGCCACATAAGGCACGAAGGCGTCCTCGTAAAGTGTCTCGAACACCGGTGCCATAATAAAGAAAGTCAGAAAAAGCGCGATGCCAACGAGCACGGTGTTAGGCGGTGTCTGTGCAGTGCCGATCGCTTGCCGTAACAGCGACATCACAATGATAATCCGCACAAAAGAGGTCATCATAATGAGAATCGACGGCAGCAGCGTGAGCACCGTCATCAGAATAAGCACTTGCAGCGTCAGGCTGTATTCGGTCGCACCGTTTGGGTCGGAGCTCACATTGACAAGCGGCAGCCCTGCTTGGGCAAAGGCAGAGCCCGAATAGACGATCGCAAGGCCGCAAAGCGCCGCCAATAGTGTTATTACCTTTAGCGAACGGCTGGGTATTTTGCTCGGGCTAGAAGAGTTCATCGCGTTGTGTCCGTATCCTGAGCGCAATCCTGCGTCCAGATATGTTCGGCGCCCTCTTTGGAGAGCACTATCAGGCTGCGCTTACCCCCCGCTTCGAGCAATACGGCGCGGCGGCCGAGTTCTAGCGTGAGTTGGTCGACTAACTTGATGCTGCCGGGGGTACGTGATGTGCCTGACGTAAGAGGATTACGATATCGCTTAAGTAAGACGATAAAGAGGAAGAAGAGCGCTAGGACGAAGAGTAAAGAGCCCAGTACGCGGCCGAATCCGACAATTTCCACAGTGCACCCTTATTCGAGTATCAGCCCCGCAGCAACTGCTTCGCAGTGCCTAGAACATGAATTTGCGCTGCTTTAGAGTGCAGCCGATTGCTTACAATGATTTAAGCCTTTCGCTTTTTGGCACAACCTGTGTGAGGCGCATACCATAGCGGTCATTTACCAACACGATCTCGCCTTGTGCGACTAGCGTGTCGTTAACTAGCAGGTCCAAAGGCTCGCCGGCTAGGCGATCGAGTTCGACCACGGAGCCCTGAGTAAGACGCATCAGGTCACGAATCTTCAACGAAGTCCTGCCGACTTCAATAGATATCGTCACTGGAATATTTTTCAGTAGCTCTGAATCGAGACTAATGCCCAATTCATCCCCTGCAGCCTTGCCAATCTCGGGGTCAACGCCTGTATTCAGCAGGACATCATCCGCGCCTTTCGTGTTTTCTTCGTTGCTCATGCTCGTTTCCTTCGCTCGACTCACTTGTCTTAGCGGATAGATTATTCTTTTTTGTTAAGGCTGCTCATTTGATTGATCTGTAGCGCCACTTTGCCAGCCACCTCGCCAGTTGCGGCGGTGAAGACTTCTATATTATCGATGCTCACCGATGCCTCTTCGAATACTTCGATAGGTAGCATCTGACCTTCGCGAAGGTTTGTGAGTTGCCCGTAGGTTAATGATAGTTCGGCAATCTTGGCTCTAAGCAGCAGCGGCACGTCTAGCGCCGCGTCGTTTAGCTGCCTCTCCCACGCCGAATCTTGCTCGTCTTCGTCATCGCTTGTCTGTACACGGCTGCGAAGCAGATCACGCGCGGGTTTAAGCAATGCAAACGGCTGAATTATCTGTAGATACCCTTCGACATCATTCGCCAGAGAGAAATTAAACTTGCTCACGAGCATCAGTTCATCGTCGTCGGCAATTTGGGCGAACTGGGGATTAACCTCCGAACTCACCCGCTGAAAATTTACCTGCATTATCGGCGACCAGGCATCTTTTAAGGCCGCGAAGACTATATTCATCAACAGATCGATAATTGACGCCTCGGTTGGCGTAAAAATCCGCGTCGGCGTGATGTTATCGATGCCTTTGCCAAAGCCACCAAAAAAGCTGTCGAGCGCGGAGAAAATAATTTTCGGCTCAATAACAATTAGCGACATACCGCGCAGCGGATCCATTTTGACTGTGTTAATCGAGAG